>Ga0194111_10007379_pt1 | contig 12295 bp, 10 predicted proteins | sample TA2KigC300mmetaG_FD_146194 | JGI IMG/M metagenome (GOLD analysis project Ga0194111, IMG submission 146194) | Freshwater microbial communities from Lake Tanganyika, Tanzania - TA2015033 Kigoma Deep Cast 300m | ecosystem: Environmental > Aquatic > Freshwater > Lake | place: Tanzania: Lake... | reverse complement strand
CAGCCGCAACCTGGTGTCGCCCCTGGCGCCCGACTTCGAGGAAGGGACCCACCCGCTGGTCCGGTCATTGCGGGGGGCCGGATTCGAGGTGGTCGTGAGCGTCGGCGAGCCGGAGGAGGACGAGCTGGGCAGCAACTGCGGCCAGGTGCTGGCGCTCTGGAAGAAAGGAGAGGGTGCGGGGAGCGGGGCGCAGGGTGCGGGGTGCGGGGCGCAGGGCGCAGGGTGAGGGCGGGTGGCGACGGGCGGCGGGACCGGGCGGGGGCCTTCCGGGGCCATGATGCTGCTGCTCTCGATGTACACGGTCTGGGTGGTCATCGTGCTGGTCATCACCGCCCCGCTCGCACTGGTGCAGCGGGTGCTGGTAGCGGGCCCCCTCCTGGCGATAGGGGGCCTTCTGTGCGGCATGGGTTACCTGTCGTCGCTCCGCCGCCGGGCCCTCCGCCGGAGGGAGGGCTCGCTCCAAAGGCTCCTCGAGCAGAGGCGCAGGGAGCGCACGAAGTGAGAAGGGGCAGCGGGCGGCGGGGGAAGGCAGCAGGGCAGCAAGGCAGCAAGGCAGCAAGGCAGGAAGGCAGCAAGGGAAGGCAGCAAGGCAGGAAGGCAGCAAGGGAAGGCAGCAAGGCAGCAAGGCAGCAAGGCAACAAGGGGACGACGGGTCGTTCCGTACCCCCTGATGCCTTCCTGCCTTGCTGCCTTGCTGCCCCCCTTTCTGCCATTCTGCCTTGCCGCCCTTCCCCATAAGAAACATTTATAACCAACGATATGTTTCATGGATGCTGGTGTCCAGAGATGGCCATAGGGTTCGTTCTCATAAGCACCGCCCCGGCGAAGGAGCATGACGTCTACAGCGAGCTCTCCAAGGTCAAGGAGGTCGTCGAGCTCCACCCGCTGTTCGGCGAGTATGACCTGATTGCGAAGGTCGAGGCCGAGGATTTCAACCGGCTGGGCCAGATCGTGGTCGACAAGATACGCTCCATCCCGGGCGTCATCGACACCAAGACACTGACGGGGATCAAGTTCTGAAAGGGTGTTACCAATGGCTGATATCAACCTGCTGGACATGTTCCTGAGCATACTGGTGCTGGCGTTCGGCATATTCTCTATAGCGGCCGGCTCGTTCACGGCCTATTTCGGGACCGGGCGCTCGCGCTCAATCGGCGGGGCGCTCATCCTCCTGGGCATAATCGCTTTCATAATACTGCTTTGGTTCGCCGGGCTCTTCGGCGCCTCGGTGAGCCGGCCCCTCCCGTGGGACCAGGGAATGATCCTTGCCGGTTTCGTGGCGGTCATCGGGGCCCTCGTGGGCGCCCTGGTCGCGCTGGCGATCTTTCTGGTCGCCATAATGAAGAGCTGAACTCGGGCATACGGCGAAGGGCAGCGGGCAGCCGGCAGCGGGCAGCGGGGGGGCAGCGGGCGGCCGGCAGCGGGCAACAGCGAACTCGTCTGTTCGTTCCCCGCTTCCCGATGCCCGTTGCCTCCTGCCCCACTGCTCCCCGCCGCCTGCTGCCCGCTGCCCCTAACAAGTATTATATGTTTTTAAGCCCCTTCCAGAGAGCATCGGCTGGAGGATGACCGGTTGAGCGTCGCTATCATTCTCGGGAGCAAGTCCGACCTGCCTGTGGCCAAGATGGCCGTCGAGGTGTTGAGGGAGCTCGGCATCGCCTACTCGGTCCACATAGCCTCCGCCCACCGGACGCCGCACCTTCTCGCCGAGCTGGCCGGGAAGAGCCCCGCCGAGGTCTTCATCGGGATTGCCGGGCTCAGCGCCGCCCTCCCGGGGGCCATCGCCTCGCACACCACCCGGCCCGTCATCGGCGTCCCGGTCAGCGGCAAGGTCAACCTGGACGCAATCCTCTCGATAGTGCAGATGCCCCCCGGGATACCAGTGGCCGCCGTGGGGCTGGACGGGGGAGCCAACGCCGCCATGCTGGCGGCGGAGATCCTGGCCCTCAGGGACCCTGCGCTCGGGGAGAGGCTGCTCCAGCGCCGCCGGGCGATGCATGAGCGGGTCGTCGCCGACGGGAAGGAGCTCAAGGACATATAAGAATGGGCAGCGGGGAGCGGGCAGCGGGGAGCGGTGACGAAACGACGCCCGTCGTCCACCGCTCCCTGCTGCCCGCTGCCCACTCCCCCTCTCCAATTGCACCGCCTTGATCACTGCGCCCTGGGCGGCGGGGCCGTGGACGAAAGCCCGGTCTGCTGGGGGGACCGGCCCGGGACGTAGACCTGGGCACCGGGCATGGCCGGTCCGGTCGGGGCGGCGGCCCTCACTGGGGCCTTCATGGAGGTGAAGTCCCCGCGCAGGACGCTCATGATTATAATGACCACAACGGCGACTATGGCGAACATCAGCCCCTCGGCGATGGCCAAACCGTATACGGAGTTCATCTCGGCGCTCCGGCCCAGCTGATCCGGGAGCAGGGACACGAAGCCATACTGGATGGCCACCACGGCCATCGTTATACCGATTATGACCCCGAGCCACACGAAGCCCATCACGATGTACTGCCGGAGCACGTGGCCGAAGTCGAACTCCCTGAGGTTCTTCTCGATGGCCATCTCGCCGATCTCCCAGAACCGGCGGACGCCGTGGGTGTACTCCAGGAAGAGCAGGAAGAATATCGCAAACATGAGCGCCAGGATGAAGTCGGCGGAGCCCAGCGAGAGCGTGCCCAGCGCGAGCAGCGGCGGGCGGGCGGCGGCGCCGGCGATAAGGAAGGCCACCGCGCCGATGGTGGTCAGGTTGTTCATCTTGCGGTTCTTCTGGTTGATGATGGCCAAGAACCCGCAGACTATGCCCAGGACGGTCAGGACGATCCCGACGATGGAGAGCGCCTGCACGCCTCCGACGCTCAGGATGGAGTGCAGAATGCTCAGGGAGGCCGCGATGAACATGAATATCATCGCCAGGATGCGGATGGTGGCTATCTCCCCGTAGCGCTCGGCGACGTTTATCTGGGGCCGGGGCGGGGGCGCCGGTGGTTCGAAACCGGCCGGGGCGGCCGGTGCCGCCGGAGCCGGGACCGCCCCTGCGGGGGGCGCCCGCACGGGCATCGCCGGCGGCGCTGGCGGGGCCATCGGTGGGGCGGCTGGGGGCGGCGCTGGCGGGGCCTGCGGCGGTGCGTCGACCCTTCCGGCCATGGGGGGTTGTGACTGTGCCATGCGAGCTCACCTCAGATCCTCTTGGTCTCCCTGAGCACCGCCAGAAGCGGGGTCTTGGGGTCCCAGTCGATGACGTTAGCTCCGTAGCCGCGCAGGTCGGAAAGGAGGATGTCGCGCTCCAGCTTGAGGATCTCGTACGGGAGCGGGTCCCCTATGCCCTGGCGGGTCTTGGCCCGAGCCTGCAGCTCGAACTCGATGGATGAGGGGCAGATGATGATGACGGGGTACTCGAGCACCCGCAGGGTGCTCACGCCCTCGGCGATTGTGTCGTCGCCGTCCAGGCTGGATATCAGCATGATCGGCGAGCGCTTGGGCAGAAACGGCGCCGTGTAGTCAACCACGCCCTTGAACGGCAGATTTCCCTCGGAGCGGGCCCCCGCGAGCGCCGTCAGCACCTCGAAGAGCTGCTTCTGGCCGCTGCCCTGCTTGATGGTGAGCAGCTTGTCCCCGTAGACTATGAGGCCCACGCTGTCGCGCCGCTTGAGGAAGAAGTTGGTCATGGTGGCGGCGGCGCGGGCGCCGAACATTATCGGGTTCTGGGCCTCGGTCCCGTAGCGGCTGTACTCGCGGGCATCGAGTATTATTACCACGTCGGAGACCGCCTCGACCTCGTGCTCGTTGACCAGGAGCTTGCCCTTGCTCGCGTACTGCTTCCAGTTGATGTTCTTGAACGGATCGCCCGGAAGGTAGTCGCGCACGAGGAAGAACTCGGAGCCCGGGCCGGGACGCTTGACCGGCGTGGCGCCCGGGTAGAGCTTGAGCGAGCGGGCCTTGATCGTGATGTCCTTCACGTCCTCCACCCTCGGGAAGACCGTCACGGACTGGAGGTCCTCCACGTTGGCCTCCTCGTAGAAGAGCGCGTAGACGTCTTGGGAGCGCATGGAAACGGGGCCGATGTTGTATATGCCCCGCAGGGGGGCGACGAATCGGTAGTTGATCGTGGCCTTCTCCCCTCCGCGCATGTCCAGGATGAGGTAGTTGGAGCCCTCCCGCACGTCCAGCTGCTTGGGCAGCTTGTCCCTGACCTCGAGGAAGCCGGTCCGGGTGAGGCGCTTGTTGTGCAGCATGAGCTGGACAGAGACGTCGCCGTCCTCGAAAAGCTTCTCGCTGGAGATCTTGCGCGCCGGGACCACCCTGGAGACCCGCACGAGGAACATGCTGACCAGCAGGTACGAAAGCAGCATCACGCTGGTCATCATGAGTGGCAGGCTGCGGAACACCAGCCCCAGGAAAGCGAGCGAGACCCCCAGTCCCAGCACCAGCACGCTCTTCTTCGTCCACATCGAACTTCACATCCGTTTCCGTCTTTCTCTTTCGGCCTTGCGGCCCTGTCCTTTTTGGGACGGGGGCGCCCCGCCGCCCGGCTTGCGGCGCGGTGGCGCCCCCGTCCCCGGCTGACGTTCTCCGGCCTACACCGCCGGAACGGGTACTTCGGCGAGGATCTTTTTGAGGATGTCCTCGGGCAGCACGCCGCGGATGCGCGGCTCGGGCTTCAGGATGAGCCGGTGCTGCAACGACACCACCGAGATGAACTTCACGTCATCGGGGGTGATGTAGTCGCGGCCGTTTATGACGGCGTGGGCACGGCCCATCTTGAAAAGGGCCAGCGAGCCGCGGGGGCTCGAGCCGACCAGGACACGCGGGTCCTCGCGGGTCCGGGTCACGATCTCCACGATGTAGGTCAGGAGCGCAGGGTCCACGTGGACCTTCTCGACGACCTGCTGCATCTCGATGACCTTCTTGGGGTTCGTGATGACCTCGAGGTCGACGTCGTCCTTGCGCCGGAGCTCCCGGCGTATCAGTATCTCCTTTTCCTCCTCGCGGTTGGGGTAGCCGACCGACATCTTGATCATGAACCGGTCGATCTGGGCCTCGGGGAGGGGATAGGTCCCTTCCTGCTCGATGGGGTTTTGGGTCGCCATGACGATGAACGGCCGGGGCAGCTTGTGCGTGACTCCCTCGATGGTGACCTGCTTCTCCTGCATGGCCTCCAGAAGGGCCGCCTGCGTCTTGGGGGGCGCCCGGTTGATCTCGTCGGCGAGCAGGATGTTCGTGAATATCGGGCCGGGCCGGAACTTGAACTCGTTGTCCTTCTCGTCGTAGACGTAGGTCCCGGTGATGTCCGCCGGCAGGAGGTCGGGCGTGAACTGGATGCGCTTGAACGTGCACCCGAGCGCCTGGGCGAAGCAGTTGGCCATGAGGGTCTTGGCCAGTCCGGGGAAGTCCTCGAACAGCATGTGGCCGTTGGCGAGGATGGTCACGGCGACCTTGAGCAGCACCTCGTGCTTGCCGATGATGGCCTTGGCGACCTCCCCCATGAGGGCCCGGGAGGTGTTGGCGACCTCCTGGATCTCCGCCATTGTCGCCCCGCCGCGCGCGGGTCCCGGCATCCGGCCGGGCATTGGAGCGGGGGGTCGCGGCGCGCCGGGGGGCGCCGGGGCGGCTGGCCTCGGCGGTGGAGCGCCCGGGACGGGCATCGGTCTGGGTGCGCCTGGCGCCGGTCCTGGTGCCGGCGCAGGGCCCTGCGCGGTAGCCGGGTTCTGGCCTTGCGGGTTCATCATCTTTCTCACATCCTACCTGTTTCTTCCGTCAGCAATCCCTTGATTTCGGGACATGGATTCCTCGTATATCTACCTTATGCCTTGCCCCAGGCTCGGAGCTTCTGGGTCAAGACCCTCACTTCCTCCGGTGTGTACACCCTGTCGGTGCTCATGAGCAGTTCGTTGAGTGCGACGTCCTTTATCATGTTGGTCTTCTGGGCGGGAGAGAGCGCGTTGAGCTCCTCCACCGAGAGGCTGTTGAGCATCCGCAGCTTCTGGAGAAGGGCCCGGCGAAGGTGGTCCACCTGGACCGCCCGGGTGTCGGGCAGGAAGGCCCTCCTGTGGACGGAGGAGATGTCGAAGCGGTGTATCCAGCTCTCCTTGTCCCGGGCCCGGAGCACCACGACGCCCAGGATGAGCAGGATGCCCACCGAAAGGAGCGAGGCCTCCAGGGGGTTCGAGGTGAGGATGGTCAGGGTGGTGAGCGAGTCGTAGACGGCCGCCGTGTACTTCGACTGGGGGTGGCGGCTCTCGTCGAAGACCACCGTGCCGCCCGTGGGGAGCAGGTAGTTGATGAGGGCGACCACGAACTGCCGGTTGCTACCGCCGCGAGCCTCCGTCAGGTTGATGTTCTTGTTGTTGTCGAGGAGCGGGGTGAAGCCCATCTGCTCGAGCTGGTCTATCGAGATGAGCATGTCGTCGGTGAATATCGAGGTGTCGGCGATGAAGATGATCTTCCCGCCCGTCACGGCGTCCTTGACGACCTTGGTGTTGTAGCTGACCTGGAGTATCAGTGGGATGTTCTCGTGGGCGTCGGCGGGGTCGACCTCCTTGTTATTGTTGCGGTCGACATAGCTGTCCACGCTCCCGTTGGAGATCATCAGGTACTGGAACTCGCCCTTTTCCGGGTCCTCGTAGGACTGGTTGGCAAGGCCCGTGGGCTCGCTCATGACGAGCCAGTACTTGTTGAGGAAGAGCGTTGCGGGCGCCATCGGGAAGCTCGCGTTGTTGAGGTAGTAGTTCTTGTCCCACATCGTGCCGCCGTAGAACGTGACGCCGTACTTGTTGGAGAGGTCGTCGGCGTAGCCCCCGTCGTCGGCGACGATGACCTTGCCGCCCTTCTTCACGAAGTCCTGTATTATCGACACCTCGGCGGCGCGGTACTTCTTCTCGATCCCCACGGCGATGTAGAGCGTCCCCGACGGCTCCTTGACGTCCCTAAGTATCGTCGGGCTCCCGACGATGCTGAGGACCTCGATGTCGTTCATCCCGCCAACGAGCTGCTGGTACTGGTCGAGCTGCTCCCAGTTCTTCTGGTCCTCGGCGGGGAACGCGTTGAGCCGTACCGTCGGTTCCTTGCCGAACGAGAAAAGGGGTCCGACAATGTATCCGAGGAGGAGTCCGACGAGCAGGACCAGGGCCAATATCCTTTGCAGTTTCATGTGTCCACCCCTAGGGCACTTTCCATATTTAACCTTTTTAAGCCGGGCATCTCACTGCCCCTCTTTCCTCCCGGGCGGCCCGGCGGGTGGCCCGGGCGCCTGCGCCGCGGCCGGCGCGACCGGCGTGGCCTCGGCCACGGGGACGTCGACCTCCGCCACCCGGCGCTGGCCGTCGGCGGTCGTGACGTAGATCTCCGGCTCGGCCTCGTCGGGCAGTGCGCCGGCCTTGTCGGCGAGGATGGCAAGCTGCTCCTGGGTCAATATGACCTTCTCGAGCGAGTACTGCACGGCCCGCAGGGCGTTGATGGCCCTGCCGCGGTCGGCCTCCCCCATCTCGTGCTGGGAGTAGCGGGCCTCCTCGAGGACGGTGAGGAAGTCGTTCATCGCCTTCTGGTCGATGGGCAATGCGATGCGTATGGCCTTCTCGAACTCGCGGAAGGTCTCGCTGTCGCGCCTCATGTAGCCGTAGCGCTTCATGTTGGCGGCGAGCCTCCGGTAGGCCTTGAAGATGACCGCGGCGTACTCGTTGCCGGCGACGAGCTGGTCCGCCGCCCTCCGTATGATGGTCTGCATGCCCCGGAGCGCCCGGCGCTTGTTGATCTCGTACATGGCGTAGCCGAGCACTATGACGATGACCATGATGCCGATGAGCGCGAAGAGCCAAAGGTAGGAGGGCACGACCAGCTTGGGCGGTATGAGGTAGCCCACGGTCTTTTGGCCTGTGGAGTTGATGTACTTCATCTTCATCTCGCCGTCGGGCATGAGCTCGTAGGAGCCCTTGTACATCGCCCAGAGGTGTATCTTCCACCTCTGCTCGCTCTCCTGGTTCTCGCCCATGCCGAAGGTGACGTTGAAGTTGAAGTAGCCGTGTATGTCCGTGTTCCCGACGGCGACCTGCTTGTCCCGCTTGTCTTTTTCTATCTGGGGGTTCTCGATGTCTATGGGGCTGCGCTCGAGCGTGTAGAAGATTATGACGGTCTGGTTGGGCAGCGGGGTGAAGGCGTCGTCCACGAGCCTCACGCGGCCGCTGAGCCGGCGGTTCTGCTTGAGCGTGTCGTTGGGGAAGACGTCCTCGAAGCCGATGAGGGTGCGGCCCTTGACGAATATCTGGGTGGTGTTGCTCGTGGGCAGGTAGTAGGCGCTGCCGTTGTAGTCGAGCGATATCTCGCGCAATCCGACCTGGGTTCGGGAGCTGATGATGGAGTGGAAGGAGACCTGGCCGCCGTTGTCGGTCATGTTGTTCGTGATGGGCTGGCCGTCGAGGTAGATGGTCATCATGTTGTACTTGATCTCGTAGCCGGGCGCTCCGTTCCAGTCCTCGTAGAGGAGGGCCTGGACGTCCAGGGCGCCGCCGCGGACGACCTCGGTCTGCAGGTCGATGCGCTCGATGGTCGTCCTCACGCGCACGGTGTAGTTGGTGACGTTCTGGGAGGGCGTGTAGCGGTCGTCGCCGGCGTAGGAGGCGATGAGGGTGAGGGAGCCGACCTGGTCCTCGAAGCGGACCGTGAAGGGGAACACGAAGACGCCGTCGGAGCCGGTCATGAGGTTGCTTTTGAGCGTCTCCTCGGTGCCGAGGCGCTGGCGCTTGAGGGTCATCGGGACGCCGGATATCCTGTCGCCCTTGTCGTCGCGCAGGACGCCGGCGATGCCGAGGCGCTTGACGCCGTCGATGTAGACGTCGATGGGGACGCCCTTCATGACGGTCTGGTTCTCGAATGAGACGAAGGTCTGGGCCTTGACGGAGTAGTTGAAGTCGGCGAAGGTGGGCTGGTAGATGTCGGTGCCGTCGAAGCGGAAGGAGACGGGCACGGCGCCGAGGGAGTGGGTGGAGGGGACGTAGAAGGGCATGGTGAACATGCCCTCGAGGTTGGTGGTGACCTTCTTGGTGTCGGATGTCTCCTCGGTGCCGGCCCAGAAGATGCGCACGCCCTTGAGTACGACCGGGTCGCCCTCCTGGGTGTTGAGCTGGCTCTCCTCGGGGCGTATGCGGAGCGTGCCGGAGAGCGAGACCGAGACGCCGCGGAAGACCGTGCGCGCCTCGACCGGCGGGGGCTCGATGGAGGTGCGGGCCATGACGGTGTAGCGGTCCTCCTCGTCGCTTGCGGCGTAGTACTTCGTGCCGCCGAAGGAGAACATGACGTCGACGGGGCCGAGGGCCTGCTCGTTGGGGACGCGGTAGGCGATGGTGAGGGAGCCGTCCCAGCGGTCCTCGGTCATGTTGACCGGGCGCGCCGTGCCGACGGTGATGGGCTGGTCCTCCTTGTCGAGGGGGGTGCTGTCCCAGTAGACGCGCACGATGTACTCCTGGCGGATGGACTCGCCCCTCTCGTCCTTGATCTGCATGAGGGGCGGGTCGCCCCGGGAGTCGACCATCCTGGCCTTGAGCTCTATGAACTTCTGTATGGAGTTGTCGGCGGAGGAGCGGTAGGCGATGTGCGCCACGGGGCTTGCGGGGTAGACGAAGTGGATGTTGCGCTGGACGGGGAAGTTGATGGAGGCGCTGCCGCCGGCGTAGAGGAGCGAGGCGGGGTGGGAGACGGTGACGTTGTGCTCGCCCGGTGTGGTCTCCGGCGGGACCTCCCAGCGGAAGGAGTACTCGCCGCCCCTGGTGTAGACGGAGAAGGTGCGGGAGACCAGGCGGAACTTGAGGTGGATCTTCTCGGAGCCGACGGCGGGGAAGGGCTTTCCGTCGCGGGTGAAGTCGGCAAAGTCGATGGTGCGCTGGGCCCAGAAGGGCTGGCTGCCGTTGATGTGGATGGGGTCGCACTCGACGAAGACGCCGGCGACGAGGGCCTCGCAGGAGACATAGAGCGAGTCCTCCTTGGCGATGTCGAACCACTCGAAGTAGGAGAGGGAGGCGGAGAAGGCGAGGCTGAGGTTGAAGTCGGGGGACTGGAGGACGCAGTCGGCGAGCTGCTGGTAGGAGCCCTGGAGGTTGGTGCCGGCGCAGCGCGTGCCGCTGTGCGCCGCCGAGGGCCCGAGCGCGCTCTGGGGCTGGCCGAACTCCCAGTCGTCGCCCAATCCGCCGTGGGTCCAGCCGGAGGCGGTGGTCTCGAACTCCTCCTTGAGCACCGTGTGGAGCGTGTCCGCCGTCACGATGATGTCGTCGAGGTACCAGCCGGCCGGGAGCGGCGCGCCGATGCGCGTGCCGTCGAAGGTGACGAGCAGGCCCTCGTTGTCGAGCGGGACGAAGTCCTTGCCCTTGGCGGTGCCGGAGATGGTGATGTTGGTGCCGGCGAGTGCGGGGATGTCGACGACGTCGACGGTCATGTCGACGCCGAACTGGACGGCGACCTGGAACTCCCGGCGGCAGGGGGGGTAGACGCGGTAGCTGGTGCCGCCGATCTGGACATCGGCGCCGTTGAACCAGAAGGCTATGGGGTAGAGGCCGGCCTTGGGGACGTCGGGGAGGAAGTCGGTGATGACGAAGGTGCCGTTGATGTCGGTGTCGTTGGGGTCGGCGGGGTTGCGCCAGGCGAGGTTGAGGGGGGCCTGCTGCTCGCCGTTGAACTCCCAGTAGACCACCTCGATGATGTTGGCGATGCCGTGGTTTTTGAGCGCGGCGCCCGAGCCGCCCTGGGCGAGGTCGGTGAAGTTGCCGTCGACGAGCTGGCCGGTGATGGTGACGGGGACGCCCTTCTGGAGGGTGCCGATGCCGCTGCGCGGGTCGGGGAAGGGCTTGAGCACGGAGTTGAGGGTGCCGATGGCCAGCGTGATGTTGGTGGCGTTGGAGATGACGACGATCCTTGCGTCGGCGCCGCCCTCGGAGGCGCCGGGCGCGGGCAGCGGCACGGGGGGCTCGGGCGTGTCAGCGGGGGCGGACGGGACGGCCGCCGGCGGCGGCAAGGGAGACCCCGTTGAGAAGGCCACGGTCGGTCGGTCGGGCTCCGGCGGGGCCGGCCCGTCCACGCATCGTGACGGACCGATGTCCGCAAGGGAATCGCCCGCCGGCACGGGCAAGGTCACCTTCGCCTCGGGGCCGGGAGCGGGCGCGCCGGCCGGGGCGCCCAGGAGGGCCGGAAGGAGCATCATCAGGCACAGGGCGGACGGGAGTGCGGCTCTCTTCATGTTCATCGGATACCGATTCCGATCCGAGGGTATTTAAAAAGCCTAGTACGCGGTTTGCATGATATTTAAGCGTTGTTGTAGGGGGATTTTGCGCATCGGCCGGCGGGGGGATGGCCGGCCGTCCACCAAAATACTTTTATCGGGCGGCCGCGGTCGCCCTCAACGGGTGCGGCTGTGGCATCGCTCGAGATATCGGGCCTCGTGAAGCAGTATTCCGAAAGGATCCGGGCCCTCGACGGCATCGACCTGTGCGTCGGCGAGGGCGAGGTGTTCGGCCTCATCGGGCCCAACGGCGCCGGCAAGAGCACCTGCATCCGCATCGTGGCGACCCTGCTTGCCCCGACCGCCGGCACCGTGCTGGTCGAGGGGAAGGACGTCACCCGCGAGCAGATGGCGGTGCGCCGGATGATCTCCTACCTCCCGGAGGAGGCCGGGGCCTACGAGAACCTCTCCGGGGAGGAGTACCTGCGCTTCATGGCCCGGTTCCACGGGGGCGACAGCCGGGCCGCGCTCGAGCGCGGCATCCGCATCGCCGACCTGGGCGACCGGATAAGGTCCAAGACCAAGGAGTACTCGAAGGGAATGAAGCGCCGCCTGCTCATCGGCCGCACGCTGATGACCGGGTCCAGGCTCTACATCCTGGACGAGCCCACCGGCGGCCTGGACGTCCTGCACGCCCACCACATCCGCAACATGATAAAGGACCGGATCAGGCAGACCCGGACCGCCGCCCTGATATCGAGCCACAACCTCCTGGAGGTGGAGTTCCTCTGCGACCGGGTGGCCATCATCAACAAGGGGCGCATCGCCTGCGTGGGCACCCCGGCCGACCTCAAGGGAAGGCACGGGGCGGCAAACCTGGAGGAGGTGTTCATGGGCGTGGTCATGGGAGAGGGGTCGGGGTTCAGGGGTCAGGGTCCGGGAGGAGGGGGCCGGGGACCGGGGAGCGACGGGGAGGGCGGGGGGAGAAGGGTCTTTCCGTTGACGGCAGGCGGGGGTGGCTGATATGGGGCCCCTGGGCAACATGGTGCAGAAGGAGCTTATGGAGATGGTCCGGGACCCGCGGCTGCTCCTGGGAATGATCCT
>Ga0194111_10007372_pt1 | contig 12300 bp, 9 predicted proteins | sample TA2KigC300mmetaG_FD_146194 | JGI IMG/M metagenome (GOLD analysis project Ga0194111, IMG submission 146194) | Freshwater microbial communities from Lake Tanganyika, Tanzania - TA2015033 Kigoma Deep Cast 300m | ecosystem: Environmental > Aquatic > Freshwater > Lake | place: Tanzania: Lake... | reverse complement strand
ACCTCTCTTGGGTGGCTGCCGACGCTCACGCCGTGCACCTGCTGGACGCCGTGGATCTGATCGTACACCCCGATGGTGCCACGGAAGCCCGCCATCACGTCGTCACGAAGGTACTGACCCAGGCAGGTGTGGACATCTTCAGCAAGACCGATGTGCCTGTGTCCTGGGGCGGCGGGGAGTTGGAGATCGCGCGAACCGTGAAGGCAGATGGGAGGGAGCTGGACGCGGAGGAGGGGCTGGGTGAGATCGTCTTCCCGGACCTGTCGCCAGGCGACGTTGTGGAGTACCGCTATGTGGTCAAGTACGGCCCGAAGGCCGGGCTGTACGAGCACTTCTGGCAGAGTCACCGCTTCGAGTACACGAGCCCCTGCGTTACCAGCCGGCTCTCGATCCTGCTGCCGAAGGACAGGACTTACGACTCCGTGCCCCACAACCTGGACATCAAGCCCCGCACGGAGCGGCACGGGCCCTGGCGGCTGGATGTGTGGGAAGTGAGGAACAGACAGGGCGTCGCCCAGGAGTCCGATGGTCCGCCGTTTCGTGAGTACGCCGCGTGGCTCGACGTGTCCACGGTGCCGTCCTGGGATGTCATCGCTCGCTGGTATGATGGCGTGTCGCGGGGGCGCGTGCGCCCGACGGATGAAGTCCGGGCCCTGGCCTCGCGGCTGGCCGAGGGCGCTCCCGACGACAGCACCCGGATCAGGACGGCTGCCCACTTCGTGATCGAGAACGTGCGCAGTGAAGGAGGGTGGTTCGTCGAGAGCGGTCACATCCCGCGCAAGGCCGGGGACGTACTCCGCACGCGGTTCGGCGACTGCAAGGACCAGTCGGGGCTTCTGATCTCGCTTCTACGGGAGATGGGCATCCAGGCGCAGTACGTGCTCGTCAACGACCGCGACGAGACGACTCTGCGCTACCTGCCGTCCACGAGATTCACCCACGCGATCGTCCGGGCCACGACCGGCGACGGCACGGTGTTCTGGATCGACCCCACGGAGAAGGGGATGGCCTTCCCGAACCTGCCCGTGATGCTCGAGGGGGCGGAAGCGCTGGTCATCTCTCCAGAGAGAGCGAGCTTCGTGACAACTCCCGTCGAGCCCGCATCCACGAACGGAACCGAGTCCTTGGTGGAGGCCACGGTCGATTCGCTGGGTGACCTGAGCTTGCACGGGACGTGTATCTTCGTTGGAGAGGACGCATCCTCGCTCCGTGGCTCGGCCAGGGACAATCCGGCACAGCAGAAGCAGCTCGTTGAACAGATGATCGCGGCGAGACACCCGGGCGCCGTCGTGACCGAGTCGGTCATCAGCGCATGGGATCAGCTTGATCAGGATGTGACTCTGGAGTTCGCCTGCGAGCGGGCGGGCGCCGCATCGACGGCGGGCGATCTCCTGATCGTGCCGCTTCCGTGGACGATGGGATGTGCGCCGCAGAGGATGACCGCCACGGAGACACGTGGGCATTGCTTGGTGCTGGACAGCTGGAAGGGCTCGTACCGGGAGCGCGTGATCCTGGAGGTGCCCGATGGGTATGTCCCCATGGTCGACCCCACGCCGGTTGACCTTGCGTGTGCGGACGGGCGAATGTCCGTTCACGCGGAGAAGCTGGACGACGGTCGCCTCGCGTTCACGAGGGAGTTCGTACTGGACCCCGTGCGTGTCGAGCCCGGCAGGTACCCCGAGTTCCGGTCCTTCCTCGAGCGCGTCAGGCGGGCGGAACAGGAGCCGATGGTATTCAGGAAGCAGTAGGCTGGAGTTCCTCCTGTGCACTGCGCGCAGCCTGAGGCCAGCTGAGGGACCGGGAGCTCAGACTCAGCTGACACGTGAGCAGGTGCCCCATGCGCGTCATGCTCACGACTCTCGCGTGTGTGCTCTGTGCGGCCTCGTTCGCCACGGTGGACACCGCGCGGCGGCTCACCAGCCATCCGAGCGCCGACCTCCTTCCGCGGTGGTCGCCAGGCGGGGGTCTGATCGCGTTCACTTCTGAGCGCTCCGGCAACCGCGGCATCTGTGTTGTTCCGACGTCGGGGGGAGGAGCGACGCAGCTCAAGGTCCATCTCGCCCGCGACTAGCTGGCTGGCTGGTTTCCCGGTGGCGGCTCGTTTGTCTTCGTTTCGGAGCGGTCCGGCGCAGGTTCCGGCCTGTGGACGATGTCCGAGTCCGGGGGGGCGCTGCTCCAGGTCACGGCGGGTGACCGGGTCGATGCCCTCTCATTCTGCTCCCCTCCGGGAGACAAGATCGCATTCACCGCAATGGCCGGCGTCCATCTCCAGATCTGTACGACCCCGCCGGCAGGTGGGACAGCGGCCCTGAGTTCACGGCTGGCGCAGCGCGGAAGTGGCCGGAGCGGGTCGGGGTACCGACGCCGTACACCGAGCCCGGCAGGCCGTGGGAGAACCGGTACAACGAGGTGCGGCCTCACAGCGCTCTGGGGTGTCGGCCGCCGGCCCCGGAGGCGGTGATGCCGGCGTCAGCAGTTCCGGCATCCTACCTCCAGAAGTGGTACAACTGCAGGGGGCAGGTCATCGACAGGGGTGAGTGGAGGCCGGGGCGGCCTCGGTAGCGAGGCCGCGGAGGCAGGGTCCCGAGTCGAGTACAGGAGGGGAGTCCTGAATGGCAGGGGCATCCGGAGGAGTTGCGGAGCCCATCCGTGACGTGGACCAGCAGCCTGCAGCGTCATGTCGGTTGTCCACGACCGCGATCATCCCGCTCCTTGTGCTCATTGCCTCCTTGCTTGGAGTCGCGCTTCCGGCGCACGCAGGCGATCAGCAACAGCCGACCCTGCCCGGCCGCGACGCTGAGCGTGAGCACATCATCCTCGAACGTCTTGAGGCAGTGAACCCAGCCGCTGTTCCTGTGTTCGTGCAGGCTACGAGCGCTCTGGATGCAGACAACTTGCCTGCCGCGAAACGCGGCTTCGAGGAGGTGCTGCGACTAGCCCCGGGGTTTGCAGATGCCCAGCGGCGACTCAGCAGCGTGGAGCTGCGTCTGGGCAACGAGGCTGTCGCACTGGACCTCGCGCGGAGTGCTCGGGCAACCGATCCGTCTCCTGAGAACGCGGGGACGCTTGCGCTTGCGCTGTTGTTCAAGACCGACGTGACAGAGGCTGAGAAGCAGCGTGCGTTGGATCTGGCACACACTGCCGCCGATGCCCTGCCGGATGACGCATGGGCGCAGACCGTACTGCTGCATGCCGCTCTCTGCAACTGGAACGACACCATCGTCCGTCGTGCGAGCGCTGATGTGGTCCGGCTCGATCCGGATCATCCCCTGGGTCACTTCGCCGCCGGGCTGGTGGCAGCACAGGACGGGCGATGGGAGTTGGCCGAGTCGGAGCTGCGCTTGGCTGAGCGGCTGGGCTACGAGCCCGCGCGTGTTCGTGAGGTTCTCGACATGGGCGTTGCCAGGCACGCGATGACGGCGCGCCTGAGGCGGCGCGTCCTGGCTGGCGTCCTGTGGTGGGCACTGGGTGGCTCGGTGCTGTTCGGTCTCGGCGTCGTGCTCAGCCGGATCACGATGGCGGCAGTGAGGCGCTATGAGGCAACGGCCGAGACGACGACCAGCCGCGCCGAGACGATCGTCCGCAGCGTCTACCGCGTCGTGATTGCCCTTGCTTCAGCGTACTTCTACGTGTCAATTCCAGTGCTGGTGTTGATCGTCGCAGCACTGGTGTTCGGTGTCATCTGGCTGTCTCTCTCCGCGGGACGGGTTCCGATCCGGTTCACCCTCATGGTCGTCGTCGGTGGAGGCTACACGCTGTTTGCCGTCATCCGCAGCGCCTTCGTGCGGTTCCGGGACGTCGATCCAGGGCGCCCGGTGACGCGGGAGGAAGCCTCGGGGCTCTGGTCGCTCTCCGACAGCCTTGCGGCATCCCTCGGCACGCGCCCCGTGGACTCAGTCTACGTGACGCCTGGGACTGCGATCGGGGTGATGGAGCGCGGCGGCACCCTCACGAGACTGCGCGGGCTCGGGCGCAGGTGCCTCATCGTGGGGCTGGGTGCACTCCCCGGGATGACCCAGGGGCAGTTCAGGGCGATCCTCGCGCACGAGTACGGGCACTTCGTGAGCCGAGACACGGCGGGCGGGGATCTGGCGCGCCGGGTTCATGTCTCAGTCATGAGAATGGCGCAGGGTCTTGCCGCGGCCGGTCAGGCGAACTGGTACAATCCGGGCTGGCTGTTCGTGAACGCGTTCCATCGTGTGTTCCTGAGAGTGACGCATGGGGCCTCGCGATTGCAGGAGATCGTCGCCGATCGCCTGGCGGTGGCCACGTGTGGCGCGCAGGACTTCATCACCGGACTGCTCCACATCGTTCGCAGGGATGCCGAGTTCGACTGGCAGGTGAACGGGGAAGTGCAGGACGCTGTTGCCGTGCAGCGCAAGCTCAGTAACCTATACGCTCTCCCCCCGCCCGGACCTGACAAGGGAGAGGCTGAGGTCGGGCGGAGGGTGGAGGAAGCCATCAACGCGCCCGTCTCACCCTACAGCACGCATCCGGGCGTCGCGCAGCGCATCGAGCTCGCGAGGAAGATGAGTCCTGGCAGCGGGGGCAAGGTGGCGCCATCGACGGGCACTGCGTGGGAGCTGTTCGCCGCCGCCCCGTCCCTGCAGGAGGAGATGACTGCGGTGGTGCAGGCCAACGTGGACAGGTATTCGGCCGGTGGGGGTGCGGAGGTCGGCGGATGACTCCTCTTGACCGCTTCCGAGGCTGCCTCCTCGGCCTCGCCGTGGGTGACGCCGTCGGCACCGCGGTGGAGCTCATGCCGCGGGGGAGCTTCCCGCCTGTGGTGGACATGGTCGGCGGCGGACCCTTCAACCTGAAGCCGGGGGAGTGGACGGACGACACCAGCATGGCGCTCTGCCTTGCGGCAAGTCTCGCCGAGTGCGGACGGTTCGATCCGTCGGATCAGATGGGCCGCTACGCGCGGTGGCTCGAGACTGGCTACATGAGCAGCAACGGCCGGGTCTTTGACTGCGGTCTGACCACGGCCCGCGCGATTCAGGGCTTCCGCGAGACAGGCAGTCCCTTCAGTGGCCCCACATCCCCGGGATCGGCCGGGAACGGGTGCATCATGCGTCTGGCGCCGGTTCCGATGTTCTGTCACCCCGACAGAGACCGAACGATCGAGCTCTGCGCCGAGAGTGCGAGGACCACGCACGGTGCGGAGGAGTGTCTGGATGCGTGTCGGCTTCTGGGGGACATCCTGTTCGGGGCGCTCTCCGGGTGGTCGAAGGAGGAAGTGCTTGGTGCCACTTTCCCTCCTGATCTTCGGAGTCCGCGCGTGCGTGAGATCGCTGAGCGTCGGTATCAGGGGAAGCCGTGGGACGGTGTTCGCGGCAGCGGGTACGTGGTGGAGTCCTTGGAGGCCGCGCTGTGGTGCTTCTGGAGGACGGACTCGTATCGGAGCGCGATTCTCACCGCGGCGAGCTTGGGAGATGATGCTGATACGACGGCGGCCGTGTGCGGTCAGGTCGCCGGTGCGTTCTATGGAGAGAGCGGCATTCCAGCTCAGTGGCTGGACAGACTCGCGCGTCGGGGCGAGATCGGAGCGCTTGCCGAGGCTCTCATGAGGGCTGGGTGAGGAGGGGGGCGGCAAGGGCCTGCGTGGGTGGATGCCGGATTGGCTGAGTCACCCGAGATACGGCCGCCGCTCTGGATGGGCGCTCCCTGTTCGGGTTCAGCGAGTACGCGCCGGCCGATGCCGAGCACATGGCCGGCCGATGACAGTGCGGGTCAGCCTCCCAGTACGGTTCACTCTGAGGGGTTGAGCACATCCCTTGATGGTGGTCGGCCCCGATGTGGCGAGATTCGGGAGCGTCGGGTGCTTCTTCGACTGACTGCGCTCGCGTGGCTTGCACTCCAGTCAGTGGCGGTCGCGGCGCCAGGTGGCGTCAGCATCCCCGAGTTCCTCCGTGACCTCTGCTCGGAGTATGAAGGCGTGTACATGGAGCGCCACTCCGCAGAGTACGCTGCGCTCTGCGAGGAGTGCGGGCTCGCATCGTCCAGCGAGGCCAACCGGCGTGCCTTCAGCGAGGTCGGCCTTCTGCACGACATGCTGATGGGGGACGGCGCCGCCAACTGCGTGCGCGGGGGCGCGCTGGGGATTCCGTACTTCTGGCACTGGGTGGAGCCCAACCCCCGGCACTCGATCGTCCTCCTGCCCGACTCCATTCCGCTGCCGAAGGTGCCGCCACCGGCCGGATACGCGAAGTACGCGAGCCTTGCGGACGTGGACCGGACGCCTGCGCTCTTCCTGTCGGACCTGGTGTCGGCGTCGCCGCAGTACTGGCACAGGGGCTGTGGTTCGTTCTTCACGTTCGGCTGGTGCAGCGAGCGCGAGATGGCGTTTCTGGCGCTCATGACTAGTCTCGGCTACAGCGGCAGGATCCGTCAGGAGGGGATTCACAGCTGGACCGAGCTCCGATGTTCGATGGCTGGCAGGCAGGGAGGCGACATGACGCTCGTCGCGGTCGTGGACAACACGTTCGGGTCGCTCGAGTGGATGCCCGCCCCGGCCGGAGTGTCCAGCGAGGCCTGGCTGGGCGACGTCGGTGACTCGCACGAAGCGCGCTGGTACAACACGCAAGCACGGTCAGCGAGGCAGCACGAGAGGCTGAGCAGCACCACGGTCGCTCCGGAGGCCGCGGAACGGATGACAGTGCAGGTGCGACGGTGGCTGGGAGTCCGTGCTGCCGTCTCCGAACCCGGTCCGACGAGTGGCGGTCATGCCCGCGACTGACTGGTGCGCGAGAGCGACTGAGTCCGAGGTCGCGTGCTCCTCGGCTTACGGTGGTGTCGCGACCGATCATGGGGACTTCATCCACGTGCACAATCCGGGCACTTCGCGGTCGGGGGACTTCAACCGGGCCGTCGGCGTGAGGACGGGGGGGCTCGCGGAGTTCGCCCGTATCGTGCAGCGCGTCCAGGAGATCCACCTCCGGCTGGGCCTTGAGCCGCCGAGTACCTACGAGATGCACCCCACCTTCGCAGACACTCCCGATTGGATGGGTGGGCTGGCTCGTGTGGGCTGGGTCGTGCGGCCGTGCCTGTTCATGTGCTCCCCGGCCTCGCGGGCCAGCCTGGAGTCCGGGCTCGAGTGGCGCTCGCCAAGCGTGGACGAGTACATGGACTGGTGGTGGATGCGCACGCTGGAGAACCTGGGCCGTGATGCCGCCGAGTGCGAGTCGCTGCGTCCGCTCCAGACGAGATTCGCTACCGTGTTCAAGCCGTACCGGCTTCTCGACCGCGGCGAGCTGGTCGCGTGGGTCCTCGCGGCGAACCACGGGCCCTGGGTTTCGCTCTTCGAGGTCGAGGTGGAAGAGGAGCGGAGAGGCACTGGCCTCGGGCGCGCGCTCATGCAGGCCGTCGGGAGCGAGGCCCAGCGACAGGGCGCGTCCCATGTCCTTCTGCGCTGCTGGGAGAGAGTGCGGGGCTTCTACGAATCCTGCGGCTATGAGGTGTGCGCGAAGGGGGCGGATGTGCGACCTGGCAAGGGGGCTCTTTGAGACTCGCGCTGGTGCTTGCTCTGGCTTTGGTGCTGCTGCTGGTGGTGGGGCTTGCCAGCCAGGATAGAGACGATGTTCACACAACGAGCTCTGACTCAGAGGCAGAGGTTCGAACCACAGCCGATGGTTCAGCGGGAGCCGCTCGGCGCACTGTGCCCGTCTCAGAGAGAGCCGGTGAGGGCTCGCCTCCAGTCCCTCCCTCTCCTGCACCTTTGCGCGGCGGGTACGAACGACTGCTCGAGCGGCTTCGGACACGCCAGACGGCCCTCGCCGCGACGCACGCGGCGGCACCGCACGGCGGGAGGGCGGAGCTCATCCGAGAGGCCTCGGCGCACATCGAGCGGGCGCTCTCGGATTCCATCTGGCCGCACTGGTTCGGGACGCCCTGGGACTTCAACGGAACGACGCAGACGCCGGGTCGAGGGCACATCGCGTGCGGGTACTTCGTCACAACGTGCCTGAGGGACGTCGGGTACGAAGTCCAGCGAGTGAGGTGGGCCCAGCTCTCGGCCAGCGATCTCGTGGAGCGCCTCGTGGCATCCGAGATGGTGCGGCGCTACTCGGACGTGCCGGTCGAGAGGTTCGCGGACTCCATCGCAACCTGGGGCGACGGCGTGTACGTCATCGGTCTCGACTGCCACGTGGGGTTCCTGCTTGTCCGGGGCGGGAGCGTCCGGTTCTGCCACTCGACCTACGTACCGCCGCTGTGCGTCGTGATCGAAGAGGCCGAGGACTCAGGTCCGCTTGTCCACTCGCGTCTGCGCGTCGTCGGCAGGATCGTGCCAAACGACGAACTCACGGCAGCATGGCTCGAGACGCGGTACCCGGAAACAGGCTTTCCGTGACGCGCCGGTGGAATGCAGGGCGACCACGCCAGCCAGGACTCCGTGGTTACGCTGTCGCGCCCCGAGCCTTGGGGCCGAGTGCTGCTCCCGCCGCCCCCCATCCGCACACCAGCCTCACATCTCGTCACATCCGCGTGACAGCCGGGAACGCCCACCCCGCAGGGCCTCCGCGGCGGGGCGACCCCGCGACGTCACCTGTATGTGTCGGTCGCGGGGCACCCCCGCGCGCCCGCGCCCAACCGCCGCGCGATCGATGAGGCGCTAACTTCGCACGAGACAGACGATTGCACGGGTCGATCACGGTCCGGCGGAACTCCGTGCCGGCTGGCACCCCCGTTGCTGTGCAGGGTGGCGTCAACCCCGTGCAGGAGGCCGCATGAGCATGAGATGTGTTGCCGGAGAGACGCTCTGCCGCACGACGCAGTGCCCGAGGGAGTTCGTCTGCCTCGAGAACCACTCGCGGCCGCCGTGTGTCGCCATCGGCTTCCGCGCCGAGGGCCTCGTGATCGAGAAAGCGAACCACTCGAAGTGTGCGTACGCGTCGATGTGGTGCGGGCGGTTGGGAGCTGGAAGGGTCGTGAGAAGGAGCACGGGTCTTCACGCTCGCATTGAGGCTACGATCGGTCTGGTTGAGGAGAACGGTGCGCATGCCGCGGGCAGCCATGCCGAGGAGGCATACGGCGGTCGCGCCAGGGGGGACGCATGCGATCTGTCAGCGGTGAGACGCTCGCGAGGACCATGGACTGCCCGAGGGAGTTCGTGTGCCTTGAGAACGGCGGGCGACCGAGGTGTGCCGCTGTCTGCGTGACCTGCGAGGGAGCGAGGCTCGGCAACGGCGGATACGCCGGCTGCCCGTACTGCGTTGAGCGCGGAAGCGGCCGCATGTGCATGTGTCCGACGCGCGCCGAGATGTTCGAGAAGCACGGCATCTAGAACGCACGAGCCAGGGCTGACGACGCACCTGCAGGCCCGGCAGGGCTTGCAGCCAGGCGGCACCCGTGGAGGTCCCCCTCTCGGGTGCCGCCCCTTGCCTGTTCGCTACCGGAACACCAGGAATTGGATCGAGCTGTCTCCGCGGAAGGCGTATGCCGCGCCGCCGTCGCAGGTGATCGCCCCGCCCGCATCCACGATGCCCGGCGCGTCCTCGAGCGCCTCCCACGCGTCGTCGACGATGTCGTACCGCCAGAACTCCGCCGTCGTGTTGCCGCGCAGGACGAAGAGTGATCGGTCGCCGTCCCAGCACATCCAGCTTCCGAAGTAGACGGGCGCCGGCATGTCGGCCAGCTGGCTCCACTGGTCCGATGCGATGTCGTACCGGTAGAAGCTGGAGTCGCCGGCGGTCGCGTAGATGAAGTCGTCGCCGCCCCAGCAGACGGACGCGCCGTACGGGACGCCCTCGGGAACGGGCTCGAGATATCCCCACGAGTCGCCGCTCTGGCTGTAGCGCGCGAAGACCGTCGAGTAGTTGCCCTTGATGGCGTAGAGGTAGTCGCCGCTGCCGGGCCAGACGAGACCGCGTCCCGCGCGACGCACTCCGGTCTCGGGGAAATCCGCCATGGTCTCCCACGAGTCGCCGGAGATGCTGTAGCGGAAGAACCCGTCTGTGCCGTTGCCCTGGATCCCGTAGATGAAGTCGCCGCCCGTGTAGGCGAGCGTCGTGCCCCAATACTGGTCGAAGTTCGAGTCGGCGAGCTGCGTCCACGAGTTCGTGGTGACGTCGTAACGCCAGAACTCGCGGCTCCGCCCGGACACGAGGCCGCGCGTGGCGTAGATCGAGTCGTCTCCGTCCCATTCGAGCGACGCGCCGTGATAGCTGCCGCTCGTGAAGTCCGCTAGCGAACTCCACGCGGCGCCGTCGTACCACGGCGTGTCGTCGTCGGGGGAACTGCTGGACGAGCAGCCCGCGATCAGGAGCGCGGCCGCCATGAGAGCCGCCAGGAGCACGAGGATGGCAAGGCGCGTCACTCTCTTCATCAAGGGTCCCTCCCTTGCTGGTGGTCTGTCTCCGCAGCGGAGTCTCCGCACTCCGCCGGTGAACGCCGGTGATGGTAGCCGGGCGCGCGCGGCGCGTCAATCGGCCGCGGGGCTTGACTTGGGAAGGGCGCGGGCACACACTCGGCCCCGTCACGAAGGCAGTCCGGAGCCCACTCCGGGGGGAGGGGCTCATGTTCTGGAACTGGATGGAACTCGGGGCTCGGGGCGCGTGCGCTCTGTGCGCCGCGGCGTTCGTCGCCGGCTGCGGCGGCGACAACGAGGGCGTGGCCCTCGACGACTTCACGTTCGACGACCCGTTCGCGCCGTGGCGACGGGCCTGCGTCACGAGGCGAGTCGGTCGACCTGGGCACGCATCAGGAGGTGACCTGCACGATGTTGCGTCTTCTCTCCCTTCTCGTGATGGTGGTCCCTGTTCTTGCTCCCGCAACGGCGGTCGCCATCGTCGCCGACCACACCGTGGTTCCGCTCTTCGAGTCCCTAGCGGACACGGCGGTCGTCCAGGCGATGAACCACTTCCGGATGTTCTACGGGCACACGTCTCACGGAAGCCAGATCGTCAGGGGCATGCAAATGGTCCGGAACGAGTATCCCCTCTTCGACTTCAACAATGGGCCCGGCACGTTCCAGTTCTCGGAGTACGGCGACGACCTCGGACACACCGGCGACACCACCTGGGTCGCGGTGACTCGCGCGAGGCTCGACCAGCCGGGCAACACCGTCAACCTCGTCATGTGGTCGTGGTGCGGCGGCTGCTCGGACAACACCGAGGCAGGTATCAACATCTACCTCGACGCGATGGACCGCCTCGAGCAGCAGTACCCCGCGGTGAGGTTCGTCTACATGACGGGGCACCTGGACGGCTCCGGGCCATCGGGGAACCTCTACGCCAGGAACAACCAGATCCGGGCGTACTGCACCGCCCACGGCAAGGTGCTCTTGGATTTCGCGGACATCGAGAGCTACGACCCCAACGGCACGTGGTACCCGTTCGAGACGGATGCCTGCGGTTGGTGCGCGACGTGGTGCGCGTCGCACAGCTGCCCGGGGTGCCCGAGCTGCGCGCACTCCCACTGCTACAACTGCTACCGGAAGGGGAAAGCGTTCTGGTGGATGCTGGTGGCGATGACGCCCGGGACCGGGGTCGGCGACTCCGGGATGGTCGAGCCCACGCTCGCGCAGAGCACGCCGAACCCGTTCTCGCCCGAGACGAGCATCTCGTTCACGATGCCGTCGCCGGGGCGCGTGGAAGTCGCGGTGTACGCGCTCTCCGGGCGTGAGGTCGCGCGGCTGGTGGATGGCGTCCTCGGCGCGGGGGAGCACACCGTCGTCTGGGACGGCAGGCAGTCCGACGGGTCCCCGGCGGCCGCGGGAGTCTACTTCCTCCGCCTTGTGGCGGCAGGGAAGGAGCTCACCACCAAGAGCGTGCTCATCAGGTGAGCGGCGCTGTGACCAAGGGCGGTGTTTCGACGACGGCCCGGCGGGCGTGTGCTCCCGGGCCGTCGGCTCAGTTCGCCGCCTTCTCGTCAACCCGGCCGATGCGGAGGTCCTCCGGCGCGCCCTGCGCGACCGGGTCGAGGTAGCGGCCGCGGTCCTCAGCGCTCTTCGGAACGCGCACCTCGGACCCGGCCCTGGTCGCGGCCGCGTCGTGGCGCACTCCCGTGACCTGCCAGCAGACCTTCATGCCGGGCTCGCCGCCGGCGATCCGGAAGGCGCCGCTCCGCACCTCGTCGGCCACGAAGAGGTTCGGACCCGGGGCTCCGACCGCCGTCAGCTGATACCGGAAGTCGGCGTTCAGGGCCTCGAACCAGTCGGGCATCTGCACCGTGGCCTCGCCGCGGGCGTCGAGCACGACGGTGCCGTCGTAGACGGTCTTCATCTCGTCGCTGGCGACCAGGGGGTGGCGCAGGTAGCTGTTCGCCGGGTCGGTCGGGTCGTCGATCTCCATCGTGGCAAGC
>Ga0194111_10007370_pt1 | contig 12302 bp, 8 predicted proteins | sample TA2KigC300mmetaG_FD_146194 | JGI IMG/M metagenome (GOLD analysis project Ga0194111, IMG submission 146194) | Freshwater microbial communities from Lake Tanganyika, Tanzania - TA2015033 Kigoma Deep Cast 300m | ecosystem: Environmental > Aquatic > Freshwater > Lake | place: Tanzania: Lake... | reverse complement strand
GCAAATCTTCATCAGTTAAATTAGTCTTAATTTTCTCTCTCCAAAAGCGATAAAGAGAGCCCAGTTTTCGGGGGCTTAAGAGAACTTGCCTGCTTTTGAGTTTAACCAAGAAAGCCCTAAAAACATCGACCTGCCTTGAGGATCTTGCCAAATCGGTTCCTTCTTCCAGGTTTGCACTGGAGCGAGAGCGAACAAACTCGAGCGTCCTTTCGCCATTAAGATGGTTAAGACCGGCGTTGAAAGTCACTGTTTTGTATTGCGGTTCACCGCTACTAGTTGCCTCGATATAAGCAGGATTGGGATATTTCTTGTCGCTAAAACTCTCTTCGAGAAAAACATCAATTCCCCCGACTGCATCAACCAAATAACCAAGGTCGTTATAATCTAAAATAAGGGTATAATGAAGCGGTTGACCTAAGACCAGAGAGATTTCGCCGGTTACATAATTAAGGCCATCCCCCACAATGCTTTGCTGTCCGTAGTAATAAAGGGCATTAATTTTAGTTTTTAAGGGAGAAATCCAAAGATCGCGGGGAAGAGAAATCATCTGCGCTTTGCTTTTTTTAAGATCAAAGGAGGCAAAAATAATGGCGTCGGTGAGAAGGGTGTGCTCGAGCTGATCGTTGCGCTGGTCAAGCCCCAATATTAAAAAATTGATTCTATCGGCTGGCAGCAAGCGAGTCTCTTTTCTAGCAAGATTAAGTTTTTGCCATACTTCGGAGAAAGAAAGATGAGAGGAAGAGAGAAAACGGGCAAAAAAGATGGCCAAAAAAAGCAGAGGTACTCCGATCAGGAGAACCAAAACCGTGGGAAAAATAAATCTCTTTCGCTCCAAAAAATGCATTTTTCTCAACACGAACTTCTTTCTAACCTACTTGCGGATAGTGGCATTTTTTATACTTCTTGCCGCTACCGCACCAACATGGATCGTTGCGGCCGAGTTTTTCAAGAGCCGGAGCTGGCTGCCCGACCGGGCCGGCCTGAGGCGCAGATCTGGCCGGAGGGGGAATTGGCGGTCGAGCAAATTGCGGAACCGCCTGAATACGGAAAATCCTCCTCACGATTTCATAATCAATCTGTTTAATAAGGGTTTCAAACATATTGAAAGCATCATTTTTATAGATCATCAGTCTTTCCCGATCATTATTGCCGCGCAAGCCTACTCCGTCGCGAAGATCGTCTAGGGCGTCCAAATGGTCCATCCAAAGACGATCTATTGAGGAAAGGTAAGCAAATTTTTCGATTTCCTTGGCTAAGTCGGGGCCAACTTGTTTCTCTCTTGACTCGTAGAGATCGGTAACAATCTTGAAAAGGAAGTCTTTTATTTCGTCTGCCGACTTACGGCCGGCGATTTGAGATTTGAGATTTTCTTGCGATCTGTCATCGAAAGGGACGATCTCGCAAAACCCCCGGATAATATTTTGGTATTCAGGTTCGGTATAGCCTTCTGGGGAATACGCCTGGGTTAAACCTTCTAACTCTTGGTTAATCTTTTCTAAAATTTCCCCCCTAAGGCTTTCCCCGCTCAAAACTTTTTTGCGCAAATTGTAAACAATCTCTCGGTGTTTGTTAGCTACATCATCATACTCTACCAGGTGCTTCCGGGCATCAAAGTTGAAACCCTCGACTTTCACCTGGGCTTGCTCCATTGCCCGGTTAACCATGGCGTGCTCCAGAGGAATGTCTTCGGGCATTTTAAACATCGTCATTAGCCGGGAGACCTGTTCGCCGCCAAAAATACGCATCAAGTCATCATCCAGGGCGACAAAGAAACGCGAAGAACCCGGGTCGCCTTGTCTCCCCGACCTTCCCCGCAATTGGTTATCAATTCGCCTCGATTCGTGTCTTTCGGTGCCGATTACGTGAAGACCGCCAAGTCGAATTACTTCATCGTGAACCTTCTGCCAGTTTTTATACTCCGCTGTTTCCGGCCACTTGTCTGTGCTGATACTCTCCGGCCGATCAGGCGGCTTTCCCCCCAAAATGACGTCAACTCCTCGACCAGCCATGTTAGTGGCCACCGTTACTGCCCCTTTCATTCCCGCCTGGGCGATAATTAAAGCTTCCTTCTCGTGATATTTGGCGTTTAGCAGTTGGTGGGGAACACCTTTATGATTTAAAAAGTCATCAATTATTTCATTTTTCTCAATCGAGGTGGTTCCCACCAAAACCGGTTGGCCTCTTTTGTGGCAATCCTCAATCTCCCGTACGACAGCGGCGTATTTGGCTCGCTGGGTCTTATAAACTACGTCGGCGTTATCCCTCCTAATCATCGGTTTATTGGTGGGTATCGCCAAGACATCTAGCTTATAAATTTTGTTGAACTCCTCTGCCTCGGTCATGGCCGTACCCGTCATCCCCGCCAACTTTTCATACAGACGGAAATAATTTTGGAAAGAAATTGTCGCCAGTGTCCTCGATTCCTGCTGAATCACCACGCCTTCTTTCGCCTCAACCGCTTGGTGCAACCCCTCGGACCAGCGCCGGCCGAACATTAGCCGACCAGTAAACTCATCCACAATAATAATTTGGTCTTCTTTAACCACATAGTCCTTATCCCGATGAAACAAGGTCTTTGCCCGTAAGGCGTTCTCGATATGGTGAAGTGTTTCAAAATCCTTTTCGTATAAATTACTCACGCCTAAAAGCTTTTCTACTTTCTTAATTCCATGATCGGTAAGGTTAGCTACTTTTACTTTCTCGTCGACCGTAAAATCGGTGTCAGCCGATAGCTTTTCCACTAAGCGGGCAAAATCGTAATATTTATTAGTCGGTTCGGTATCGGGAGCAGAAATTATCAGCGGGGTTCTGGCCTCATCAATAAGTATCGAGTCAACTTCGTCAACGATGGCAAAATGATGCCCGCCCTGAACCATTTCCGAAAGGCTACTTACCATATTGTCGCGCAGATAGTCAAAGCCAAATTCGTTATTCGTCCCGTAAGTAACGTCGGCCAAATACGCCTCTTTTCGCGAAATCGGCCGGAGATGGGCCAATCTTTCATCTGTCGCCGACTCATCCATAAATTCTGGGTCAAATAAGAATGACTGTTCGTGGATTATCGAGGCAACTTTTAATCCCAAAAAATTGAGCGCCCGGCCGTACCAGCCAGAGTCGCGCCGCGCCAGATAATCGTTAACGGTTACCAGGTGGCAACCCCTACCGGCCAGCGCCCTCAAATAAAGGGCAAGGGGAGCGCAAAGGGTTTTCCCCTCGCCTGTTTTCTGTTCGGCAATATTACCCTGGCTCAAAATTATCGCCGCTAAAAGCTGAACATCAAAGGCGCGCTCGCCAATGGTTCTTCTAATCGCCTCTCGGCAGACAGCAAAAGCCGGGACAAGTAAGCCGTCGAGGTTTTCCTTTTCCAACCGTTGTCTAAACTCGGCTGTTTTGGCCTTTAATTGCTCGTCAGTAAGACGCACTGTTTCTTTCTCCAGCGAATTTATTTTTTCCACTAGCGGCCAGAGACGATTTAGTTCCTTTTGGCTTGTATCGAGAAGCTTTGCTAAAAACTTAAGCATTGATCTCCATGATTATATCAAGCTAAGCTTGATTATATCACGCCGGAAAAGGCTAGGTCCTAACTCGAATTTCGACAATATATCATCAGGTTACAAATTACTTTTTTAGCCTCAACTCTATTAAAAGCTTTCTGACATTTTCTTAAAAAATTATCCGCTTCTTCTTGTTCCTTCTTCCCGTAGAGGCGATTGATAATCACCGTGCCGCTACCTGTCAGTAGCTTTCTAATTTGCCCTAAAAATACTTCTTTCTCTGCTTGCCCAGGAAACTTAGCGCCAGCATACAAATCAACCAAAACCAGGTCAAACTTGTTATCATGATTTAAATCATTAGAACAAGTGGCCCACTTTATCGCGTCGGTAATTGCCACCTTAAGCTTTGGTATCTCTTCCAGTCCGAAGTATTTTTTTCCTAATCTTACTACCTCTGGGTCAATTTCAATTCCGGTAATATTTGCCTTTGGCCAAAGTCCAGCTATTATTTGCGCCGCCGTTCCGGCACCCAGCCCAAGAATGAGGCAATTTTGAACTTTTGAGTGTTTGAGCTTTTGAACATTCTTCAGGCTCTTCTCCCATATCCTTCCAACTATTCCCCCGCTTTGGGTAATTCCCCCAATTTCTAGCGATCGCTTACCAAACTGCTCGATGACTTTTATTTCTCCGGAAATGGGAGAAGAAGTTCTCTCCAGCACCTGAGGCCAGAAAAAGGAAGGAATATTTACCATCGCTTTTCAATTTTATTCTTTTTTCTGTTAAAATCACAGGCTGATGGGAAAACTAACTTTTCTTACTTATTCTCTAGGCTGTCGGGTAAACCAAGCAGAAATTGAGGAAATCATTACAGAACTGACTCGCTATGGTTTTCATCAAGCCAAGGGTAGATCACCAAATCTTGTCCTAATTAATACCTGCGTTGTTACTCAAAAGGCAGAGAGAGAAACAAGGAAAGCGATTCGCCATTTCCGGCGCCTTTATTCCAAAAGCTTCTTGGTAGTAGTAGGGTGTAGCGTAAGCGCCAAACAAAAAATGAAAATTAATTTACCCGAAGCCGATCTCTTTATCTCAAACGAAGAAAAAGGAATCACAGTTCAATTAATTAAACAAAAATTTCCCTTTCCCTTGCCGACAAAAAAGGCTTCCTTTCGAGATAAATATCTACACTCGGGCCGGAAGTTAATCAAGATTCAAGATGGCTGTAATCGGTTCTGTGGTTATTGCATCGTTCCCTATCTTCGGGGGAAACCCAGAAGCAAAACTCCCGAAGAAATTATACAGAGATGCAAAGATGCAGGCCTGCCTGCCGGCAAGGCAGGGATACAAAGATGCAAAGAAATTATTCTCACGGGCACAAATCTCCATCTCTATGGAATGGATCTAAAACCAAAAACTGACTTAACCGCTCTCTTAAGGGAAATTCTTGAAGAAACTAGAATTGAAAGAATAAGTCTTTCTTCATTAGATCCGCAAGTTTTAAACAAAGAATTCGCCAAAATTTGGATTAATGATTGGGAAAATGGCCACGGCAGGTTATCTCGATATTGGCATCTATCATTGCAATCAGGTTCGTCAACGGTTTTAACCAGAATGGGTCGGAAAACTGACACCGGAAGGCTCTTAAAAATACTCCAATATATTAAACGGAGGATTGCCCAATTCGTTCTTCGGGCAGATATTATTATTGGCTTTCCCGGCGAAACAGAAAAGGAGTTCCGAGAAACACTTCAATTCATTAAACAAGCAAAAATAACCTACGCTCATGTTTTTCCTTTTTCCAGAAGACCAGGAACAATGGCGGATAAATTGATTGGCCAAGAAAAATGGCGCGATTTACCAGCAAACATTAAAAGAGAAAGAGTTAAAACTATTCTTGCCGCAGTCCAGAAAATCAGAGGAAAAGAGGCTAAAAAACTAGTTAGCCAGGTATTCCCCTGCCTTTTTATTAGAAAACTCAAAAATAACACTTGGGAAACTCTCGCCGATAACTCCTGGAAAGTATTAGCAAGATGTGAAAATGAAAAAGTCTTACCGGGCCAAATTAGGGAGATAAAAATTCTAGGAGCAACCGACCAGACTCTTAATGGTAAGCTTTTGCCTGAAGATTAAAAAGCTCGGCGTAAAGCTTTCTCTTCTTTATCAATTCTTCGTGCGTTCCCATCTCTGTTATTTGTCCTTTGTCTATAACACAGATTTTATTGGCCCGACGGACGGTGGAGAAACGATGGGAAATTAGAATTAAATTCTTCTTGGCGGTTAATTCCATAATCTTCTCAAAGATTTCTTCTTCGGATTTTGGATCAACGTTCGAGGTCGGTTCGTCCAGGATAACCACTTGTGCTCTTCGGAAAAGTACTCGCGCTAGCCCAATCCTTTGCCATTGGCCCCCTGATGGCTCAACTCCTTTCTCAAAATCGGTCGTTAAAGGATTCTCGTACCTCAATGGCAGGCCTGCAATAAATTCATGGATAGTCGATTGTTTAGCCGATTGAGTAACAAGGGCAATATCTTCTACATTTTCTACCCGTCCGTAACCGATCGATTCCCGAGCAGTGAAAGGAAAACCTTCAAAATTTTGAAAGAGGACAGTAAGATTTTTCCACAAACTACTGCGATCAAATTCTTTTAAATTTATTCCGTCAACTAGAATTTCCCCTTTTTGAGGATCATAGAATCGACATAAAAGCTTTATTAGGGTGGTTTTACCGGCACCATTTTCGCCAACGATTGCTAGATTCTCTCTTGCCGCCAATTGGAGGTTAATCCCTTTAAGAATCCACGGCTGATCTGGTTTGTACCGAAACCAAACATCTCTAAATTCAAGTCCCCTACGGACTCTATCGGGGAATTTCTTTTTACCAGAGGTAATTTTCGGTTCAGTGTTGATAAACCAAATTAAATCAGTCACAAAAAGAAAATTTTCATACAAGTCCAGAAATTCACTTACGAGACCAGTCAAGCTGCCCTGGAATGAATAAATCGCCTGTAAGTACATTTGGAAACTCCCGACGGTAATCGCCCGGCTGATGGTTAAAATCCCCAGATAGATACTAAAAAAGAAAGAAAAAATAGATTGCGGTATAAAGGTGAAAAAGTGGGCTTTCTCTCGGCGAGTTTTTAATTTAAAACTCTCATTATAAATTTCCTTTTGTAATTTCTTCTCTCGCTCAATCAAATAATCGCTTAGGTCCAAAATCCTAATTTCCAAAATATTCCTTGCCCGCGTTAATAAATGATCTAGCCACCCCCACATCCGATATTTTGGCATAAAACTCGTCTCAAGCTGATATTCCAGTTTCGTATATTTTGCGTCAACTAAAAATTCAGGAATAGAAAGCACAAAGATTACTAAGGCTAAAACAGGATTAAAGAAGAAAAGAAGAGAAAAAGCAGAAAGGAGACTAAAGAAATAATTAGGGATTTGCGATAAGGTCATTGCCAATTGCCAGCTCCGTCGACCGCTCTCTCTTTCTACCTTGGTATAACGATTTTTAAATTCTGGGTCTTCTAGTGTCTCCATATCTAACTGATTATATTTTTGGCCCAATAAGATGCCCACATGGGCATCAAAAATCCGAGCCACTCGCACTTGAATGTTACGAGAAATAATTGAGGTGACATTTTGAAAAAGGCTAATCAAGACCCTTAACAAGAACAGAAATATCAAGCCCCCGAGCGCTTTCTGCCACAGAGGATTGCCAATATTCTTTACTAATCCATCGATCACTAGCTTATTAAGGTAAAAGCCCGGAAGAACAAGAAGGCCACTTAGGACGTTAATCCCAAGGGCAGCAATCAGAAGCTTCCTATTTGCACTCCAAACTAATCGACTGGTCTGAGAAAAAGTGAAAATAACTTGACGAAACCCTAAGATTATTTTTTCCGGGGCAAGTTTCCTTAATTTCATTTTTTAGGAGAAATTTTCGCAAAACCGGTGTACTGTTGAAGAACCTTCGGAATCAAAACAGATCCATCTTCCTGCTGATAATTTTCAAGAATCGCCAAAATGGCGCGATCGGTTATTGCGGTGGCATTAAGGGCATGAACGAACTTCTCCCCATTCTTAGTTTTTACCTTAATATTAAGCCTTCGAGTTTGGTAATCGGTACAATTACTGCAAGATTGAATTTCTCTATATTTATTCTGCCCCGGATACCAACACTCTACGTCGTACATTCTCCGATTGGGTAAGGGAATATCACCCGTGCAACAGTTCATTACCCGATAAGCTAAACCCAGCTCTCGAACTATTTCTTCTTCCATAGCTAATAAATAAAGGCATTCTTTATCGGAAATTTCAATATCAGAAATCGTATAAACATTCATCTCGACTTTGTTAAATTGATGGACGCGGAAAAGTCCGCGGGTATCTTTCCCATAAGTTCCCGCTTCTCTTCGAAAACAAGAAGAAAAATTGACATAGCGAAGGGGGAGTTGGCTTTCGTTAAAAACCTCGTCTTTGTGCATAGGAATTACGGAATGTTCCGAACTTGAGACAAACAAGACACCATCTTTTTCAAAAAGATACATCTGATCCCAACCGCCATGTTCGGAATAACCCATTCCCCACTCGATCTCCTTCTTAGTGATAACAGGAGGAACGTTAGCAATAAATCCCTTATTGGCTAGTTTTTTGAAAACATACCACATCAGGGCTAACTCTAAAATGGCTCCTTCTCCCTTAAAGTAGCCAAATCTTGTCCCCGAAACTTTTCCTGCCCTTCGAATGTCAATGATATCCAGGGCCTCGCCAATTTCAACGTGGTCTTTTGGCTTAAAGTCAAACTTGGGTGGCTCTCCCCATTTTTTTACTTCCACATTTTCCGAATCATCTTTACCAACTGGAACATCTGATGCAGGAATATTAGGTATATTAGCAATCGCCGACATTAGCTCAGCATCGATCCCCTTTAATTCCTCTTCCAAGACCCTAAGTTCCTCCTTGATCTTTCTCCCTTCTTTAATCTGATCTTTAGTTATCTTATTTCTTCTTGCTCTTAGCTCTTCAACTTGCTGAAGTAGGACTCTTTTCTTACTGTCCTGCGCCAACACCCCACCAACCATCTCCGGGTCTTTTTGCCGATCCTCTAAGGCTTTCTTAACAACTTCTGCGTTTTCGCGAATAAATTTAATATCTAACATGTTTCTTTCTTCAGAATACCATCATAAGGCTTGACTATCAATATCAGATAGGTATTTCCCCAAATGAGAAATTTGATTAAGAACAATTATTCGTCCGCGCGCGGTTTGATCAAGCTCCAAAATAGTCAAGCTGCCATTATCGACACGAAACTTCCAAATATTATCAAGTGAAAGACCAATGATAATTGCAATCATCACTTTCATTATCAAATCGTGCCCCACTACGATTACGGTTTTACCTTCGTACTCCTTAACCACATTCTCCAAAAAACTCTTTACTCTTTTACAGATCTGTTTAAGATTCTCCCCGTCCGGCATTTGCACCCTCGTAGGTTCCCTTCTCCAAAGCTTAAGTAGGTCACCATAATTCGACTTAACCCATTCATTAGTGTGGCTTTCCCACCTCCCGTGAGAAATCTCGATAATACTGTCATCAATTGTTACCGAAAGGCTTAACTGTCTTGCTATTATTTCTGCCGTCTCTCTCGCCCTTTTGAGATGACTGGCGATAATCTTCGTAGCACCGATTTTTATAAGCAAACGTGCCAAAAAAAGTGCTTGTTTTTGGCCACGCGCAGTTAAGCCGGTATCATATGTCTGGCCCTGAAAAATTCCTTTTTTATTAGCGATTGACTCGCCGTGACGAACTAGAATTAACCTAACCATCTTCTCCGACAAAAAAACCGCCTTTTCTAAGGACGGTCCGCTACTCAGTTTACGCTGAGTCTTAAGGCGAAGCGTGGTGCCACCTTACTTTATACTCATTTTCGCTATTACGGGCTTACCCGGAGTTGGTTTACTTCGACAGCTCAGTATCTGTCGATTTACCCCAATCAGCTCTCTTGGTGGAAAGTCCAAGATGCAAACGCTTTTCTAACTTCCTAGATTCTATCTTGCCCCTCTATTTTTGTCAAGCCCTTAAAGTCCCAAGTCTTGGCTTATCCCCTGCATTGCTTTCAGGGAAATTTTGACGAATTCTTCCAGACTTAAGCCTAGTTTTTCTTGGCACAAGGCGATATCTTCTCTTCTTGTTCCCCTGGCAAAACTTGGTTCCCGATATCTTTTTATCACACTCTCAACCGTTAAATCGGTCAGCTTTCTCGAAGGCAAAACTAAAGTTGCCGCTACAATCAGGCCAGTTAGTGAGTCCCCACAAAAAAGCGACCAATCCATCTTCGATTGTGGCGCGACCCCAGTATTATCGGAGTTATGCGCCGCCATCGCTTGGGCCACATTCTCTGGAATTTCGAAACCTCTTTCTCTCAGCCATTCCGTAACCTGAATCCCCTGTCTCTCGGGAGGAACTCCCTCGCAATAATCACCATCATGAAGTAAGCCTGCCGTTGCCCATTCATCTTCATCAAAATTCTCTCCAGTTTTGAGATTTGAGTTTTGCGTTTTGAGTTTGAGTGCAAGCGAACGCATCATCGCTTCGCACGCAATCATGTGCTTAATAATGTTTTTATTCTCTATTTTTTCGCTTAAAAATTTCAGCGCCTCTTCACGAGTTATCATTACGTCTCACCTCCAGTCTCTTTTTTAGTAGATTCTCCGTATAACCTCCCTCGCGGATAAATTTTTCCTCTAGGGATTTAATCTGCTGACTAAGAAGATAGCTCTGCTGATGGGCCAAAGTCAGGAGAAAGCTGGCCGCTTCTTCGGGGTCGGAGGGAAGATTAGGGGCCCTGGGACCTTCGGGGTCCTTGGCAAAGTCCCAAAAGACCTTGAATTCCCTAAGTTTTTTTACTTTCGGGTCGTTCTTATCCCAAATCCCAAGCTTTCTCAGGCGCAAAAAGTCGAGCAGGTCCTCGATAAATTCCTCTAAGGAGGCAACTGATACCCCCAGCAACTTAATATAGCCTTTCAGGCTTTTTTCTAGATAACCCTCGACAATATTCTGCTTGTGGCTTCCTAAGGCTTGGGTTGCTTGCTCCCTTGTCCTTCTGTTAGCAAAGCCAGATAGATAAGTATCACAGAACTTACTTCCCAAAAGATACAAAACCACGGCCAATTGGTAAGTCTTTAGGTATTTACATCCCGCCTCGGTCATTCTCTATGTTTATCGGAAAAGCGAAAGATATCCAGTAAATGTTTTTAGGTCTTCTGTTTTTCCTGTAAGTCAGATTTTTGTCTCTCGACCTCCTCTAATGCCATTATTAATAGGCGCTTTTTGCGATCTCATTGTCGGGAATAAAATAGTGTCTCGAAGGTTCTGGGCGCCAAGTTCTCCACAAATCACTAGCACTAAGCGGTCAATTCCCGGCCCGATTCCCGAAGTTGGTGGCATACCGTATTCCATTGCTTCAATAAAATCTTCGTCTGTCTGGTGGGCTTCTGCATCTCCTAGCCGTTCTTTCTTTCTCTCATCCCTAAATCTTGCGCCCAGTTCAACAGGATCATTCAATTCACTATAATTATTGGACATTTCCATGCCGGCAACAAAGTGTTCAAATCGCTCTACGAATCTTGGGTCGTTCTCGCGTCTTTTGGCCAAGGGCGACGTCTCTATTGGAAAATCGTAGATAAAGGTTGGCTTAATTAAAGCTTTCTCCACCCTTTCTTCAAAAGCTGCCGCGAGAATAAGACCAACAGCTTGCTTATGATACTCCTCAAGTTTCAAGCCCAATCTTATTGCTTCCGAAAGAGCGATTTTTAGATCGGTAATTTTAGAAAAGTCAACGCCGGTAGATCTTTTCACTGCCTCGCTCATGGTCAATCTTTCCCATGGAGTCTTAAAGTCAATTTCATTTCCTTCATAAATCACTTTCGTTTCGCCAATTGCTTTTTTAACAGCGAATTCTGTCATTTCTTCTACGAGTTTCATATTTTCCTCATAGTCAATGTATGCCTCCATTGTTTCCAGAATAGTAAATTCCGGGTTGTGATTCTTATCTATTCCTTCGTTACGAAAAACTTTAGCAATCTCAAATACTTTATCAAAACCGCCAACAATCAATCTTTTTAGATAAAGTTCAGTCGAAATTCGCAAATAAAGAGGAATGCCTAAAACATTGTGATAGGTTTTGAATGGCCTGGCTAGGCCTCCCCCATAAAGAGGCTGAAGAACTGGCGTTTCAACCTCATAATAGCCCCTTCTAACCAAAAACTCACGCAAGGCGCTCACTATTTGCGAGCGGATTTCAAAAATTTTCTTACTTCCGGGACTAATAATCAGATCAAGATATCTCCTGCGGTATTTCTCCTCGATGTTCTTTAATCCATACCAACCTGACGGCAAGGGCCGAATTGACTTGGTTAGAAGATGAAAATCTGAAACCCAAACGGAAATTTCTCCAGCTTCGGTTTTAGCCACCTTTCCTTGCGCATCGATAAAGTCACCAATATCTAACAAAGCTAATAACTGATAGCTAATGGCTGATAGTTGATCCCTTTTAATTACGAGTTGCATTTTCCCCGACTCGTCACGAAGATCAAAAAACTGAATTCCACCGTGTCCCCGAATCGCCATGATTCGGCCGGCCACAGCCACCTCTTTTCCAGACATCTTAAGCGCCTGAGCAACTGTTTGCTTCCGCAGGCAGCGCGCCGGATAGGGATTAATCCCTAGTTTTTTTATTTTCTCCAGTTTCTGGAGTCTGATTTTTCTTAATTCTTCAATCGGTTGGGCCATACTCTTTTTCCAGT
>Ga0194111_10007366_pt1 | contig 12310 bp, 14 predicted proteins | sample TA2KigC300mmetaG_FD_146194 | JGI IMG/M metagenome (GOLD analysis project Ga0194111, IMG submission 146194) | Freshwater microbial communities from Lake Tanganyika, Tanzania - TA2015033 Kigoma Deep Cast 300m | ecosystem: Environmental > Aquatic > Freshwater > Lake | place: Tanzania: Lake... | reverse complement strand
AAGCATGGGCAGCACCTCATTCAGTCTTCTTCTCTGTTTGCTTCTGTACCTCGATGGGCTTGGTAAGCTCCTCTACCTCTGACTGAGCCTTACGGAACTCCCGTATCCCCTTGCCGATGGCCCCGCCGATCTCCGGCAGCTTACCCACGCCGAAGATGATCATGACCAGGACCAGAATGAGCACCAATTCCAGCGGACCGAGGTGAGGCATTTAACCTTCTCCTTTCGCGGAAGCAATCACCACACCCCTACGTGGGGGATCAGGCCGTTCATGGCCAGCCCACGCAGTAACGCCAGCATCCCCAGGATGATGACTACCAAAGCGGCCGCCTGGAAGAAACGGCGGGGCAGCCGGCTGAGACGGTTGTCTTCAACCGACGTATGGTTTCACGGCGGGCATTTGGAACATATGGACCTGAACAGCGTGGTACTCAAATAACGCTCCCCTCGATCAGGCAGAATTACGACAATGGTGCCCGAGTCCATTGGCTCAGCCACCCGCAAGGCTCCGGCGACCGCTGCGCCGCTCGACATGCCAACCAATAGACCTTCCTTTGTGACTAGCAGCCTTGTCATTTCAAAAGCCTCACCATCTTCAACGATGACCTTTTCGTCCAACTCTTGTGGATGATAGATCCCTGGAACAATGGATTCCTTCATATTTTTTAGTCCCTGGATGGTGTGTCCTTCGGTAGGTTCAACGCCGACGATTCGGACACCAGGCTTACGTTCCTTCAGATATTTGCCTGCTCCCATCAGCGTTCCAGTGGTTCCCATGCCAGCCACGAATACGTCAATCTCTCCTCGGGTTTGGGCAAAGACCTCTGGGCCGGTGGTCTCGTAATGAGCGAGCACATTGTTCTCGTTTGCGAATTGATTGGGCATGTAGTACTTATTCGGTTCCTCAGCGAGAAGCCGCTGCGCTCTGCGGATCGCTCCGTCGGTTCCTTCTTTTGCCGGCGTAAGAACGACTTGAGCGCCAAAGGCGGCAAGGATAAGTTGCCTCTCCGTGCTGACGCATTCTGGCATGTAAAGTCTGACCCGGTAGCCTTTGGCGGCTCCTATCATCGCCAAAGCAATTCCTGTGTTTCCTGAGGTCGGCTCAATGATGATTTTCTCCCGCGTGAGTTCGCCCGATTCCTCGGCTCGCTTGATCATGTAATACGCCGGACGATCTTTGACGGAGCCCCCAGGATTAGTTCCCTCCAGTTTGCCGAAAATCCTTACGCCCGGTCTTTTCCTATTCAGATTCGTCAGTTCGACAAGAGGCGTATTTCCGATCGCAGACAACACATTCATCACTCTTCACCTTCAGCGATAGCCCTGCGCGTTGTTACTCAACGCTGGTAACGATAGCGCATAGGAATGTATGGTTCCTCGATCCCGAAGCCCGGTCCGACCCATTTTACCCACATAAAGACGCCGCACTCGTCCACCAGATTGCGCGAACTGACCTGCACTTCGGGCCATTGCTGAATGGCCCGCGCTCTTGAATATGGGTCGTCAACGATCATGCTACGAATCGCCAGCAGGAGAAGCACGATCACCAGAAAAACCAAGAAAGGAATCCGGCTTTCTTCACGCGGCGGGGCGTGCATTTCATCCATCATAGTCATTCTCCATCAATTATCTCAGCGCCTGAACGATCATCTCTAGAAACCGCGTAGTCACCACATTGAAGAACACCAAGCCGATCCAAAAGCCCAATGCGTATACCCAGAACGTCTTCTTCCCTTCGCACGCCATGATATGATTCCGATAAGGGCAACCGCCGGAGAGCGTGGCAAAGAACCCCAAGCCCAGCCCGCCGACGATCGCAAACAGCCACGCCGATTGTAGATTCATTCCTGGCGTATCGAGTAGCATCGGAAAACCGGGCACGTTGCCACCGAGCAAGTGGAACAGCGCAAAGCCGCCGACGGCACCTAAAGCCGTGCCGATCATCCCTTTGAGGACGTAGGTATCGCGCACCAGGAAAAAGTCGCGATAGCCGGCGATGTAACACAACCGGGCACGTTGTCCCAGGTAGCCGATGACAAAACCAAAGATGAGTGTGACAATTGGCACTGTCATATTTTCTATCCTTTACCACTTGGCGAAGGTTCGTCACCTTTCGGGTTGGCGAAAGTGGGCGACTCGACTGGCGCGCTCTTCGGTCGTTCGCGGCTCGTCACTTCGCCGTACTGCACTGTTGCGATTCTCTCTCGAATTTGTTTTCTGGCACGCGCACGTAACCACGCGCTGCCCGCCACCGCGCCAACGATCAAACATGCGTAGCCCACGATACCGATGAGACTACCGTAACCGGCGACGATGATGATGCGAATCGGGCAGGAGCCCAGGACCAAGCCAAAATTGATGACGCAAAAGCCGGTGATGAAATGGTAGAGCGGTTCGCGCGCGGCTTCCAGGTGAAATTCGCCGTGCTGCTTAGCGGCGACGAGCGCGCCCACGACAATGCCCACCACCGTCAACACCGGCGCTTGCACCGAGACCGTTACATTGCCCCAAGATGTGCCCAGCAAGTGATCGGCGAGCCAGTTGAGCAGGTCTTTGGGGTGGCAGACCATGCAGATGCCGTAGGCGGGCGGCGGGATGATCTGGAAGTAGGCCTGAATCAAGGCAGCCCCTAATCCCATCACCAAGCCTGCCTGAAAAGCAGAAACCTTGATCGGTGGCAATTTATGCATGGACGGCTCCGGCTTGCTTTTGTAGAACCTGCTCCAATGCCTGCGGAATGTGGGCGATGATCTCCCCAATCTGCGTCGCCGGAGTTGGGTCGCACAGTTGACCGGCAATGCGATTGATCAGCGCGGTGTGCTGGCACGCTTCCACCATGTCGTAGCCGCCGTAGATGAGTGCCGCAGCAATGCCGGTGATCGTGTCACCCGTGCCGCCAATCGCCTCCATCGCCGCGATGTTAGGTTCGGCAATCGTCGTCAGGATTTCGCCCTGGCGAACGATATAATCGGTCTCGCCTTTCACGAGAAGAATTTTCGCCGCGTCGCCGTGCTCGTAAGCGCGTTGGATCAGGCGCGGCATATCGGTCGTGTCCACCTCGGAAATAAAGTGGCGGACGTATGCCGGGTGCAGCGCGTCGGCATCCGAGAGGAAAGCCAGTTCACCCGGATCCGGCGTGAATAGATCGAACAGTGGCGACAAGCCCGCGGCTTTGACCGCATACATTCCCCCAGCATCGCCGATGAGGATCGGGCGTTTTCTCCAAGCGGTGATCGAATCCACTGCTTGCTTGATGAGTTTGCTCTGCGGCACGATGTAGTGCAGGGTGAGCACATCTGCGCCCAGGCGTTCCGCCTCTTCGGTGAGAAACTTGTAAAGCAGACGACTGCCGCTACCATCGCCGATGCAACCTGCGGTGACTCCGTAAGGCGTATCGTATCCCAGCGTCTGGCAAACTGCCGCCGCTGCTGCCATCATCGCGGTGGTGCAATGCATCAAACGCGCCCCGGGGATTTCCAGGTCATTGCCAATCTGCAACGCATCATTGTACCTCACGCGACCCTGGATAAGCGGCAGTCCGGGTGTGGGTATCGTTCCGACGAGTACTAGCATGACGTCTTGCTCCCGCGTGCGATTTCGAGACAACGGCGATAGGCACGATCCGCGCTGTAGGCGCAAAGTGTGTAACCAAACGAACGCGGCGGCGGCGCTTCACCCAACTTCTTGCCCAGGAGATTCTGGGTAATATTCGGCACATCGGAACCCGCGCCGCCGGAAACATTTACGATCATCAGCGTTGCTTTTTCGTACGTGATCTTGACGTTTCCACAGCGGACCATCAGCCAGCGACCAAAATCCACCTCTTTGTAAACATTCAAACGACGCAGGTCTACCATCTTGGGGAAGACGACATCCACGTAGGGAATCTGCAAATCGTTCAGCACGCGTTCGATTCCAACCTGCTGTTGTGCGTCAATGAGCACGGCAAGATCGCAGCCGAGGCGCACTTCGGGCGGCGGCGCGACTGCCTGGCACTCGTAGCCAGCGGTTTTAAGGGCTTCTTCCGCCTGCATCCCGTCCTGTACCAACTCGAACAAGATGATGGCGTATTTCTTGTCTTGCGGTTCTTTGGGTTTCTTGCTCAAAAAAGGTAGAGGCATCTGAAACCTTCCGTGTGAATTTGAGAAGGCGAGATTCGTAATCCCACACGCTCCTGGCAGATTCGTAATCCGCCCTTCTCACGATTTTCCGACAGGAACTTGCTAGTTGAGTTTTGGCAGACCGCGTTGCCAATGCAAGGCCAGATAATCCAGAGCCGTGATCACTCGCTCTACGTCTTCAAACGTGGTAAAGTAACCCGGCGAGAGACGAACCGTCCCGGTCGGAAACGTGCCGATCGTGCGATGCGCGGCAGGCGCACAGTGCAGCCCTGTGCGAACGGCAATGTCATAGTCCTGATCCAAGGCAACTCCCACGTCCATCGGCTCCCAGTTGGCCAGGCACACAGAGACAACTCCGACCTGTCGTTCAATATCGGCGGGTCCGTAGATCGTCAAGCCAGGAATGGTAGATAGACCGTCCAAGAGCCGACGCATCACTGCAGACTCGTGCGCGTGTATTTGCTCCACACCCTGTTCCAAGACAAAGCGCACACCCGCGCCCAAGCCAGCGATACCGACGCTGTTCAGCGTTCCAGTTTCGAACCCCTCTGGCAATTCAGTAGGCTGTTTTTCTTGCTCGGAGTGCGTCCCTGTGCCTCCTTGTCGAATGGGATGTAGGTGCGCGCGCTCCCCGACGACCAAGCCGCCCGTCCCCGGCGCGCCAAACAATCCCTTGTGACCGGGGAAGGCCAGAAGGTCAATGTTCATCGCCTGCACATCAATTGGCAACACGCCGGCGGTCTGCGCGGCGTCCACCAAGAGCAATGCGTCGCGCTGGCGAACCTGAGCGCCGATTGCCTCAATCGGCAAGATCGTCCCGGTGACATTACTGGCGTGAATGATAACCACCAGACGTGTCTCCGGGCGCATCGCTGCCAATACTTCCTCGGGATTAAGCGAACCGTCCGCGGCGCAGGGCACGCATGTGACCATCACCCCCTGCTCTTCCAACGCGCATAAAGGACGAACGACCGCGTTGTGCTCCATACTGCTCGTGACCACGTGATCTCCTGGCTTTAGCAAGCCATGTAGCGCCAGGTTCAGCGCATCGGTTGTACTAGCAGTAAAGATCACCCTAACCGGATCAGGGGCGTGAAACAAGCGCGCTAGGAGCTGGCGCGTCTCGTCTATAACTTCGCCTGCCGCCAGAGCCAGACGATGTGTGCCGCGACCTGGGTTACCCGCGCTGGTCCGGAAGAATTGATCCATGGCGCGATACACCGATTCCGGTTTCGGAAATGTCGTCGCCGCATTGTCAAAGTAATACATCGGCAATCAATCCTAGGCGCACCCGGTCGGCTTGGGCAAGCCCGCGAGTTTGCAGGCGCCGCGCGCCGGGCCTGCTAGAAAGAGTTGGTAAATGTACTTGAGGGTGAATGAAGTCTCTTTGCAAAGCACTCGTATTGGTGGAGCCAGTTCGTGCTGGCGATAATACTCCCGCAGATAGTAAAGCACTTTCAGATGGTCTGGGGTTAGTCTTCCCATATCGGCGCGGTCAGCCAGATATTGTGCCAGGTCCTCGCTCCAGGCATCGAAATCCTGGATGAAGCCGTCTTCGTCTGTTTCAATGGTCTTACCCTGGAATAGGAGAACCGGCATAGCTCCCTCCTCTGGCCTTAAACAGCAGTTGGCACCAATCAATTATAATCAAGTTACACCACTACTTCAAAGGGTCATAAAATGTTTCATTTTCAAATCCTCAAGGCCTGGTAGTGAAGATAATGCGTCGTAGCCCTCTTCTAGAATCTGATAGACTAGTAAAGGCATAAATGAGTAGATATCTTTGTTTTGCGGTCGCCCTAAGTAGGGCATACTCGGACGCGCTTTAGCCTTGAGGTACTCAACTTGGCTGTGGCATGGATGAGACGGGTCACACCAATCCGCGGGACTGCTGGAAGCTACTCTGGCGCAGTTAAATGGCCTAACCTCGTATATAGAACAGTAGCCATGAACCAGAAACGGGCATGGAATGTTTTGACTCCTGTAAAAAGATAGTTCGGCATCAAGGATTGACTGTCCTCCATCGGTCGCTTGCCCCGAAGTGACTTTCTCGAACAGAATGCCTATCTTTCGGAAGCAGCGTTCAATTTTTAGTATTCGATTTCTCCAGCCAGAAAACGCTTGGATGAAATTTTCAAGCGCTTCATCATTATGATATAGGTAGTAGACAATACACTCACAGTCCTGCAATGATGCCACTACAACTGGGAAACAACAGTAGGAGCAGCCTTTCGAACAAGAGATAGTCTTGCCCCTGGATGCAACTTCTTGTTTGAGTTCATTCTCTATTTCGAGTATGACCTTTTTCTTGAATGTCGTGTAGTCAATACAAAAGGCCTCTCTCAATCTTCCTACGGAGCCTTTGTATGCCACAGCGCGAGCGCGGTTGATGCTGAAGTAATCTGGTTTATTGTGGCTCTGATTAACCGATAAGCCACAACATTTCTTAAACTTTTTGCCACTGCCACACGGGCACCTGTCATTTCTTCTAATTTGGTCTTTTAAAGACATTCTGTTTCCCTGTGAACGTTACTAAGGCTGGATGCCTATATAGACATTCTAGTCAAAGGCTCACCTGAGCGATATTTTTCTAGCCTTTGTCTTTCCCAGGCATTTTCGACCTCGCGTGCTCTTTGCCTGCACAAAGAGAGCTCTTACCAAGGCGCGCTCAGAGAAGCAACCTTAGCAAGAGCTCACGAATAGACAGGGCGTGCTCACATGGCTTCAATGGTTGCGTGTCGAGGCGATTCATGAAGCCCTACAGGCTACCGGACACGCTAGCTCCCGCGGCCAGCACGGCGTAGCGCAGGATCACGCCTCCCACCAGCAGGCACAACCCCGTCACCACCCCCAGGTCCAATAGCCGCGCCAGGCTCAGCCCCTTCCCTCGCGTCAGCGACCAAGCCTCCAACGTCACGGGCACTAACAGCCCAATCACCACCACGCCCAACCAGAAGGCCACGGCGTAACCCCCCGTCACCAGATAGCGCGCCGATTCCGCCGCTATGGTCCGCGAAGCGGCCATGAGGAACACCAGGAAGAACAGCACCAACAACTCGGTGACGATGAACGGCAAGTCCACCCGACTCAACGCATGCACCGACTCCGTCACCTGTTCCTTCTCCGCTTCCACGGCCTTGGGCGTCACCCAGCGCCGCAGCCCCACCACCAGCACCACCGCGCCCATGCCGGTGGAGAGGGCCGAGACCAGGAACAACAGCGGTAGCATGGGCGTGTTCCAGAAGGGCACCGCCTTGACCACCCCGAGCAGCAGGCCAGTGTAGATGGCCGTCCCCAGAGCAAACAGCCCGTTGATTCCCCCCAGCCAGCGTTGCGCCCGCTCACTGAGTTGCCAGCGCGGGAAGAAACGGGGGGCAAGAAGCGCGGCGATGTGGATAGCGCCCAGGATGATGAACACGCTGATGATGATGATCCCTACCGAGATCATCGAGCTCTGGGGGCGCAGGAAGCCCATCCAGAAGCGCAGCGGTGCGCCCAGGTCAAACAGCAGCAGGACCGAGCCAATGGCTACCAGGGGCGCGCCCAGGTAGATACCCGGCTTGACCAATGGCCGATAGCGCTCGCCCAGATAGTCGGCCACCACGCCCACCAAGTAAGCACCTGCGCCCAGGCCGGCCAGGAAGAGATACCAGGCGATCAGTGGTCCCCATACATTTTGCAGTCCCATTTTTCCTCCTATGGTGGCAAGTAGTAGACCGACGGCTCGGTGCCCATCTCGGGCAGGAGCTGATAGCCGCTCTTCTGGGTAATCAACCTGGAGACCTCGCTATTGGGGTCGTCCAGGTCGCCGAAGTGGTGGGCGAGGGCTGGGCAGGTCGCCACACACGCCGGCTCCTCCCCCTTCTCCCGCCGCTCCAGGCAGAAGTTGCATTTCTCTACCACCCCCGTCTGGTGCTTCTTGTACATCACCTCCTCGTAAGGGGTGAAGCCAAACTCGGGGTAGTAGGGCTTGATCTCCTTAAGAAAGGTGCGGGCGCCGTAGGGGCAGGCGATTTCGCAGTATCTGCAGCCCATGCACTTATCGTAGTCCACAGCCACGATGCCATCGGGTCGTTTATAGCTGGCGCCAGTGGGGCAGACCTGGACACAGGGGGCGTTCTGGCAGTGCATGCACGGCAGTGGCGTGTAGATGATGCGGGAGCTGGGGTACTTGCCTATCTCTCCCCTCAATAGCTTCCTCCACCACACCCCGGGCGGGGTGCCGTTCTCCGCCTTGCACGCCATGGCACAGGCGCCGCAACCCGTACATCTGTGCAGGTCGATGACCATTCCATATCTAGCCATTTTCTCTTACCTCCTTTATCCTTCATCCTTCCGCAGAAGGAAAGGACTTATGCCTTATAAATCTTGACCTTGGGGCTAAGCTCAAGCTGTCCGGTCCACGGGCCCCAGTGAGCCGGGTCAGTGGAGAACAGCCAGTTGACATGGGTTCCCTCTCGGCTGATTGGATTGGCGCTGGCCGAATAGCCGCCGTAGCAGCCGCCGATGCCAACGCACTCGGGGTTGATGCACTCGGTCACGAATGCCTCTCCGTCTACAGTATGGCCGAACTGGGATGTGACCTTTATCCGGTCGCCATTCTTGATGCCCCTCTTCTCTGCCGTCTCCGAGTTGACCCAAACTCCCATCATGTCCGGCCTGAAGCGGACCATGAACTCGTGCATCCAGGGGTTGTCCATCATCATGCCCATCTGGCTGAGCTGATCGCCCCAGTTGACGACGTAGAGGTCATACTCGGGCGCAGCCTCGTCGAGTGGTCCCCTGCCTTTCCACTCGGGCAGGGGGATCAGCTCGCTGTAGACATCGATCGCCGTGCCAGCCACTACGTGGAGCTCGGGGAGTCCAGCCTTCTTCCGGTCCGCCTTGAGCTGCTTGCTCTGCCAGACCATCCACTCCTCATACAGCGGATATCGGGTCTTCGGCTGCTTGACGTAGCCATACCAGTCGGCGCGACCCTTGGCCGGCTTCCCCTTGACGCCGTGGACCTTAAACCACTCCACGCCGAAAGCCTCGCCCCAGGTGTTTTTGAGCTGTCGGTCAAGGACATCCTTCCATTCGTATTTTATGTCTGGCTTAAGCTTGTATTCATCCTTCAGCGCGAAGTTCGCGTTGACGGCAGCGTTCCACTTGGCCAGCATCCCCATCCTCGCCGCGATCTCCATCATGATGTCCATGCTGTCCTTGGTGTTGTACACCTGCTTAACGACTGGCTGCCTGAGGACTTGGAAACCGTCTATCACCTCCCTGAAATTGTCGAACTCCCAGTGGCCCTTAGTCCTTGGGGTCAGGACTTCCCAGCGCTCCGGCCAACCCGGCTCGGGAAGCACGATATCGCACATTTCCGTCGGTTCATCAAAGTGGTAGGATATGCCGAACTGAAACGGGAACACCTTGAGGGCTTTTTCCGCCATCAGCGGGTTAGCCCTACTCTTTAGGTCATTGGTGAAGTTGAGGCATCTCACTTTGATGCGGAAAGGCATGTTATGCTTCTCGGGCTCCAGAGTCGTGTAGATCGCCTCCAGTCCAGAGCTCCACCTTGGCGGTAGAAGGCTGTTCAGCTTGATGTCCGCCGGGGGGAATGCGAACTTGTATGATGCCCAGGTGCTGGCAGGAGCAATGACACCGTCTGGGCCTGGCCTAGGGTTTGTCCTGATTTCGTCATAGCCCTTGGTGCTTCCGACGACGTTGGTGGCGCCAGTGATCAGGCGGAGCAGGCAGACAGCCCGGCAGATCAGTGTTGTCCAGTAGTGCCCCTGCCCGCCTTTGTTAATTGTCACCGCCACTGGTCGAAGGGGGAGTGTGTGAGGACCATCTGGATGGTCGTGGAAAGTCATCGTCGCCCCAATCCGGGATGCCTCGCCATATTCCTTGGCAATCCTGCGGATGGTCGCCGCCGGCACCGTCGTTATCGGCTCAGCCCACTCAGCCGTGTATGGTTTAAGAAATTCCTTGAAGAGCTGCCACGCCGGCTGGCACTTGACCCCATCTACGGTGTAAGTCCCCTCCAGGGCAAAGTCCTTGATGGTCTTGTCGTCAAAGGTCTTGGCCTTGTTGTCCACCGGGTCCCAGATATAAGGCTTGCCGAAAGTCTGTTCTAGTCTCGACGCATCCTTATAGGTCTCCGTCTTCGACCTCACGTAGTCGCCATCGGGAGCAATGAGGTAAGGGCCATTCGTATTGAGTCTGATAAATTCCCAATCAACCAGTCCGAACTCATGGACCAGGGCGTGCAGCATAGCCAGGGCAAACGCCTGATCGGTGGCTGGCCGGATTGGAATCCACTCATCAGCCATTCTAGCCTGATCGGCTTGAGCAGGGTCGATGACAACGACTTTCATACCCCTCTCCCGAGCTTGCAGGAACGGTCGCATTACCGTAGGTGAGCCTTTGCCCGAGCCCCTGGCGTTGGAACCGAAAATCATCGCGTAATCGCAGTAATCGGAGTCACGGGACGTCACGGTATCCCCGGTCGTGCGTATATCAGCCAGATGGAAACCTCCGCCGCAGACGTCAATTTTCAGCTTGGCATCGGTGGTTGGGCTGCCAAAAGTTCTGCCGATGATGCCTCCGACGAGGGTGCCAAAGCCGTGGGCGAGCCCAAACTCGCGCCAGTCCTTTTCCAGCACTGGTTTTAGCTTGCCTGCCACCGTGTCGAGCGCCTCGTCCCAGGTGATTTCAACCCACTTCGGGTCTACCAGCAACCCCTTTTCCGGATTGGTGCGCTTCAGCGGTGCCTTGACCCGGTAAGGATTGTAGAGCGTCATGATCCCGGCCTGCGCCCGGCCACAGGTGCGTCCTTGAGATTGTGGTTCTCCTGGGATGCCGTCTACCTTAACGGCGACGCCGTTCACCACGCGAACGCGTACTGGGTCATGGTCCCGGCACCCCCGGCAGGAGGTGGGAATCCACTTGTCCTCAGTTACCGCCGGCGCTGCCGCCGCGGCGCGCTCCACCAGGGTGGAGACCGGCCCGCCAAAGAGTTTGTCGCCCACGGCTACCACGGCTGCCGTGGCTGCGGTGGTCTTGAGAAACGTCCGCCTTGTCAGTTTGTGTGACAGAATGTTGCCACTCATTGTCTTAACCTCCTATACTGCTGGCTCATTGCCAGCCTCCTCTAGAAGCTCCCTTGTCTTCTGAGCTTCGTCCAACACGAACCCCTTTGTCACCCGCGCAATGCCCCGGTAGAAGTCCAACTGGGCTTCCTGTGCCATCACGTCGCAAAAGCGGGGGATCCAGCGGACAACGTGCTCTTCCAGGAAGGCCCGTTCCTTCTCCAGAATCTGCGCCACCTCCTCCCAGCCACCATCCGCCCAGGCCTGGGCCTCCTTTTCGGTTAGATGGCGCATAAAGTCCAGTTCAAAGCCAATGAAGTCTGGCTGATCTCTCACCTCCTCCGGCAAGCCAACGCCGGCCTCAGCATAGGCCTGTCGCACCGCCACGCTGGCCTGCATCAAAGGCTGTTGGTCTGAACCCAAGTACACCGACTCGTAGGGAGGCGGCGGGCCGTAGCCCGGCTTAACCCCTCTCAAGAGGCGGGTGCGCTCCACCGCCAGCTCGGTGCGCAGTTCATCCACCGGCTTTCCCTGAGAGGCCTGGATGAATCCCTCGATCAGCCGCAGCCCTTCGCGCATATCTTCAGGCAAGTCCTCCGTCCCTGCCAGGGATGACAGGAAGCTGGCCAGGTCAGGACCGGACAGGCTGGCCGCGAATTGGTCGTCAGGCAACCGGTTGTACACCGCTGCCAGAAAGCCGTAGACCCGGCTGCGAGACGCCGCCAGGGCAGCTAACTCTTCGGCGCTCACCGGTTCAGACCCGAATTCCTGTCCCTCAATGACTTCCACCAAGTCGTGCACTTCCTTGACCACCCGCTGCTCCCCACGATAGACGTGCATGGTGTTGTCTTTAAGATTCAAGCTAATAACCTTGGCTCCCACCCCCTCTCTAAAAATACGCATCACTACCGGCATAGGATCACACAGGTCAGCGGAGTCCAGGATGACCACATCCGGCCGCAGTTCCTTGATGCGCTCCAGGGCCTTGTCGGCATCCGCCTCCCGGCCCACAATCTCCAGCCCTGTCTCCCGGCGGAGCAGGCTTTCCACGCCCTGGCTAAAGAGGGGATGACTGGAAAGCATGAAAATACGTTTCATGGCCCCTCCTTTCCAGAT
>Ga0194111_10007356_pt1 | contig 12323 bp, 9 predicted proteins | sample TA2KigC300mmetaG_FD_146194 | JGI IMG/M metagenome (GOLD analysis project Ga0194111, IMG submission 146194) | Freshwater microbial communities from Lake Tanganyika, Tanzania - TA2015033 Kigoma Deep Cast 300m | ecosystem: Environmental > Aquatic > Freshwater > Lake | place: Tanzania: Lake... | reverse complement strand
CGGCGCATTCGAGTATGTAAACCCAGGCTGGTTTCATGTGTTAGGTTAGGCTCCTGTACATGTACAACGAAAAGAGGTAACACACGGAGCACCAGCTGAGAGAACTACAGCATACATTAACCTTAAGAACTCCCAGTCAGCCTGAGCGGAGTCGAAGGCTGATCTCCGCTAGGAGCACGGTTCGACTACGCTCACCGTGACGGGGGGGTGTTTTGCCTGAACGGAGTCTGCGCCGTATGCGCATGAGCCTTTGGCTCAGAAGGCTGAACTCCGCTGGGGGCACAGTTCGATCCTTCGGTTGCGCTCAAGACGGGCTGCGCTCTCTGTGACGCAGATTGGTCGGTTGGATCGATTTTCTCGCGAGAATCCCTCAAAGCGTGAACCACAAACCGGCCGACAAAGTCAGGGTTCGTTTCAGTCCGTCAACGTTCACGTCGCGGTTGAGAAGAGGGACTGCTGCGAGGACTTGAAGCGAAGAATTTTCGAAGAGGGGAAGTGACGCCTGTCCTAAGAGGTTTACCTGGAACTGATCGCTCTCTGGAACGGTGACGAACGCGTCGCCTCCCGGAATCGCTGAATTCAGCACGCTCGATTCCTGAAGGCGCTTGATTGCGAGCATCTGAGCCGAGGCGTTCACGTCACCAAGCATTCCGCCGTAGGATAGACGAAGGAGAAGATCGTCGCCCCGTTTCAGGCGTGTCAGTGCATTTTCGCTTCTTGCACGCGAAAGCTGATATCCGACTGCCGCCGTCCATCCGTCGAACTCGTACGCCACGCCGAGAAGAAGATCATTTGTCCCAAGACCTGCTTGATAGGACTGAGGCAGGCTTCCGGCATTATCTTCTCCTGTGGCGAGCTTGCCGCCGATTTGAACGCTCAGAAGGGAAGCGTGGTCTTGCCAGAGCCTCTGGTTAAGCAAGACGGTCACATCTCCGATACCGCTGGTGTTTCCCAATGGACCGCTGACGCGCGTCCAGGGGAGGGATACTACCACCCGCGCGTCCTCAAAGAGCTGAACCGTCCCTTCCATGACAACGGAATGGAATGTCAGATCGTCCGTCTTGCCGCTGGCCCCGAATACGTAGCTCACGCCAACCTGATGGCTGAGCGACGTGTGCTTCGACCCGATGGTGCATACACCGGCATCGGAGCACTGAGCGACGACTGCAGTGTTTGCAGCTGCAAGAAGTATTGAGATTCGGACGAAGATTCTCACATTCTACTCCTGAAAAATGTGACACGGAGGGAGACAGAGAACTCCGACTCGCACAGTCCCTCTGTAACCCTTCGTGCCCTGCCTGTTTCAGGCTTTGCTACTTCTTGTCCGCTTTCGCTTCGCTGATTGACGCGACCTTGATCATTTCCCCATCGGCAGTTCCTGTGACCTCGACAAGAAAATTGTCCTTCTTCTTGCTCTTGGTCAGATATTGCTCGGCCATCTTGTCGCCAGCTGCATCGAACTTGTGAAACATAGCACCCATAACGATTCCGTAGCCGCTTGCCTTGCAATGCTCCTCAAGAGCACACGCCCTGGTGTGCTTCATGGCTCTCTCCGTTGCCTTCTTCACGTCTCCGCTCTTCACCATGCCGGCACCGCACATCTTGTCCACGAGGTAGCCCTTGAATGTCTTTGTGGTGCTCTTGGCTTTCTCTTGCGCCACCAACGAGGCTGATGCGAACAGAACCGCGAGCGCCACGACCGCAAGTTTCGTGTAGTTGTTCATTGGATTCTCCTTGTCAATCATACTGCAACGGTCGGTTAGGAACTGCATATGCAATGGAACAAGAACGCGCGCCCAAATGGTTCCTTTTCAACCTACCGGTTGATCAGCTGAGCCAGCGTGTGGAGATCTGATGTAGGCAGCCGACAGGCGTAGTTTTCACAAACGTAAGCTGTCGTTCTTCCCTCTAACATTTTCACACTGCCAATGAAGGGGATGAATGATGAGAGTTTCTTCTGGCCCTCTGCTCCGTCCGCCACCATGATGATTTTGTTTGGAATGTAAGAAGAATGGATCAGCTGCAGCATCGCTTTGGTGAGGGGGTCCTCCGGTTTTCCCGCGATGATGATCTGCTTCGGGTTCGTCAGACTGAAATCGAGCGCGCAGAAGAACTGGGGCGTGGCCTGCGGAGCTTCGTTCAGCCTCTGCCCGAAGAACGCCAGCGATTTGCGGGCCATCTCTTCATACCTTTCGCTGTTGGTCAGATGTGACAGCCGGAGGAGATTCAGAAGAGCGATCGAATTCCCCGTCGGTTCCGCGCCATCATACCATTCCTTTGTTCGAACGAGGATCGACCTGTCCCGCCCTGAGGTGTCAAAGAATCCTCCTTTGTCCCCATCATAGAACAGATCAACCTGCTGTTCCGTGCGTGTGATGGCTGTGGTCAGCCAATAGATGTCGAACGAGGCCTCGTAGAGATCCAACAGGCTCTGAATGAAGAATGCGTAGTCGTCGAGATGTGCTTCAAACCTCGCGTCGCCCTCCCGATACCGGTGGAGAAGCAGTCCGGTGGACCTGTCCTGCAAATTCCCCAGGATGAACCTCGCAGCGCCTTCTGCGGCTGCACGGTAACGCGGCTCATCGAGGATCTGAGACGCTCGCGCAAAGGCTGAAATCATCAATCCGTTCCATGAAGTGAGGATCTTGTCGTCGAGGTGACACGGGGGACGTTTCTCACGCGCTTTGAGGAGTTTTCTGCGGGAGATTTCCAAAAGCCGACTCACCTCTTCCGGATTCAGCTCGAATTGCTTCGCGAGCTCCTCCCGCGTGTGGACGATGTGGAGAATGTTCTTCCCTTGAAACACGCCGTGCGGATCGGCTGAGACATTTCCCCCATCTTCAATTCCAAAATATCGACAGACCAGTCTTGCTTCAATCGGCGATAGGACGTCGTCGATCTCGCGTTTCGTCCAAAGGTAGAACGCTCCCTCTTCTTTCTGCGTGGTCCTCGACTCGCTGCTCTCTGTGGGTAGGCTCTCTGCATCCTCCGCCGAATAAAATCCGCCATCGTGGTGGATCATTGCTCGCAGGACATACTCCAGCGTCTCGCGGGCGATGTTGGCGAAGAATGCGTCGCGTGTAATTTGAAATGCCTCAAGGTAGGAGATCGCGAGTTGAGCCTGGTCATAGAGCATCTTCTCGAAGTGCGGCACGTGCCAGCGGGCGTCCGTCGCGTAGCGGTGAAAGCCTCCGTCAATGTGATCGTACATCCCTCCCCGGGCCATTCGCCGGAGTGTCTCAAGGGAGATCTCTAACGCCTGTGGATCGCCTGTTCTCTTGTGATACCTGAGCAGGAAGTTGAGAACAACGGGCCGTGGGAATTTCGGCGCTGAGCCGAATCCTGCATTGATGATGTCATAGCTCTTGAGGAAGGCGAAGAAACCGGCATCGAGCGCGTCTTTCCCCGCTTCGACGGCCCTGGTCTCCGTGTTTGCGATCCGATCGAGGTATTCAGCGAGTCGCTTCCCTGCTTCTTCGATCTGTTTCCGGTCGGTTGTCCAGAGTGCGTGAATATGTTCCAGGATCTCACCGAAGCCGGCGCGTCCGTGTCGCGCTGACGGCGGAATGTAGGTCGCACCGAAGAATGGTTTGAGGTCTGGAGTGAGGAACATCGACATCGGCCAGCCGCCGCTGCCGCTGATGGCCTGGAGCGCCGCCATGTAGACACGATCGACGTCAGGCCTCTCCTCGCGGTCGACTTTGACGCTTACGACGAACCGGTTCATCATGTCGGCAAGCGTCGGGTTCTCGAAGACCTCGCGTTCCATCACGTGGCACCAATAGCAGGTTGAGTATCCGATCGAGAGAAAGATGGGCTTGTCCTCGCGGCGGGCCTTCTCGAATGCCTCTTCACCCCAGGGATGCCAATCGACCGGATTGCGGGCATGCTGGAGAAGGTACGGGCTCTTCTCGTGTATGAGGCGGTTTGGCTTCGTTTTCTGGAGATTCATCTTGATCAGGCGCGTGTGGCTCTCTGTTAAAACAACCAAACGTCGAGGGAAGTTGCAGCGGGGCGGATTGAAGATTGTGGGCGGAGAAGTACTCTCTCACAGAGGCTGATCCATCCCGTCCACCCACATCCAACGCCATTGATCCGGTTCTTTGACCAGCCCGTGCTTCACGGCGTTGTTATGATATGGTCACGGAAAGACCTCTGCCATTTGAACTTGGGAAGAAGATGATTGGCACCATATTTCTTGACAATTGTTTTGCGGAATTCGCGGAGTGGACCCGACCATCTCAAGCCACCGTAGGGGTCTTGCTCGTTTGCGGGCGGTTGCAGGTGCGGATATATATCCCTACCTGCGACCGCGGGATTCTCGTCTGAAAACATGGTTTGGCTTGCGTGAAGCGAGAAAACGCGTTTGACATTCTGCACGATCTCGGAGTAATTCCTTTCACCTTGAGGTCGGAACATGATGTGTACATGATCGGGGAGGACCGTGTAGCCGAACAATTGATATTCCTTGAGGTGTTCACTCAACCACAAATCGTACACGAAGAGGTCCGCAAGGATCTCCTCTTTGAAGTACGTCGCTCCTCTGACGTAGATGCGCTTCTGTGAATTCCTGTGAAGGATGGGAGAGACGCGCGGGATTCGTCAATCGGTTGGTTTGGGTGATGTGTGAGGTGGCAGATGCTGACCAAAAAGTCATTCTGAGTCCCACTGCTTCCAAAGTGGGACGAAGAATCTGATTCAAAAAGCAGATTCTTCTGAGCCGGAGGCTCATGAGCCTATGGCTCAACTCCGCTTCGCTCCGTTCAGAATGACATTTGCTCCTTTTTGGACAGCCTGTGCCATTTGAGCAGGGACTCTACGGTGCAGATCCAGCAACGGCCTTCACCTTTTCGACGAACTCACCGGGCGGGAGGTAGCCGACAACACGTGACCTGGTGGCTTCCTGACCCGTCTTGTCGAGGAACACGATGGTGGGAACGCCGGCGATGTTGAACCGCTTTCTCAACGCCTCCGATTCGGGCGAATCGAAGTGCGTGAGGTCGACTTTCAGCCGGATGAAATCCGAGGTGAGGTCGATGACTTCGGGGTCGGTGAACGTCTTTCGGTCGAGCTCCAAACACGGGATACACCAATCGGCGTAGAAATCCATAACAACCGGTTTTTCAGACTTCACGGCCTCGTCCAGTTTCGCTTCAGCATATGGCTCCCAGCTCACTCCCGGCTCGCGCAACGCATTGGCTGAGACGACACCGAAGGCAATGGCTACGATCCCGAACGCCCACTTGAATCGGCGCAGGCCCAACCTCTCTCTTCCCGACGGCTCAAGGAAGCCGAGATAGAGGCCACCGAGGATCAACGCGAATGGAATGATATAGGCTGAGTGCTTCGGCGTGAACGCCAGTGACAGATAGAAGAGTCCGGCCGCGGTCAAGATCACTCCAAAGATCCGCTCGACCCAGACAAGCCACGCTCCCGAGCGGGGAATCTTTTTCAACATTCCCGAAAAGGTCCCGAGAATGAGGTAAGGGAAGCCGAGCCCCGACGAGAGTGCGAAGAAGACCCAAAACGCGAACACGGGATCGGCTCTGGAGCTGACGAGCGTGAGGAGCGCGATCACCGGCGGGCCAATGCAGGGCGCAGCAAACACCCCGACGACCAGCCCGCCCAGGAACAGGCTTATGAACCCGGTTCCTGTCGTCCCTCCAAGCCGGCTCGTGAGCCAGTATGGCATTTGTATCTGGTACAGTCCGAAGCTGCTGAGGGCAAGTCCGATCAACAGCACGCCGATTCCGCCAAGCACCCATGGGCTCTGCAGCCAGCTCCCGAACAGTGTTCCGCTCAACGCCGCGCTTACACCGAGCACAGTGTACATCATGACGATTCCGAGAACGTACACAACGGCTTTCAGAAAGACCTTCAACGTCTTCGTCTCGGTCTGTGTTCCGAACAGCGAGACCGTCACGGACATCATCGGGTAAACGCACGGAGTGAGATTGAGCGCAAGGCCGACGACGAAGATTGCGAAGAATGCTACGAGCGATCCCCTTTCGGAAATAATCTGACCAATGTCGCTGTTCGAGCCGGACGTCGGTGTTCCACCCTCGGTTGCGTACGAGGAGAAGATGTCCTCGTTGATCGGCGAGGATTTCTCGCCCGCGCCGATGATTTCAAGGGGTATCGCCACACGGAGCACAGACGGGGCGAGGCATACCTGATCGTCGCACGCCTGCACTCGCATCATTGCGTGCAGGGTATCTTTCCCCGGCGCCAGTTTGTCTGAGAGTTTCACCGTCATGAAGATTATCGGCGAGCCTTCGTACACGCTGAGGGGGTCCTCGGCGAATGAGAACTGAAGCCTCTCGCCTTCCGGGTAGCGAAGGTCGGTGACGATCACGCCTTCTCGCTGCCGGACCTCCAGCGTGGTTCCAATCAAGTAGTCGTAGCTTGGCGTGTTCGAGTTAATGTGCCAGCCGTCGGCAATTTTCAGAATGATGGCGACTTTGAACGTCGATCCCGCAGGGACTTTGTCCACCGAGAGTCTTGCCTCCGCCTGTACCTTGCTGGCACTCGAAGCCGGACCTTGGGCAAATGAGAGAAATGTCCCCGCCAGCAGGCTCAGCATGACCGCCGCGGTCAATCTGCGAAAACGAAATGGCGATGCTAACATAGTGAGTAAAGGAGATTGGTCTGTGAGGAGCCCTTTTGCAGGGCGAAGAGCCTCTTCGCCCTACTATGGAGCCGTCTTTTCCGACTTACAGGAGAGGTTTGATCTTGGATTCGAGCTGCGCTTTGGTCATCACGCCGATATGCCGATCGACGATGAATCCGTTCTTGTCGATAATAAACGTCGTAGGAATCGCCGCCACGTTGCCGTAGTCGGACGCCTCTTTTCTGCCACCAAGCACGATGGGGTAGTTGATCTTACTTTCTTTGACGTACGGCTTCACATCCTCCCATCCACCCTCGTCGAGCGCGATGCCGATGATCTCAAGGCCTTTGCTCTCATACCTCTTGTAGATCTCTATGAAGTCCGGTATCTCCTTCCGACAGGGTCCACACCAGGTCGCCCAAAAATTCACAACAACAACTTTGCCCTTCATCTTGCTGAGTTCGTAAGTCTTGCCGTCAGCCGATTTCAAAGCGAAATTTGGCGCCTTCTGCTTCGATTGGGCGGAGAGCTGACCGTCGAGTGAAACGCCAAGAGCCATCACGAGGAGGACGATGAGGATTCCCTTCATGCCATACCTTTCATCTTGTGTTTGTGGGTAGAAGTCCTTTTGCTGTCTCTGCCAGCTTAGATGCTCCATTTTTGGGAAAGATTCTCAGTTCGAGAAGCCGCGACCGCGATGCGCAACCTCACTGCGATGATCCGCTCAACGGTACATCTTCGGCACCCACATCGTGTCACGAATGACAAACGGCAAGACGAAGCGACGATAGTATAGCTAAGAATCATCGAAAGGGCAACGAGACGGTTCGTCAGGCGCGCTGCTGTCGAACGCGCGTGCAAGCACTCAGTCGGGCTGTTTCCTTGATTTTCCCTCCAATTATGGCTACTTTCGACCGGAACGTCGATGGCCAAGAAACAGTTCGTGATCGGAATAGACGGAGGTGCAACAAAGACGGCGGCTTCGCTTGCCGACATAAACGGGAACGTTTTGGCCGAGGATACGGCGGGACCGTCGAATTTCCAGATTATCGGTACACAAAGGGCTTCCGAAGTCATCATCTCCCTCATTGAGAGATGCTGCGATGAGGTCGGTTGTACACCAAACGAAATTCAGATGACCGTCGCAGGCTTGACCGGAGCAGGGCGGGAAGGAGACAAGGAGAGGATGAAGTTTGCGGTCCTCGAGGAAGCACGCAGGCGGAAGTCCGGCATCTCCAAGGTGGCGATCGAGAGTGACGGCCGGATCGCGCTTGAGGGCGCGTTCAGAGGAAAGCCGGGGATCATACTGATTGCCGGGACCGGATCGTTTGCACTTGCCAAGGACCACAAAGGGGTAGTGCATCGCGTCGGGGGATGGGGCAGAATCCTGGGTGACGAAGGAAGCGGCTACATCATCGGGAGGGACGGCTTGAACGCTGTGACCAAGCATCTCGACGGGAGGACCAAGGCCACGCTCATAACGAAACTTGTTGCAGAACGGTTTGGCTTTGTGGATCAAGAAGCCATCATCACAGCTGTCTATCGTGAGAACTTCGATATCGCCCAGGTGGCGCCGCTGGTCATCGAGGCAGCGGACAAGAAGGACAGTGAGGCGGCTAGGATTCTGAACAAAGCGACCTTCGAGCTCTCCGAACACGTTCGAGTGCTCGTGGGCAAGATCGAGAAGTCCAGCCACATGCGGGCGAAGATCCCTCTCTCTTTTATCGGTAGCACAATCACGACGGAAAGCGTTTATAAAAGGATCCTGGAACACAAGATCACCTACTCATTACCCCAAGTGACAATTGTTGCACCTCAGGCGCCGCCTGCGTACGGAGCGGTCCTGCTAGCTATCCAGTCTGTCAAAAGCGCCTATGGGTAAGATATCGGTCGTTCTCCCGTTTACGACGCAGGCTCATTTCGACTCAACTCTGCGGCAATTCACATCATCCCCTCTTGTCGAAAAAGTCTTCCTTGTTCACAGCGGGCAGTACAAAGGGTCTCACGAGAAATGCGAGACGCTTCTGTCCTCCACCTACACGTCGGGCAAGACACTTGGTGAGTTGTTGGACAGGATGTCCTCGGAGTACTTTCTCTTTGTGACCCAATCGCAGGAACTTCAGCTCGGGCAAGCCGCATTGGAGAGAATGATCGGCATTATGGAGCAGACCGGAGCGGGGATGTGCTACGCGGACTACGTCGAGGTGAAAGGCGGGATCAGGACGGAGCACCCGCTGAATGATTACCAGTTCGGAAGCATACGGGACGGATTCGATTTCGGGTCACTCCTGCTGTTCTCAACGGGTGCTGTGAAGTCGGCGCTGAGCGAGTTCGGCGCAATTGAGGATGTCGACGTCGCGGGGATCTATGATTTGCGACTGAAGGTCTCGGTGCGTCATAGTCTCTTCCATATCCAGGAATTCCTTTACACGAAGGTCGAATCGGACCTGCGGCTGACAGGTGAGAAGCTCTTCGATTACGTCGATCCGCGGAATCAGGCTGTTCAAAAGGAAATGGAGAGTGTAGCGACCCAACACCTGAAGAACGTCGGTGTGTATCTGTCGCCAAAATTCAAGAGCGTCCCGAAACCGGCCGTTGCATTCCCGGTTGATGCGAGCGTCGTGATTCCTGTGCGCAATCGGGAACGCACGGTGGCAGATGCAGTCGGCAGTGTGCTTGATCAGAAATTCAGCGGAAGCTTCAATGTGATTGTGGTTGACAACCACTCGACGGACGGCACGACGAAGATCCTACGGGAGCTTGCCTCACGCCATTCGGTTGTCAAACACATTATCCCGGAGCGTCACGATCTGGGCATCGGCGGATGCTGGAACGAGGCCGTCTTCTCCGAGCATTGCGGCCGATACGCCGTGCAGCTCGATTCGGACGACCTCTACAGCGGTCCGAACACCCTCCAGACGATCACCGACGTTTTCCGTTCGGGCGACTATGCGATGGTCATCGGATCCTACAAGCTGGTTAACATGAAGCTCGAGGAGATCCCGCCGGGGCTGATCGACCACCGCGAGTGGACGCCGGACAACGGGCGCAACAACGCACTGCGGATCAACGGCCTGGGGGCGCCGCGCGCGTTCGATACGGCATTGCTGCGGCAGATGCCACTTCCCAACGTCAGCTACGGCGAGGACTACGCCGTCGCACTTCGTCTCTCGCGTGAATATCAGATCGGAAGGATTTACGAGCCGGTCTACCTCTGCCGGCGGTGGGAAGGGAACACCGACGCTGCCCTGTCGATTGAGAAAGCCAACCGAAACGACTTCTACAAAGACAAGATCCGGACTATTGAAATGCTGGCGCGCCAACGAATGAATCGAGAAGGAGTATAAGATGGCACAACTCGTTCGCCGATGGACCCAAAAAGATCTGCATGTCATCCAGGATGTGCTCTGGAAGACGTGGGTCGATTCGTATTCCTCCTACATCCCGGAAGTCGACCTCAGAAGCTATTTCACGGAGCACTATGATCTGGATGCCCTTACCGATCTGTTCTGCAACCCTCTCGCTGACGGATTCGTAGCGGAGGTTGACGGCTCAGTCATCGGGTTCATGCGCACTGCTCGTGAAACGGAAGAGAATCGATACTACGTCTCGTCGATCTATGTCCTGCCTCAATACCAGAGCAGGGGACTCGGCAGAGAGTTGATGAAGATGGCAGCCGCTGAGGCGAAACGGCTCCACCTCGACAGAGTGTGGATCGGTGTCATGGTTGAGAACAAGCAGGCAGTGGAGTGGTATCAGAAGATGGGTTACCAGGTGGTCCGGACCGAGCCCTTCACAATGGGAAATTCGACTGTCGATCACTACATCGGCTTCGTTCCGCTCGAGTCAATAGGTTGATTACCTGCTGTGAAGCCGAACGCGGCTAACGTCTCGAATGAAGAAATCCAGAACACGCAGGTCCCATTGACCCAGGCCAGATTCTTCGCGGTTTTCGATCCGAAGTCACCCACGGATTCCCTTTCCGGGCTCTCCCTCCAGCTCCTTGAAGAACAGAAGCAATCCTGGCCACAGCTGGCTCAGGGGTATGCGTCGCTTGCCACCGTGAAGCTGCGGGAGCTCCAATGCGACGGGTACAGAGTCTTTCTGCAATTCAATCCGGGACGCATCGTCAGCACAGGGGCGAAAGTCGATGAGAGGTCGATTCGTGAGCGGCCATGCTTTCTCTGTGTTGAAAACCTGCCACAGCCCCAGAAGGGAATTCTCTACGGGGAGGAGTTTCTGGTTCTCTGCAACCCCGCACCGATCTTTCGCGAGCATCTGACCATCTCTAACGTCAATCATATCCCGCAAGCTATCGGACCCTTTCTTGATACGTTTCTCAGTCTTGCGCGGGATTTGAGTCCGGGATTCTCCCTGTTCTACAACGGAGCGCGATGTGGGGCATCTGCTCCCGATCATATGCACTTTCAGGCCAACCCGAGCGGAGCGATTCCCGTCGAGAAGGACTCTGGTGACACAACGCGCCGGGAACTGAGAAAACGCATAGGCGATGTTTCTCTCTTCTCGCTGGAGCGATATGGGCGCCGCGTGCTTGTCCTGGAGTGTGCAAGCAAGGAGGCGCTACAAACCGTTCTCCGTAGTACGATCGCATCAATCCAGCGGCTCATCGGCACAAGCGAGGAACCGCTCTTGAACATTCTTGCCTCGTACGAACCGCACATCTGGCGGGTGATTCTCTTCCCGAGAGACAAGCACCGGCCGGACGCCTACTTCAAAGAAGGGAAGGAGAGAATCCTCATCAGTCCCGCCGCGGTGGATATAGGCGGACTGGTGATCACCCCGCTGGAGAGGGATTTCGAAAGCGTCGATGCGGGAATGATCGAGAGGATCTTCGCGGAAGTCAGCATCGAGCAACAGATGTTCGAAGAAATGATCGAGGGTATCCGTGCGTGAGAACAGTCGAGTTTTGTCGAACGAGATGGTCTGAACAGGTGGAGTGATGCTGAACCAGGAGCCTATCATCAAAGTCGGGATCATTGAACGTGTCCCGGAAATGCATGGCGTGTTCAACGGCGTGTACGAGCTTCCGAGCACGGTACGCCTCCGCGGACCGTTCAGCGTCCGAAGTGAAGGAGGGAGGCTCGCCATCTTCGATGATGAAGGGATCGAGGTCTGGCGGAGGAGAGAGATCGTCTGCCGCCCGCTCTCGGGAGCAACGTTCACGATCCGAAACGTGACAATCGGCTTGCACTTTCACTGGGAGAGAAGGGAAGATCAGACCTTCGAAGGAGATCTTCGCCTTGTAGCACACGAAGGTGGGACGTTGACGGTGATCAACGAGGTGAGCGTCGAGAACTACCTCAAGAGCGTCATCTCCTCTGAAATGAGCGCCGAGGCTCCTGAAGAGCTGCTCAAAGCTCACGCCATCACCTCGCGCAGCTGGCTCGTCGCGATGCTGGAAAGGCAGCAGAGGGGAAAGAACCTTGGGACGCCGAGACGGTCGTTCGAGAGCGAAACGGAGATTACTCGCTGGTACGACCGCGAAGATCACCCGCTCTTCGACGTCTGCGCTGACGACCATTGCCAGCGATACCAGGGGATCACCAAGATTCTGACCTCCGCCGCCAGTCAGGCCGTCGATGCCACGCGGGGCGTATTCCTTGTCCACAACGAGCAGGTCTGCGACGCGCGGTTTTTCAAGGCGTGCGGCGGCCTCACAGAGAATTTCGAGAACGCCTGGGAGGATACCCCT
>Ga0194111_10007337_pt1 | contig 12346 bp, 7 predicted proteins | sample TA2KigC300mmetaG_FD_146194 | JGI IMG/M metagenome (GOLD analysis project Ga0194111, IMG submission 146194) | Freshwater microbial communities from Lake Tanganyika, Tanzania - TA2015033 Kigoma Deep Cast 300m | ecosystem: Environmental > Aquatic > Freshwater > Lake | place: Tanzania: Lake... | reverse complement strand
AAGGAGTTCACTCAGGATTTTTTAGAGGAACTTTAAAAATCGTGTCCCGCCAAAGTGATAATGTCCTAAAATACCAAAGTAGGAATGTCCTAAAGGAAAGCTGTAATTATTTTCTGATAGAAGGGATGTAATTATGGCGGAGAGGGACATAATGGTGATGGGGATAGGGGAGTTAAGGCGTCTGAAGGTTGTTCAGTCGGCGATGGACAGTTTAAAGGGTTACGTGGGGAAATATGGTTTTCCCATAAGTGTTTACCTTGACAGGCACACGACCTATAAGTCTTCTAAGAAACTTACACCATGGGAGGAAGTTGAGGGTGTGGAGCCTCTTAGTCAGTTTGAGAGGGCATTGAAGGAACTTGGGTTGGAAGTCATTCATGCCCTGTCTCCGCAGGCAAAAGGGAGGGTAGAGAGGTTCTTTGGGGTTCTTCATGACCGGCTTGTAAAGGAGATGAGGTTAAGGGACATCAAGACGAAAGATGAAGCCAATCAGTTTCTTGAAGAGTATCTGCCGCGATATAATGAAAGGTTCCGGGTGTGTCCAGCGAATGAGGCTGATGCTCATGTAAAACTTCCCGGCCACGTTGATCTGGACAACTATCTCTGTATAAATAAGGACTGTCAGGAAGGACAATACCATAGCCCGTGACGGCAGGCTTTATCAGATAGAAAAGCGAGGCGCTAAGAGAGTAGTTGTGGAGGAAAGACTTGACGGTACTCTGCGCATGATAAGCAGGGGCGAGGCCATGAAGTTTGGAGAAATAACCGAAAAGCAAACGGAGGAGGCGGTTCCAAAAACAGATTTGAGAGTGTACAGTCGGCCTCCGAAACCCTCAAAAGATCATCCATGGAAAAGGAAATGGAAACCCTGGAATTCTTCCTCGTATCAAAGAGTATCTGCCTATTCACCAAAGAGGACATTTCTAAATTGGCTTGACATTTCCCCTTTTTACGATTGACAGACACCCCCTTTTTCTTTATGCTTCCCCATCCGAATTGAATTCCCGTCGATATCAATGTGATAGGAATTGTGAGGGAATTCACAGAGAGTGTAGTATGGATAATGTGTTGTGCAAAGTAGAAGCTGAGCGGGGAGCAATACAGGCAACGGGCCTGGAGGAATTAATGTCCCGGAAGGGATTGGATAAAGGTGAAGACCTCGTTATAGGCAGCCGTTTACTCACGCTTACGAAAATCATCTCTACGGGATTGGGAGAGGATGTAAGACTGAATGTCGTACCCGGTGACGGGTGGAGGTATAACGCGGAGAGTAATGAGATCGTATTTCCTGTAGAAATGCTTTTGACCTCCTCTGCGGAAGAGGTTGCGGGATTTTCGGCGCATGAGGCAGGTCACAGGCAGATATCCCGCCATAATGTGAGGAGGGAGGTTTTTGCTCGCTTCTTCGCAAAAGAATATACCAGGCTACTCTTGAATGCCTTTGAGGATTGTCGGGTTGATAACTGGCTTACCAGTATCTTCGGAGGGGTGAAGCATTACCTGGATGCGGCCTATGACGATTTGTTACCTCCCGATATCACTCGATCGCAAGGCGCATGTGAATTGCCGGGGAAGCTCCCCACCATACAGGGGGAAGCTTCCTGTCATCCGTCTCATCTCTACCCTCATTTAGAATATCTTCTGGGTGTGCGGTATTACTGGAAGTACGGCTCTCTTCCTTCCCGGTTGATCAATCCCGAAGCAGGTGAGGCACTGGAGCGGACGTACGGGGATTTTGAAGTCATCTTCAGTCACTATCCCCGCGGGCGGGTTTCGGAAAGGGAGAAGTTCAGGATTGCGGAAGAAACCGCCCTGATGATAAGGGACAAAATCCTCCCCGCGTATGAAGCGCTGGTTCGAGTGTCCGTAGAAAGGTTGGCCGACGCAATAAAGGTGGGACAGTTTCAGATAACGCAGAAGAAATGTGTTTCGGAACTGACCACGGAGGAACTCGAAGAGGAGGCGAGAAAGCTCTTAGAACTGAGCGCCAAAGAACTGGCGGACCGGTTGTCTCCCCGGACGGAGAGACCGCCGGCGCGGAAAAGAGAAATACCCAGGAGGGACACTCTTACGGGAAAGAAAACCCATGAAGAGGCGGTGCCCACTTCCGAAGGGGGAACCTCTCCCCGGTTGGCCGCGGAGACACTCCGGGAACTTATCAAGAAGCAGCGCCGGATAAACCGGGAGCAGGAGACAAGGAAGGGTGAATATGAGAGAGTCTACAGGTTGATCTCAAACCTTGTCCAGTCCTTAAGTGGCGTCCTGGAGAATCACTTTTCAAAGAATAAGAGGCCGAACTTCAAAGGGTTCTTTCCTTCAGGGCAGAAACCGGATTTGAGGAGGGCCATGGAGCTCTCCAGGAAACTGAGCGAAGGAATTCCCGTTCAGGAGAAGGATCTGAGGGTGTTTTTGAAAAGGAGGCTTCCCTCCCAGAGAGACCACAGGATAGTCCTGGTTCTGGATGAATCCGGTTCGATGGATGAACCGAAAAGGACATCTGCGCTGGCGGGGCTTTTACTTTTTATGGAGACGCTGGATACTATCGGCATTGACTATGCGGTGATAGGCTTCTCCGATAGCCCGGTGATTCATAAAAGATTTGGAGGAACACTGACCCCTCCTGACAGGCGGCTGTTATTCGAGGAGGTATCCCTGTTTATCCCTTCAGGTTCGACCGCAGATGCGGACGCGCTGGAGCTGGCAACAGGTATCCTGAAGGAGCAGCCCCAGGATACGTTGCGGTGGATTATCATGGTCACCGACGGAGAGGGGAATGTGAATACCACAGGCAAAACATTTGCGGAGCTTCAGGAAGAGGCGTTGCAGGAAAAGATCGAGGTGTTGGGAGTGGGTTTAGGTGAAGAGGTAACCGAGGTGAAAAACCGCTATAAGAGTGCCATACAGGTAAAGGAGGTAGAAGAGCTTCCCCTGGTGCTCTCCTCCGTGCTGGAGGATAAACTTATCGCGCAGGATGTGTTCTGGCAGAGTTTTTTACACCCACGGCATGAAGGAAAAGACATTCCCGCTGAAGTGGACGCACCTCCTGTTCCCAATGATGTCCCGGAACTTTTGGCCTCCCTTTACCTTTATCAGAAACGGAAAAATCCCGTGTTCAATGTCCGGCACTTGAAGAGAGCGTCTGAGCTGTTCGGTTTCTGGGTGAAAGAGGGTCATCCCGAGAAAGAGGGATTTTTGAAGAGTTTACAGTACGCCTTTATTGATACCGAGGAGCAGCCGGAGCAGGTGAGAGAACTTCTTCTGGAGAAGCATGCGGACATAGCACGGATATTCCCCGATTTTAAGACACAGGACCTGTACCTTACATTCCCTCGTGCAGAAGCGTCCATTTCCGCCATTCCCCAGGATCTCACTGCGATACTGGACATGTTAATGATGCATACATCCCACTCTGCACTTATCCAGGGGCTCTTGCTGTTAAAGGAGCTCGTAAGTTCCGCTGATAACGCCTATGTGAGTTTTCCCGGAATGGAGGCGTGTTTCAGGATGATTCCCGATGAACTCGTTCGGGAAATCACTCTGGAGGAAATTGAAAATAAACTCGATGATAAGAGCTGGTCCGTGCGCCAGGCGGCGGTGGTGACGTTGGGGAGGATTTATCATATCCTTGCCAGACAGGGGGACGATGCGGGCCTCGGTGTATTGGAGGAAAAGCTTCGTGATGAAGATCCTGCAGTCTGCCGGGCCGCGGCGGATGCCCTGGGACGGATTTGGTACTACGGTTGTCGCCGGGGTAAAGTGACCCTGAAGGAATTGGAAGAACGTCTGGCGGATCCGCACTGGCCTGTCCGTCAGGCCGCAGCCCGCGCCCTGGGGAAGAAATACCCTGCCCTTATCGTACAGGGGCATGCCGTTGATGTGGCAAAATTGGAAGAGCGGTTGCTGGATAAACACTGGTTTGTCCGTCAGGCGGAAGCGGAGGCACTGGGACAGATTTATCCTTCTCTCATTAAGAGAGGAACACAGGTAGACGTTCACGGTCTGGAAGAGAGGCTTAAGGATAAAAATGTGTTGGTGCGTCAGGCCGCGGCTCTTGCCCTGGGGCGGACATATCCCGCCCTCATCAAGCGGGGGATCGATGTGAACCTGGGCAGATTGGAGGAGCGCCTGGATGATGACGACTGGTCCGTACGTCAGGCCGCGGCGCAATCCATGGGCCGGATCTGGTACCACAGCTTTTCTCAGGGTAAAACGACTGTCAAGGATCTGGAAAAAAAGTTGAAGGCTTCCAGCTGGCCTGTCCGCCAGGCCGCAGCCCATGCATTGGGGAAAATCTATCCATTCCTTGTCAGGAGAGGAAGAAAGGTAAATCTGAGCACGCTGGAGGAGAGATTACGGGATGCGGATGTGGACCGTTCCGTTTGCCGGGAGGCCGCGCTGGCTCTGGGCATTATCTGGCCTCACAGCTACTGGAGGGGGATGATTACCTTCGAGGATTTGGAGGAGAGGTTGAAGGACGACAACTGGTTCGTTCATCAAGCCGCCGCCATTGCCCTGGTGGGTATTTATCCCGCTCTCGTCCGACAGGGAACGGATGTGGACGTAGGCAAACTGGAGAGGAGACTGAAGGATAAGGACTGGTCCATCCGTCAGGCCGCTGCACGTGCCGCGATTCACATCGCATCGTTTCATATCTCACGGAACCGGGAAGAATTCGGCAAGGTTTTGGCGTCTTTCAATGAGATGCTGGCAAGGCCCATGGCCAACACCCTCGCCGGCACGCATGCCAACAAGGTTCAGGTTGATGAAAAAACCCTGCACGTGGGAGAATGTTCTCTGGAGAGAGTGTCGTCTCACTCGGGTGTGCCGGCGTGTGTAATGACTTCCTCAGGGTACAATATCCTGGAAACGCTCTGTTTTGGCTACCTGTTGCGGCACTCAGTATTGCTTTTGGGTCCGACCTCAACCGGAAAGAGCTTTCTGATTAAATGGCTGGCTCAGGTACTGGGATATGAGCACCTCGCCTATGCGATCAATCCCTATACATCCAAGTTTGAGTTGATCGGCGGCATTAAACCGGACAGCATGGGGAGGTTCGTATGGCAGGACGGTATTCTTCTGAAGGCCGCTCAGGGCGGCTTGTGGCTTGTGCTGGAGGAAATTAACCTTGCTTCATCGGAAGTGGTCGAGATATTGAATGATTATCTCATCACGGGGAAGATTACCTATTCGGCGAATGGGGAACAGAAGGAAATGTATCCTCATCCTGATTTCCGTCTCTTCGCCACGGGGAATCCGTCAAGCTACAGCCAGAGGCAGAAGCTCTCCGAAGTTTTTTTAACCAGGTTCAAGATACTCTATCAGAAGGAACTGTCAGAAGAAGAATTGACCCAGATCCTGAGTTCTCTCTTCAGGATTTCCTCCGCCCTGACGCTTTCGATTGCCCGGTTTCACACCACGATGCAGAACCAGGCAGACAGCCGCATTATTGGGAAGGCCGAGAAAGATCCGTACATATTCACCCTGAGGGACATTATACGATTGGGGAAGAGAGTGGAGCCCCTTCTCAAAGAGGGGATGGCGGAGGAGGAATTTCTGAGAAGGTTTTTCCAGGAGTTCTTCAGTGTCTACATAGGGAGGATGAGGGATGACGCAGAACGGGAGGCGGTGATAAGCCTGCTGGATGCGTACTTCGGGTTCAGGGGGAAGGGCATGGATCTCGATGCGTTGCTCAAACCTTCATCCGCAGACCTGAGTGCATTATGTGAGGGGCTTGAGACCTCACCGGGAGATGTGTTTATCCCTCAGGGGGAAGCGGATATAATTCCCACGCCGACGCAAAGGCTTACCCTCTTCCTGATCCTGAAAGCCCTTTTGCATAGTGAACCCGTCCTCCTGGTGGGAAATCCCGCATCCGGGAAGACCACTCTCGTGAGATACCTGGCCCGACAGAAAGAAACCGATCTCTATTACGTCAACCTCTCTTCCGATGCGGGCCTGGAGGAACTGCTGGGCGGTTATATCCAGGATGAAAACGGAACGTGGTATTACCGGAAGGGGCTTCTGTTCAAGGCGATAACACAGGGGAGCTGGCTGTTGATCGATGAGGCAAACCTGTCACCTCTCTCCGAATACCTGAACACCCTTTTGGATTTTGGTTACGTTGTGGACGGGCAGGAAAACGTCTGTCGCGCTCATCCCAATTTCAGACTCTTCCTGGCAATCAATCCGCCCTCCGTACATCAGTCAAGGAATCTGCTTTCTCCTGCGTTGAGATCGAGATTTACGGAGGTGTGGGTTGAAGAGCTGGCGAAGGTGGGTGAACTGGCGGGGCTGATAGAGACGTGGGGCAACACCTCTCCGACGTTCATGGAAGCACACGAGCGGGAGCAGGCACAGGCACAACAGGTCGGAGACCGGGAGCATCCCGACGGTGAGAAGAAACGTAAATCCGCAAAGAAGAAAGATAAGGAAGAATTCGCCTCCGATGCACGGTTTACCCATCACTCGATGTAACAGGCAGATGGTCTTGAATAGGTGAACGACTTCGGTGCTCTCATTCATGAAAAAGCCCGTGTACTGGTCAATGGTATGATTCGTCCCTGTAAAACCGATGAGTTTGAAGTAATGTGGGAGATCGTGAACGACGCCGCGGGGGCGTATCGGGGGGTTATTCCTGCGGACCGGTGGAGGGAACCGTATATGTCCCGGGAGGAACTCCGTCATGAAATTGATGATGGCGTCGTATTCTGGGGATATGACGATGGCGGTGTGCTCCTGGGAGTGATGGGCATTCAACCCGTTCAGGATGTGACGCTCATCAGGCATGCCTATGTCCGCACGGCCAGGAAAAATCAGGGTATCGGGAGCACGCTGCTGGCCGCACTTCGTGAAAAAACGCTTCATCCTGTGTTGGTCGGCACCTGGGCGGCGGCTTTCTGGGCTGTCCGCTTCTATGAAAAACATGGATTCCGGCGTGTATCCTCCGAAGAGAAAGACCGGTTATTGAAAAAGTACTGGTCGATTCCCGAACGTCAGGTTGAAACGTCCGTAGTATTGGCGGATAGGAATTGGTTCGCCCGGGAGGGGAAGGGTGAGGGACTTCTCAAGGAAAGGAGGCACGAGATCCCGATAGTATCCATTGTGGGCCGTTCGAATACGGGGAAAACAACCCTTATCGAGAAGATGATCCCGGAACTAAAACGGAGAGGTTACCAAGTAGCCACGGTGAAACATACGATTCACGGTTTTGAAATCGACCGTGAGGGTAAAGACAGCTGGCGGCATAGAAAGGCGGGCGCGCGAGTAACGGTCATTGCTTCTCCGGGGAAGATAGCTCTTTTAGAGGATGTTGACAGAGACTATGAGATAGAGGAACTCAGGGATAAATATATTACAGGCGTGGATATTATCCTGGTTGAAGGGTTCAAGAAAAACCCGTATCCCAAGATTGAAGTCGTCCGGTCAGGATTGAAGCAGGAGCCGCTCCGTGCGCAGGAAGATAACCTCATTGCTGTCGCATGTGATCATCCGGTGGAAAGGGGAGTCCCCCGTCTGGACGTCGATGATATAGATGGTATTGTCGACCTCATCGAGTCCAGACTCCTGAAAGGAACCCCCGGGCTTGATAAAAATTAATGGCATTAATGGTGTCACATTTTGAAGTGTGAATAGCAGCGTATTATAAACCATCAAGTTTTGAGTCCCTTCAATCTAACATCTTGACTTATCAATAAAACATTCTGTACAAATTTTTAATTCATTATGTGACACCTTGATTGTAGACGCCTTGATGACATCTTGATCTTACCCTGGCCAGCTTGTAGGGAGAGGCTCCTCTCCTTGTACCTTCTTCCGAATTTCTTCAACAACATCTGGATCAGCTAGTGTGGTTGTGTCACCAATTTCTTCTCTATTAGAGATGGCGGCGAGGATACGGCGCATGATTTTTCCGGAACGGGTCTTAGGCATGTCATGAACCAGCCAGATACTTTTGGGAATCGCAATCGGACCAATCATTTCCCTTATAGCTTGAGCGATTTTCTTTTGAACCTCTTCACTTGGGTCAAAGCCGGGTTTTAATGAACAGTAGAGATCGGGGATTGCACCCTTGATCTCATCTCTTGTGGGTACAACTGCTGCTTCAGCAACCTCTTGAACCGTAAGAGCAGCTGATTCGATTTCTTTAGTACCAATACGGTGACCGGCCACGTTAATAATATCATCAATCCTTCCCAGTATCCTGGAGTAGCCGTCAGCCGCCAATACGGCGGCGTCACCGGTCATATACGGCCAGTCGCGCCAATCCTTACTGTTCGGGTCTGTGTTATATTTAGCAAAATAAGTTTCTACATAGCGGTCACGGTCCCCCCAGATGCTCTGAAACATTCCCGGCCACGGGTTCCGGATGCACAAGTTGCCTGCCTTACCTTTGCCTGCTTTGATTTCATTCTTCTCATCATCAAAGATGATCGGGTGAATACCAGGCACACCTCTACCAGCGCTGCCCGGCTTCATGGGCTCAATCCCGGGTACGGTACTGCAGAGGAATCCTCCGTTTTCCGTCTGCCAGTAGGTGTCAACAATGGCCGCCTTTCCTTTGCCGACCTCATGGAAGTACCATTTCCACACTTCGGGCTCAATAGGCTCTCCAACGGTGGTCATGTGTTTGAACTTATAATTGTATTTCCTCGGTTCTTCAGGACCAGCTTTCCTCAACATACGTATGGCCGTAGGTGCGGTATGAAATATATTGACGTCGAGTTCCTCAGCAATTCTCCAACAGCGCCCGGCATCCGGATAGGTGGGCACTCCTTCATATATAACGGTGCTTGCGGCCAGTGACAGGGGACCGTACACAATGAAGGAGTGACCTGTAATCCATCCTATGTCAGCCATACACCAGTAAACATCCTCGGGGTGAATGTCCTGAATGATGTGTGACATGGCGGCAACATAGGCCAGGTATCCCCCAATACTGTGCTGGGCACCCTTAGGTTTCGCAGTTGTTCCGCTTGTATACATAAGGAAGAGAATTCCTTCCGCGGGCATAGATACGGGCTCTACAACTGCCCTCTTATAATTCTTGAGAAGATCGTCCATAATGAAATCCCGGCCTTCTACCAGGGGTGCCTTAGAGGAGTACCTCCCTTTGTAGCGCTGCCAGATAAGAACCTTTTTCACTTCCTGACCCTGCTCTGCAGCCGTCTTAACGGCAATATCCGCGCCGGGTTTATGGTCCAGGAGATTACCATTGCGGTAGTAAGCATCCATGGTGATCAGGTACTCACTTCCAGAGTCCCATATCCTGTCACCGGCGGCCACACCGCTGAATCCACCATAAACCTGGGAGTGAATTATACCGAGTCGGGCACAGGCAAGCATGGTTATGGGAAGCTCTGGAACCATCGGCAGGTGGAGTGTTACTCTGTCCCCTGCCTTTAAACCAAGATAGTCTCTGAGGAGTGCAGCAACCTCATTAACTCTCCTGTACAGGCTCTGGTAGGTAATATGTTGAATGGGCTCGCTTTCAGGTTCCGGAACAAAGTGAATGGCTGTTTTATTTTTGTGCTTGTCAAGGTGCCTATCCACACAATTATAGCAGGCATTAAGCCTTCCGCCTACAAACCACTTGAAGCATGGCGCATCGCTTGTATCCAGCAACGTGTGCCAGTACTCATCCCAGTCAAGCATATCGGCAAATTCCTTATAGTAATACGGGAATTTGTCCAGGCTCATTCTCTCAAAAATTGCCGGATCAGTCACATTAGCCTGAGCAACAAATTCATACGATGGATAAAAATAATCTTCCTCTTTCCAGTGAACCGCATAAGTCTTTACATCAGACATATAGTTAACCTCCTTAATAATATTATTAAATTTACATTTTGTCCTTCGTAATAATCTCGCTCGGAAAAAATTTTCAACCTATCCCTATAAAAATTCTAATTTTTCGCATAAGATTCACCTATGGATCTTATAATCCAGGCAGTTGTAGCAGATGTTTGTCGTTCCTCCGATGAACCATCTGAACGTGGGATATTCCCACACGAATGCCTTTTCTCATGGATTGAACCAGTATATGTCAGCTTTTGCCCGCTTTGCCGCTGCATCCCAGAAACACTCCGGATCGTTTTTCGCCCACTCGTACATGTCTCTGTAATTTTTAAATTTCGTTGGCATTTTTCCCTCCTTAATATGCCTGTTAGTTGTTAAGCGTTTACCTTTTGCCCCCTGGAAACGTGTAATAATCCCTTCCTGACCACCCCCTTTCTTAAGATTGAGACGAAGGCACATACTGCACCCTCAGCCATTCAGTGAACTAAACCGGATTCACCCGACGGCAGGTAAACATAATTAGTCCGCTCGGATTTCCGGTCCTTCCTGCTCTCATTCAGGGATAGAGCAAGATATAAAAAATATGTGATTATGAGGCGGGCGGAGATAGATCATCTGTTCAGTCTGCATCAGAGATACGGACGGAACTTCACAACTACCTCGCGTCATTAAGGATGTGACCCTGCGTGAGACAGGAACAGTCTACCGTCGAAGGTCACAGTATATTGTGATGGCTGTTTCCGATGGGAATAGCCAGTGTATGGTCTAAAAACTGAAAGCGTATGCTGTAAACAGGCCGTCATGGCTGAGACTGATATCGACCTCAGCCCGCCTGCCATTTATATATACAAAGGGAGGCTCTAATCCGTTTGCACCTTTCGACTTTTTCACTACTATATCTTCCGGATTCTCGTCAATATATTTCGAGAGATGTTTTATTAGTGCCTTTCGTACATGCATGGATTCATAATCTGGAGAATTTTGTGCATCGGGATCGATACCGCTGATCTGCCATACAACCGAATGAATGGCCTCCGATGAAGACGTGGTTCCGACGGAGTGTACATAATCACGCGTTGTGAAAATCCGGATGTAAATTCGTTCGTACGGTGTATCGACAAATCCGGTGCGGAAATTACCCCCGGAGGAATATTCGCCTGATCTGTCGGACCGTTCTACACCGTGAAGCGTTACTTCGTACAACCGGGGCACGGAGGGAACAGATGCATAGCGTTTGCTGACGATTTTGTACGCCGTTTCCTTGCCACCCCAGAGAGCCCAGAGAATCGTATCGGGGTCTGTTGCATCAAAGATCTGCTTGCGCTCATTGATGGTGAAGACGCGGTTGATGAATCTCGTATTCCTGCTCTTTCCCCTGTTGTGAGGATCGGTCAGATCCACAATATCGTTGCCGACGTGCAGCAAAATAATCTTCCTCCATTCTTGCCAGGCGTTTAATGATCTGCTCCGCGTAGTGACGTTGCGCCCTGAGGCCGTTATGCTCCGTCGGCTGCGGCTTGAACACCTCCACGTTCACGGTGAATTGTTCGCCGAACCGGGGGATCGTGCTGTAGGTACTCTGGTGGTCGCCCCGCAGGTAGATACACATTACTCTACAGTTTTCGAATTCCTTCACGAAACGTCCCACACCATAGGAAAATCCCCCGATATTGATGCGACCGGTCCGTGACCTTCCTCCCTCCGGGAATATGAGAAGCGCCTGATTCGATTCCAGAACGCGGGAACACTTGTCCATGGTATTTTTCATCTCGTCACGATCTCCTCCCCGATTGATGGGAATGCATTTGGCCAGATAGCAGAGAATCGTGAGGATGATATTTCGCTGAAAGTTTTTCCTTTCCGGCAGGTTCCAGGGAATCAGACGATAATTGATCACGTGGTCGTGAAGCGAAAGAATGGCATATGTCAGGATACAGGAATCAACCATGGTGAGGTGGTTGGCGCAGATGATATACGGCTCATCCTGATTTCTGAGGAAATCGATGCAATCCTTCCTGATCTTTCTCAAATCGCGCACCCGGTAGCCCATTAACCTGATGATTGCGAAATACAGCGGGCCGAGGAGAAACACAGAAATCCGGCCCAGAATGTATTGAATGAGTAAATTGCCCCGTATCATTATCTTCACACGATGACTTATGCCAGCTTGGTTTTAATGATGGCCACGGCATCGCCGATAGTCCCGATCTTGTCTGCCTCATCGTCTTCGACGGTGATACCGAACACATCTTCGCATTTAATAATCACATCAACCAGCCGCGCCGAATTGACCTTGAGGTCATTCAGAATGTGGGTTTCCTTTGTTGCCTTATCTAACAAGTTCGGGTCTTTTGTGTACGCTCTGAGAATATCTATCATTTTACTGAAGATTGTCTGTTCATCCATTGCGGGTTAACTCCTTTGAAAATTATTCCATTTTTTAAATATCAAACAGCTGTTCACATCGCCGAAGCCAAAGCCGGCCTTGGCGATGATTCGTAACTCGGGAGAGTCGATACACTTCTGCGGGACCTTTTCCCTGTATTCAGCG
>Ga0194111_10007336_pt1 | contig 12349 bp, 10 predicted proteins | sample TA2KigC300mmetaG_FD_146194 | JGI IMG/M metagenome (GOLD analysis project Ga0194111, IMG submission 146194) | Freshwater microbial communities from Lake Tanganyika, Tanzania - TA2015033 Kigoma Deep Cast 300m | ecosystem: Environmental > Aquatic > Freshwater > Lake | place: Tanzania: Lake... | reverse complement strand
GAAGAATATATTTCGTCCTTCCTTTTGCCTTTTGACATAATTTGCGGTAAATTCCCCCCTCCTCCCATCCTTTCAGTATCTCAGGTTCTCTCTTGGCCAAATTGGCTTTCATGGGAAAATCGGTTTGGGGGAGATTAAGCGTATCGCGATAATCCATTGATTTCACCTTCTATGAGGAGCTGTCAAAGATATTCTAATTCTTCAAAATTATTAGAGTTAATTAATTAACATAAAAACAGATGATTAGCAAGTTTTGAAACAATGGAGTTTCCTGAGTTCTTTATCCAAATTGAAAACACAGAGGGAGAGATTAAGGATATTAACTGGAATGAAGGTGACATCAAAGAAGGGTCTCCAATGTCACTTCTTATTAGAGAAGGTCTGTGACCTTGATTTTATCTTACTCTCAATCTCCCCGGTCACAAATCTCGGAGAGGACTCCGCACATCTCCCTGGGATGATTGATGAAAGCGAAGCGCTGACCCATGATGCTCCGTGGCTTCTTGTCAATGGTCCGGTATCCCTTCAAGTTGAGCTCATCCAGGGCTTCCTGCACGTTTTCCACCCGGTAGGAGATGAGGAAAACCCCTTCTCCCCTCTTGTCGATGAATTTGGCCACTTCTCCATCAGGAGAGGTTGATTCCATCAGTTCGAGAGCAACATCACCCAGGTAGTAACGGGCTACTTTGATCTTTTCGCTATTGGCCACGTAGAGGATGTCGGGTTCAATGCCCAGTATCCCCTCGTACTGTTTGCGCGCCTCTTCGAGGTTCTTTACGGCAATGCAGATGTGGTCGAACTTGTGGACTTTCATTTGACAGACTCCTTTCCCTCCAACATTCGCAGAACAACTTCGGGCGTTACGGGAAGCTCCTTAGGCATAACGCCGATAGCATTCTGCACGGCATTGGCCACCGCACCGGTCATAGCCGCTGCTATGGACAAGCCTCCATCTTTAGCGCCAAACGGGCCAAAGGGATCGTTGGAGACCACAAAGATGGTATCGATGTTGGGCACGTCTGTGGAGAGAGGGAACCAGTAGTCAGCGAAGTTGGCATTAAGGTTCTGCCCGGTTCCGGTCCACATATGCTTCTCCATGAGCACGCCCTTTGGGCCCGCCTCCATTGCGGAGCGCTGGATCTGCTGCTCGACAGCCAGAGGGTTGATAGGATAACCGCAGTCATGGGCCGCCACCATATTGAGGAGCTTCACTTTGCCGGTTTCTGTGTCCACCTCCACCTCGGCCACGGCCGTGCCAAAGGAAAATGCGGAGGCTATTTGCCCACGCGGGTTTTTGACCCACTCCCGCTTGGGATCGGCATTGGCCCAGCGGTCACCGCGCCCCAGGATCGCTCGATTCTGCGCCAGAGCCATTCTGGCCACTTTAGCGATGTCGATGAACTTTTCCGGAACTCCCCTGATGAAAATACGGCCATCGCGCGCCACCAGGTCATCCTTGTTAGCCTCCATCATTTGGGCGGCAACCTCCAGGAGCTGTCTCTTGGCGTCGGCAGCCGCTGCCTTTACCGCACCACCAGAAAGGGCCGTAGAAGCTTGGGAGTAGGCTCCCTGATCGGCCGGGGTCATACTGGTATCAGCAGTAACCACTTTAATTCGATCGAGCGGGATTCCCAATTCCTCGGCGGCGATCTGAGAAATCATGCTGTCGTTGCCCTGCCCGTTATCCGCAACTCCTGAAATCACTGTAGCATCGCCATCCTCATTGAACCTCACAAAAGCAGCGGACCCTCCGCGGATGCCCATTGGGAATCCAACGATTACAGCGCCACAGCCCATACCTATGCCACGGCCAGGCGGTAAATGACCCTTTTTCTCTTTCCAGCCAGCCTTCTCTGTTGCCAGGCGCATGGTTTCTATTTCCGCACAGGAGGTTATTACAGTCTTTGTAGGAGTAACGTAGCCCTCGTATACGGCGTTCTTAATCCTGAACTCGAGGGGGTCCATCCCAAGTTTCTCAGCAAGCCTATCGAACTGCATCTCCAATCCAGCATAGGCTGTCCGCGGATGATGCGGGTACATTCCACGTGGGGGTTTGTTTGTGTAGGCCCTTATGGCTTCGTAACGCAGATTTGAAAACTTGTAAGCCTCTTCAATCGACGTGTAGGCGACCGATGCAGCGATCGGGCCTGTGCTCGCATAAGCTCCCCCATCCATAATGATTTTCATATCGATCGCATTGATTCTGCCCTCGCGATCGACTCCTACCTTAGAATATGTTGTGGCGCCGTGAACCTGCCGCACACAGTTGAAGTTTTCCTCACGGGTATAGACCAGCTTAACAGGACGTCGGGCTTTCCTTGAGAGGAGAGCGGCCATGAAATCCGCTGGCGAAACCTCGGATCTACCGCCGTGATGCCCGCCGACAGTGACCTTCCGGACACGCACGTCCGAGGTAGGTATGCCAAGGGCATTGCTGAGTGGTCTTGCCTTCATATGAGGACCTGCATTTGGACACCATATGTCCAGCCCAGTGCTGTCGAAGCTCGCCAAAACGGCGTAAGGTTCCAACTGGCAATAACTTTCTTCTGGAGACGAGAAGCGGTCTTCCTGCACGAGATAAGACTCGGCCAGAGATCTATCAACATCCCCTTCATTCACGAAGATGCGAACGCTGACGTTTCCGGGTTTGTCCTCATGAAGCTTAGGAGCGCCCTCGAGTAAGGCCTGTTCGGCATCGAGAACATACGGCAGAGGCTCCCACTCCACCCTGATCAGGTCTACGGCCTCTTGAGCTGTTTCCTCGTCGATGGCAGCAACAGCCGAAACCTCCTCGCCAAAGTATCTCGCCTTGTCCATAGGAAGCAACTGCATATCTCGCGTATAAGCGAACACACCCCACCGGTAGGGTATCGCATCCTTGCCGGTGATGATTGCCCTTACTCCGGGAAGCTTCTCAGCCCTGCTCGTATCGATATTCAATATCCTGGCGTGGGCGTATGGACTGCGAAGCACCTTAGCGTAAAGCATGCCCGGCAAGTACAGGTCGGCGGAAAATTTGGCCTCACCTATAGCCCTTGGGACAGAGTCGGTCCGAGGTATGCGCTTACCTACCACTGAATGCTCTGGAAACACATCTTTCTTTTGCAACAATGGGGCTTGCTGGCCGGTGAGGGTCATCACTGATTCGATGGCCTTGGTGTAACCAGTGCACCGGCACAGATTCCCAGAGAGGGCCTCCCGAATTTCCCACTCACTTGAGACAGGATTTTTGTCCAATAGCGCCTTGGCCGAAAGTATCATGCCCGGGCTGCAGAACCCGCATTGAATGGCTCCGTATTTGACGAATGCCTCCTGAACCGGGTGCAGCCGTTCTCCGTCGGACAACCCTTCGATGGTGACAATTTCTTGTTCCTGAATTTCCGCTGCCAGAAGTAAACAGGAACGCACCGGTGCCCCATTCAGCAAGACCATGCACGCACCACAGGTTCCATCCTCGCAACCGCACTTGGTTCCAGTAAGTTGTAGATCTTCCCGGATAACCTCCAGGAGGGTCTTGTGAGGAGCGATTTCAAGATTTTCCTCTCTTCCGTTTATCTTTAGCGAAACCAGAATCTTCTCCATGGTTCTCCTTTACCCCCACCCCTTCCCCCTCAGAGGGGGAGGGTGAGGGAGGGGGGTGGTTCTATTTCCGTGTTGAAGGTTCATTAAGACCTAATCGGTGGGGGCTATCGATAGCACTCGTCGTAGAGCCCGCTTTAAAAGCACTCCCACCATCTTCCTGCGATAGCTGGCATCCATAGACAGGTTGCCCACTGGCCGCGCATTGTTCAGGGCTTCTTGAACCACACTCTGGAGCAGATCTTCTGTGGGCTTGTGGCCTTCCAGAAATTCTGTGGCCTTGACCACACTTATCGGGGAAGACCCCACCGCTCCCAAGACGACTTTGACTCGGTCGATGGTGCCACCCCCTTTCATTTTCACCACAACGGCTACTCCGGCCAATGGAAAATCCATGCCTTCACGCACGCGCAGCTTCTCATAGGCGCCAGCAGTGTTAGAGTCGGAAGAAGGGATCCGGACCTCCGCCAGTATTTCGTCCGGCTTCAAAACGTTAGGCTTCTCGCCTCTCCCGGTGAAGAACTCGGCCAAAGGGATCACCCTTTCGCCGTTCGTTGAGACAATCTTCACCTCAGCTCCCAACGCTATCAGAGCTGGAGCCAGATCACCCTGGTAAACTGACTGACAACGTCGGCCCTTTTCGACTGCGTGACAGACATCTCCCCCCCGCTTGAAGCAAGCGGGCAGCGCATTTCTCCAGAACTCAGACTGATTGTAGTAGATGCATCGGGTGTCAAGGCAGAGGTTTCCACCGATGGTGGCCACATGGCGGATAGAAGGAAGGGCCACAAGTTTGATGGCCTGAGATAGAGGAGCGTACCCATTTAAGACAAAGGGGGATTTCTCCAGAGTCTCCAAAGTGACCATAGCACCAATAGCAAGTCCGCCGCCCCCGTTCCGCCGCACGTAATCCAGTGCATTCAATCCCTTCAGGCCAATAACAACACCGGGTTTGCTGAGTCTGTAACGGAGGGCAACCATGAGGGCAGTGCCCCCGGCCAGGATGGCTGCCTTCCTATCGTGCTCTCCCAGGATAGAGCAAGCCTCTTCGAGCAAGTGCGGTTGGATAAACTTGAACTTAGGCAGTCGCATTTCTTTCCTCCCCCGAGTTATTTGTCTGGGTCCTCACAACTCTTTAATGACTGAGATCAATTAATTTTATAGTCACAAAAATATAAAAGAACAGATTCTCCTTGTCAAGACAAAACAGGCAATAATTTAAATTCACACGTCAACTCTTCGGCTTTCTCTGGCCTAAGGCCGGAGCTTCAGTAGAACGCTCAGCCTGCCTGCCGCAGGCAGGGGTTGACCCTGAGCGCGCCTTTGTCCCTGCTCTGAAGAGCAGGGCATGGGCGCAGTCGAAGGGTCAACTTAATAAGTAATTCAAGAATTCCATTGACTGTGAGTTCGTCCTCTGTCAGCATGCTCAGCCGCCTCTGTTTTTCTCAGATCAACGACGATTAGCTTTGCACCACTCTCTTTGACTTGCAAGAATCTCTTCCAAACATCAGGATAACTATACCGATTCGCTCCGATTAGTAAAAGGGCTCCTGTCTTTTTAGGGATGGAAAGGGCCAGGTGGCTTAGCCTATAATGGCATTCGATGTGGCAGATGTAGGGCCATAAAAGATATTGGGTGCTCCTATGATATTTGGGGATTCAAGTAAATTGTGAAATCTTCCCCGGTATTCGTCACATGTCCTTCCAGTTCCCCTTGCGCTGGCAAGTGTCTCTGGACCGTATTCACTGATAGTCTTTCCTATTTTATCCGCAATTTCATCCAAAGCCTGTTCCCATGATATCTGCTTCCACTTATTCTCTCCTCTCTTCCCTTCTCTCTTGACTGGGAAGTTTAATCGTTCCGGATGGTAAAACCACTCTGTGGCTGCAGGTCTCCGAGAACAAGCTTTTGTGATGGAAAAGAAGAAAGAAGCGCGGTGGGAGCTTTCGTCTACCGAAACTCCCAGCAATCTATCATTCTTGACCTCGGCTGCAACACAACAGTGTGCATGGCACCACATACAAACGCACTTTTTAATTTCAGTCATTGTCCCGATCACCTCTTTTCCGTAATATATTCATCTTTTATATTTTAACCTTCAAAACCTACAGGTCTATGACCGTAAAGACAGAAGCTCTTTAGCTTTTTGCACTCCCGCTTGAAAAGCCTCCAGGTTAGCCTCGGTTGTCCCTTTCGGGGCTGTCGACGCAATGGCTTGTTCAAAGATTCCAGGATGAACTGGAATCCTATCGGTTCCTACGGTGGCCCCAAGCATGACTATATTTAATGAAAGGGGGGTTCCTGCCTTTTGGATGGCGACATCCCAGGCGTTAAAATGTAGGATGTTATTTATCTTTGCCCTCTTGAAATAATTTAAAATATCTTCAATGGTTGGATACTTACAATCGTCGGGATTCGAAAGATCTGCTGAAAAGATCCTGCTTTCTGCGATCGATTTCTCATTCATGATAATAATGCCTTCTTCACTTACATACTTTAATCCCACCCTCAATGCCTCAAGAGGTTCAAAGGCAACTATTAAATCAGCTTCTCCTTCTGAAATGGATGGTGAATAAATATTTTCACCCATCTTAATGAAGCTATAAGTAGAAGAATATCTATGTGTTATCGGAGGGATATCAGTGGTTAGCACTTTATAACCTTCAAGAAACAATGCCTGGCTAACAATGCTGGTGAACATCACCAGGCCTTGACCAGTTAAGCCACAAACCACCATATTTAGTTCTCTGTTCACTTGATAGACTCCTTCGGTAGGATCGTTTCGTACAGGCATATCTGAGGACAGATACCGCAGCCCACACAAATATCTAAATCGATTTGTGGGGACCTGCGAGCCAAGAGCTCGTTGGGCTGCCAAATCATTGCAATACATCTATAATTCTTGATACATCGATTACAGGTCTTGCACTCTAAGCATCGCTCAGCTTCGGCGACGGCCTGTTCTTCAGTAAAACCCATTTCCACTTCTTCAAAATTACGATTAGCCCTCCCCACGGGTATGACAGGTATACTTTGACGTCTTCTCGGAGTTACATCCTTTGGTATTCTATCTTCTCCAGTTATGGTTATTTTTTTAATATCTGGGCTAAAACTTTTGTTCATATATTCCCCATTCAAATACTGAACAATAGAAATTGCAGCCTTATGCCCATCAGCCATAGCATCCACAGCAGTACCTAAACCCCATGTCATATCACCGCCAGCGAAAATCCCTGCCTTATTTGTAGCCAGTGTTTCTGGGTCAACGACAATCGTCCCCCTTTTACTTATCTCCAGTCTACTATTCGATAGATAAGATAAATCAGTGGTCTGTCCAATAGCAACGACCACATTGTCAGAATCCATCATAGATTCAGTGCCTGGTCCCTCTTCCAAGGACCATCTAATCCTACCTTCAGAGTCAAACCAAACCCTTTCCACACGTCTAAAAACAATTCCAGATACCTTACCCTCTTTAGAAATAAAGCGCTGTGGCGCTAAAGAACAGTGAATTTTCACTCCTTCGGCTTCCGCTCTCTCGATTTCCCATTCAAAAGCTGGCATCTCGGCTCGAGATTCTAAGCAGGTGATGTTCACTTCTTTAACTCCCCAACGGATTGCCATTCTAGCAACATCTATTGCTACATTTCCACCACCTATCACTACAATTTTATCTCCAAGCTTCTCCTTTTTTCCCAATCTGGCACTCTCTAAAAGAGGCAGTGCTGTAAAGATACCAGCCGAATCGATGCCAGGCAATTTCAGATTTAGGCTTTTTGGCATTCCGGTAGCAATAAATATGGCTTTATAACCCTGCTCGAAGAGGTCATCGATCATTAAATCTCTCCCTACAACAGTATTGGTCTTAATCTCCACCCCAGACTCCCTGATGCATTCGACCTCCATGGCAACGACTTCCTTTGGAAGGATAAAATCAGGGATAGCTTTAGCCATCATACCGCCAGCGATTGGTGATGCCTCAAATACGGTTACCCCATATCCTTGTTTTACCAGATCAATTGCTGCTGTAAGGCCAGCGGGGCCAGACCCAATCACGGCTACTTTCTTCTCCCTTGTTCTTGGATAAGGTGTGACCTTGTCCACGATGCTCCTGAGTTCATAGTCCGCTATGAATCGTTTGAGAGCTCGGACAGAGATCGCCTCCTCAATTTTACTTCTCTTACATTTCTCCTCACACGGGTGAGCACATATTCGACCCAAAGTGGCAGGAAATGGAGTCACCTCTCTAATAATATCCAGTGCTTCTTTGAAGCGGCGTTTGGCAATAGCAGCGATATAGCCCTCGATATCCATTTTTATCGGACATTTCTCTTGAGCCGGACACTCTTCCACTGTCCACGAGAGACATGCCTCCTTATTAATCTGATATAGGTATTCTCCTAATAGTTTTGTACTCACTTTATCCCTCTGACTTTCCTCTAATGGCAACCAGAGCACAGGTACGCCGGACAACAACGACAGCAACCCCCTTCGCTTTGAGAGCCTCCTCAAAAACAGCACGTGTCTGCTTATAGTCATAAGGGTCAGCGACTCCAACGTAGTCAACCTGAAAAGCTCGGCAGATCTCGGCAATGTCAATGAGTTTTGTAGGCTCCCCAGTAGCGGTGATGCCGAAGGCACCCGGATGGGGTTGATGACCCGTCATCGCTGTGCTTTTATTGTCCAAGATAACAATCAATAGATTGGTTTTATTGTATACCGCATTCACCAATTCAGGAAGGCCTGCATGAAAAAAGGTGCTGTCACCCATAAAGGCAACCACCTTTTTATCTTTCACTCCAGAATGAGCAATACCAAGGGCAGATCCAATTGCTGCACCCATCGTCACAGAAACAGTTTCTATCTCAAGAGGGGGTTGGGAGGAAAGGGAATGGCATCCATCGTCATTCACACCAATAATATCGATTCCCAACTCTTTGGCCTTCATTTTCAAAGCAAAGAGTCCTGCATGTTCCGGACACCCTGGACAGGACCTCGCCGCCTCAAGTATGTTCAGCTCTCCCAAGATATCTTGAGCAATCTTGATTCTTTCGGGTGATGATTTGGGTTTAAATCCCTTCCCCAGTATTCGGCCAAGGGTTCGTCCCAAGGTGTTGCGGTCTAACTCTCCACTGATCGGGATGTCACGAGTCAGCTTCCCTAATATCCTTGCATGTTTTTCCAGGTCCGCAGCTATCGACCTCACCTGCTCCTCAACAAATGGCCTGATCTCTTCCACCACCAAGACGACTTCCATTTTTGCCAATAATTCCTTAAGAAGAGTTTCGGGCAAAGGATAAGTCGTCGCTAATTTAAGGATTGACACTTCCTCAGACATACCCAGAATCTTTAATGCTTCCATAGTTTGGTTATAGGCTTCGGCACAAGCAATGACTCCCACTTTCGTTTTATCCCTCAGTATCAGTTTATTGTGGGGGAATCTCTCTATCGCCTTAATCATTTCACTTAGTTTAGGCAATTTCCCCACCATATCCTCCAATTCTCTATTTGCTTCACCATAAAATCTCATATGACATAGATTGGTGTGTCCATAGATTAAGGACATTCCCATATCCGTCAACCGTGGGAACTTGCCGCCAACACTCCAAGGATCTTCGTTAGAGATATGGGCTTTTCTCTCCCGGAGACGATGTAGTATTTTTCCTAACACCACCGGGCCTCTACCATAAGCCATTCTCTCCAATATCCTCACCATCACCGGAACACGGAGTTCGTCGGAAAGGTCGAAAGCAAGGGCTGTGAAATCCTTTACCTCCTGCATGGTCGCTGGCTCCAGAAGAGGCATCTCCACAAATTTTGTCAGGTAACGACTGTCCTGTTCCCCTGAGGTCGTCTCAGCACCAGGGTCATCGGCCACTACGAGCACCAACCCATGTGGCCCCCTTACCACGCAGTTAACTAAGGGATCAACAACCCAGTTGAATCCAACCTGTTTTAAGATACAGAGGGAACGCAAATTGGCCAATGATGCTCCTAAAGCAACTTCAAAGGCACATTTCTCATTGGCAGACCATTCGACATGCATCGATGGATAAAGAGCAGCAGCATTAACTAAATTATCAATCACATAATTTACCGGTGAGCCTGGATAGCTCGCCGCCACCCTCACGCCTGCTTCGATCGCCCCTCTTGCAATGGCTTCATTGCAGCTTAGTAGCCGTGTTTCACCTTCGGCATCCTTTCCGATGTCAGCTGTCGAGTATTTCATAAAGGTTCGTTTAGCGTATTTTTCCACATCTGATTTTATCTCAGTTGCCATTTTATTTTCCTCTTATCAAAGCGTTTTATCAAATACGAAAATCATTTTATAATGGTAATCATTTAATGTCATTTATTTCAAATTTCTTTTTATTATACTTCCAATCCTCGCATACTCTCCTCACGAATGATGACTCATCCGTTTAGCTGACTTTATTCCCTTCAACGCATCTTCGAGGGAAGCCATAGGGCAATCTGAGGGAAGACCATGATTAGGATGGTCGCCAATATGATAGCAATCATTAATATGCTCGTGCCTTTAAAGACCTTCACGAGGTCAACATTTCCAGCAGCGCTGACGATAAAGGCAATCATGCCCACGGGCGGGAAAATGAGTCCCATCGAGACCATCATCATCGAGATGATGCCGTACCAGATAGGATCGAATCCAAGCTTGATGATGAGGGGGAACGTCAACTGCAAAGTGATTAGCAGCAGTGGGATCTCATCCATGAACATGCTGACGACGAAGTAGACAATAACAATCCCTATGATTACAATCCAACGGTTGAGGTTCATTTCAATAACGGCATTTATGACTGCATCCGGCACTCGACTCATGGTGATGAAGGTGCCAAAGATGGAAGCCCCGATAATAATTACGAAGATCATGGTTGCAATGCGCAGAGTCCCTTTAAATGCCTCCACAGCCCCAGTCCAGTTGAGACGACCAAAAAATGAACCGATTAATCCTGCCACAAAGGCCCCCAAGGCTCCGACTTCCGTCGGGGTGGCGACGCCTGTGTAGAGAAGGACTATCACCATTGCAATCAACAAAAGACTGGGCCAAATGCGCCATAGACTCCCCCAGCGATCAGGCCACAACACCCGTTGGATGTTGGGTGCATCGGATGGCCTAATGGTAACCCAAACAGAAATGCAAAAGATTAATAAAATACAGACAACGATACCAGGGATAACTCCTGCAATGAGCAACTTACCAATCGATGTCTCAGTCGCAATGCCATAAATCACCAATGCAACGCTGGGAGGGATCAGAATGTCGGTTGTGGCTCCAACACCAACAACACCAGCCGCTAAGACATCCGAATAACCTAAACGGCGCATATTCGGCAAGGCGACTTTTGACATCACGGAGGCGGCTGCCGTACTTGCCCCTGACATGGCGCCGAAGATCATGACAGCAAAAACCGTTCCAACCGCGAGACCGCCCCGTATATGTGATAGCCATTTAGACGCACAAGTAAAAAGGTCGTTGGCAAGACCGCTCGATGATGACAAAAGCGCCATAGCGATGAACATCGGTATGGTCAACAGGGCGTATTGGGACACGATACCGTAGGGTATCATTCCCACGATTTTCATCACCGTGTTCAAATCACCTGTTATGAGCCAGAGGCCCAGAATACCAGACCCGGTGAGGGAAAAAGCGATAGGTACACCCAAAAGCATAAGAATTACCATGGCAATAAAGGGTAGTAAAAACATCGAATTCAACCCCCACCTTCTGTCTTTTAAACACTTAGGTGATTTTAGAATCCTCTTCTTCGAGCTTTTTAAAGAGGCCAGATTTTCTTTTCTTTACCTGCCAAAGGTCGAGCAGCATCCGTAAAGACATGAAAAATAATCCCACAGGAACCATTATGTGGGCCGGCCCCAAGGGGATATCCAATATGCTTAAAGTCAAACCATCGGCAATAACTTTGAGAGTGTGTGGGATCGTGGCCACAATAAGAAATACACCATACAGAATGGAAAATATCTGGGCAAAGTAGTAGGTAAGGAGCTTCACTCGCTTTGGCAGGCGGTCTACCAAAAAGGTCACCCGTACGTTGGCACCTTCACGATAGGCGTAGCACACTGCCAGGAATACAGAGGCCACCATCAAATATTTTTCAGTAATCTCATAGGACCCAGTGATCGGTCGATTAAAGAGATATCGGCCTCCTGCATCGGCTGTCGTCAGACAAACCATGATGAAGGTCGAAACAAGGGCCAAAAAGGTCAAAATATTCTCGATGCTACTAAGCAACTTGTGCATAAACTCTAACCCCCTTTTCCCACCATCCCTTTTAAGGCAGCTATCGAGACTCATTAGACTTACTCAAATCCTTATTATAGAATTAGTCAGAAAACCCCGAATTTTTAAGCTCGAGGTTTCCTGACTACCTGGATTGGAGTGAAACAGAGGCTTTTCAGGCCATTCAGGTCTCTGACCGGAGAAACCAAGGCTTCAGCACATGGTAGCTTATTTGGAGTATTGTTCTGAAAGCCGAATGGTTTTGTCAAGGATCGCTTTAGCGTTTATACCCTTGGCAGATATATCAGAAATCCACTTATCATAGTGCGGCTTCATTAGATCCCTGGCTTTCTCCAATTCACTCCTGGATAGAGATATGAATTCATGCTTCGGCATTTTTTTTACCCATTCAAGAGCGTCTTTAACATCATGATCCCATGCCTTGGCAAACAACTCCACACCGAAATTTCCACTAAATTTTTCAAAAACCGCTTGGACATCGGTGGGCA
>Ga0194111_10007326_pt1 | contig 12356 bp, 7 predicted proteins | sample TA2KigC300mmetaG_FD_146194 | JGI IMG/M metagenome (GOLD analysis project Ga0194111, IMG submission 146194) | Freshwater microbial communities from Lake Tanganyika, Tanzania - TA2015033 Kigoma Deep Cast 300m | ecosystem: Environmental > Aquatic > Freshwater > Lake | place: Tanzania: Lake... | reverse complement strand
TGCTGGCCGCCGACGCGCAGCCGGTGGCCGAGGCCGCCCAGCCTGCGAGTGTGGTCACTGGGCGAAGAATGGCGGCGTTCGCATCGCTGGCCGCCGCCGCCCTCGGCGTGCTGCTGTGGCTGATCGTGGCTGGGCCGGGCTACCTCGGTTACGGGGCCGCGCTGCTGTGGGCGGGCCCCTCCCGCGTGCAGGTTCAGCCTTACTACGAGATCCGGGTGACGCCCGGAAACCGGACGCTGCGCCGCGGCGCGGGCCAGATCATCACCGCGCAGTTGGTGGGCTTCCAGGCGCAGCGGGTGCGGCTGCTGGCCAGGTACCGCAATGCGGCGAAATGGGAGGAGGCCCTCATGCAGCCGCAGGCCGCCGGTTCCGCCTACGAGTTTCTCTTCGCTGGTCTGCCGGAGACAGTGGACTACTACGTCGAGGCCGGTGTGCTACGCACTAATACGTTCACCTTGCAGGTGATCGACCTGCCCGCGGTGAAGCGCATCCGCGTGACCTATCGCTTCCCGGCCTGGACGGGGCTGCCCGAGACCGTCGAGGACCCGGGCGGGGACTTGCGCGCGGTCGAGGGCACCCAGGCCGAGATCGCGGTCCAGACCGACCGGCCGCTGGCCACCGGAACGGTGGTGTTGGACGACGGCACGCACATCCCGTTGCAGGGCGGCGCGGGGAATCTCACCGCCGCGCGGCTGACCATGCTGAAGGACGGGCTGTATCATCTGGCGGCCAGGGAGCGCGACGAGACTGTCCGGCTCACCGAGGACTACTTCATCGATGTGCAGAAGGAATCCGCGCCCGCGGTGCGGCTCATGCGTCCGGGGCGCGACGCCAGGGTAAGCCCCATCGAGGAGGTGACCCTGGTCGCGGCGGCGGAAGACGATTTCGGCTTGCAGGAGCTGACCCTCCACTACGCGGTGAACGGAGGCCCGGAAGAGAAGATCCCCGTGCCGGTCGCCACAGGCCAGCGGCAGGCCGAGGGGTCGGCGGTGCTCTATCTGGAGGACTTTGAGTTAGTGCCGGGGGACCTGGTCAGCGTGTACGCCACCGCGCGCGACGCGCGGACCAGCGCGCGCACCGACATGTTCTTCCTCGAGGCGCAGCCCTTCGAGCGGGAGTACTCGCAGTCCCAGCAGATGGGAGGCGGGGGCGGCGGCGAGGCGGGCGCTTCGCAGAACCGCATCTCGCAGCGGCAGAAGGAAATCATCGCCGCCACCTGGAACCAGTTGCGCGGCAAGTCGGAGCGCGCCACGGCGGCCGAGAACGCCAAGTTCCTGGCGGACATGCAGTCGAAGCTGCGCGACCAGGCCCGCTCGCTGGCCACGCGGGTGGTGCGGCGCGAGCTGGCGGGAACCAACCAGGAGTTCCAGAGCTTCTCCGAGAACATGACGCGCGCCGCGGAGGCAATGGGTGAGGCCGCCGAGAAGCTCAAGACCGCCGCCTGGCGCGAAGCGCTGCCGCCGGAGCAGAAGGCCTTGCAGCATCTGCTGCGGGCGGAGTCCCTGTTCCGGCAGATCCAGATCGCCTTCGGACGCAGCGGCTCCGGTGGCGGGGGTGGCGGGGGCGGCATGGGGCGCGATCTCGAGAACCTGTTCGATCTGGAGCTGGACACCGAGAAGAACCAGTACGAGGCCGGGCAGCGGGCCCAGTCAGCGGACCAGCGCAACCGCGAAATCGACGAGGCGCTCCAGAAACTCGAACAGCTCGCGCGCCGGCAGCAGGAACTGGCGCAGCAGCAGGCGCGCAACCGGCAGGCCTTCCAACAGCGCTGGCAGCAGGAGATGCTGCGGCGCGAAGCCGAGGAGTTGCAGCGCAGCATGGAGCGGCTCACGCGCGGCGGGTCCCCCGCGAGCGGCCAGACGGGGCTGACTTCTTCTTCCGCTTCCGCCGCCGAGCGCGCCGCGGCGCAGCGGCAACGCTTGCAGTCCATGAGCGGACAGGCGCCCGGCGATGCCCGCCTGCGGCAGGCTCTGGAGCGGCTGGAACAAGCCACCCGCGACATGCGTAACGCCGGACGGGCGCAGGCCGGCGAGGCCGAGGCGCGGCGCGCCGCCGAGCGGCTCCAGGAAGCCCGCGACGTGCTGCGTGGAATGCGCCGCCAGGAGGCCGGCGAGCGGCTGGCGGACATGAGCGAGCGGGCCGGGCGGCTGGCCTCCAGCCAGCAGGGATTCGTCCAGCGCCTGCGTCAGATGCCCGCTGAGCCGAAGCCCGGCGCTGTGTCAGGGGAGGAGCGCCGCCAGCAGGCCGAGCAACTGGCTCAGGAGAAGCTGCGTCAGCTCGAAGAGCTACAGCGGCTGGAGCGTGACATGCAAGACGCCGCGCGGGATCTGGCCGGCAGCCAGCGCGGGGCCGCGGCGCGCCTGAGGGAGGCGCTGGGCGAGATGCAGCAGGAGGAACTTGCGCTGCGTATGCGCTACGCCGCCGAGATTCTGCGCCGGGGACTGGGGCAGTACCTGGCGCCGCGCGAGGGCGTGGTGTCGGCGGGCCTGGAACAGCTTCGCGACCGGCTGCGTGAAGCGCAGGGCGCGCTGGAGGGTGGAGGCGGCGGGCGCGGCGGCGAGATGGAGCGAGGGCTGGCCGGGCTGGAGAGGCTGCGCCGTGGCATCCAGAACCTGGGCGGCGGGCCGCGCACCACGGACTTCTCGGCCATGAATCGCGGCGACTGGCGTCCGCCCGATCCCGGCAACATGGTCCCCCGGGCAGGGGATCCCTCGGAGGCCGGCCGCATGTATGGCGAAGGCCTCCGCGATCTGTCGCGGTTGCGGCAGGCCGTCGAGGGCCGCCCCGAACTGGCGGCCGAGATCCAGCAACTGATCCGCGAGATGGAACGGCTGGATCCCCGGCGCTTTCCCGGCAATCCGCGACTGCTGGAGCAGCTCCGCACCCGGGTCCTTCCGCAACTTGAACAAATCGAATTGCAGTTGCGGCGGGGGCTTGAAGAGCGCTCCGGCGAGCAGGTCCGCACCGGCGCGTCCGAGCAGGTTCCCCCGGGTTACGGGGACGCGGTGGCGGAGTATTTCCGCCGGTTAAGCAAGGCGCGGTGATACACTCTCGAATGGCGGGAGGTGTATCACGGAATCACGATTTTTCGCGCTGCTGATGGTACTGACCGCGGTTGCTACGCTTGCCGCCGCCCCGCCACAGGTCACCCTCCAGGTGGTTGACGCGCTGGATCTGCCGTGCAACTTCGAGGCGCTCCGGCCCGTGGAGCGAGCCGAGATCGCGGCGGCGGTGGGCGAGGCTGAGTCCATCGCCTTGCTGGTGACTTCGACGGTTTCGCTGGACGCGGAACCGTTGCGCGTGCGGGGCTTGCCGGCGGGCGTACGGGTGGAGACGCGGATCGCGACGCCGCATCGCCGCAAGCTGCGCGGCAACGCGGAGGTCACGCAACCTTACTTGCTGGAAGAGGTCTCCACTGTCAGCTTCCGGGAACCGGGTAAGTCCGTCTACTGGCTGACGTTGAAGCCGGGGCCAGAGGCACGGCCGGGCCGCTACAACCTCACCATCCGGCTGCGGGACGCAGCGGCGCGGCTGGCCTACAGGATCCGCCCGTTCCGGCTGCGCCGCGATCCGGGCGTCTTCTTCGGGGCCTTCTGCGGCGCGCGGGATGCAGACATCACCCCGCAACACATGCGAGATCTCCACGAGCGCGGTTTCGATGCGCTTCAGTTCTTCTGGGGGTCCGTCGCGGTGCGAGTCAGCAATGACGCGGGCGTCATGAAGGTTGATTTCTCGCAGGCCGATCGCTGGATGCAGGAACTCCAGCAGGCGGGCATGAAGGGGCCGGTGGTGTGGTCGCTGGGCAACGACGCCAGCAGCCACATGGAGAACATGCTTTCCCAGGTGTTCCAGATCCCGCGACCGGAGCCGGTGGTGCGCGACGGCAAGAAGCTCAACTTCTCCGACGTCAGCCACCCCGAGCTGAACCGGCGCCTCAAGGAGCTGATGCTGGCCATCAAGAGCCACGCGGCTGAACGGCGCTGGCCGGAGATCGTCTTCATCATCTACGACGAGCCGACCGAGCGCCTGATGGAGGAGCACGAGAACCGCTACCGCTTCATCAAGTCGTTCTGGCCCGAGTTGAAGATCTACGGCGTAACCATGAACCGCATCGCCTGGGCCAAGGCCATCAACCACATGGTGGACATCCTGGTGGCCAACGGCGACTTCGCGGCCATCAGCGCGCTGGCGGAGCAGTCGGGCATGCCGTTCTGGCTGTACGGCTCCGGCTCCAGCCGTGATCAGGCGGCCTTGCGCCGGAGTTATGCCTGGACGCCGTGGGTGCACCGGGCCAGATCGGTCTGGTTCTGGGCCTACAACTACCGCGCCGGCGACCCCTACGACGATTTCGACAGCGCCAGCGCGGATTCCTCGATGAGCATGGTGTGGCCGCCACGCACCCCGGGCGGGCCGCTGGTGTACTCGGTGTCCTGGGACGGGATGCGCGAGGCGGTGGACGACCTGGCCTACCTTCAGACGCTCGAATGGATGCTGCCGCAGGCGCGCTCGGCGCGGGCGGTCGAGATCCGCAACCAGCTCGAGGCCTTCCGCCAGAGCGTTCCTTCGGGGCGGCGCGTGCGGGTGCTGGGCGGAGATCCGCACGACACCATCGACGAGAGCGACGCCCGGCAGTTCGTGACCCGCGGGCGCCAGGCCGTGGCCGCCTGGATCGAGGAACTGCTGGCTTCCCAGAAGAGTCTCTACCGGGAGATCCGGGCGCGGTAGTCGCCGCGCAGCCAGGAGCAAAGCATGCCAGTGGACAGCGCGCTGGAGAAGAGAATCGTCGCCTACGTGGACGAGCGCCGGGAGCGGCTGGTGGAGATCATCCGCGAGCTGGTGCGGATTCCCTCCGAGAACACACCGCCCACCGGAGCGGAGCGCGCCTGCCAGGAGTACCTGGCGGCGGCGCTGCGCCGGCTGGGCTGGGAGCCGGTGCTGTATGAGCCTACCGAGGCCCCCGGCTTGCGCGAGCATCCGCTGTTCTGGCCGGGCCGCGACTACACGAACCGGCCCAATCTGGGCGCGCGATTGAAGGGCTCCGGCGGCGGCCGTTCCCTGGTGCTCTCGGGGCATATCGATACGGTGCCTGGCGGCACGCAACCCTGGACCCGCGACCCGTTCGGCGGACAGGTGGAAGGCAATCGCCTGTACGGGCGCGGTTCCAACGACATGAAGGGCGGCGTGGGGACCAATCTTTTTGTCGTCGAAGCGCTCGCGGACCTGGGCCTGCGCCTGTCCGGCGACCTGGTGTTCGAAACCGTGGTAGACGAGGAGTTCGGCGGCGTCAACGGGACCCTGGCCGGCCGGCTTCAGGGTTTCAACGCCGATGCGGCGGTGATCTCCGAGCCATCCTTCCTGCGGATTTGCGCGGCGCAGCGGGGAGGCCGCACTGCGCACATCACCTTCCGGTCGTCGGGAGGCATCCTCGGCGGGGACCCCACTTCCACGGGCGTCATTTGCCAGCTCACCCATTTCTTGGGCCGGGTTCCTGAGTTCGCCGCCGCGCGGCGGAAGACCGCCCCGCCGCACGAATTCTACGCTCAGCAGGCGGACCCGGTGCCGGTCTGGATCACCAAGGTCTTTACCTCTCCCTGGGGCGTCACCGAGCCGATCACCGTTCCGGAAGTCTGCCGGGTCGAGATGTACTGGCAACTGATGCCGGGCGAAGAGCAGGGGGCCGTCGAGCGGGAGTTCTTCGACTGGCTCGAAGGCGTCAGGGCCGCGGCGCCGGAGTTGTTCCAGGTGATGCCGGAAGTGAGCTTTCCTATTCGCTGGATGCCAGGCTCGGCGATCACTCCAGAGGAACCGCTCGTGACGGGGTTTTCCGCCTGTGCTTCCGCGGTGCTGGGAACGGAAGCGCCGGTGGCGGGCATCGAGGGTCCGTGCGATATGTACATCTTCCACCAGGTCGCCGGGATTCCCGCGGTCTTGTGGGGCGCCCGGGGCGGAAACACGCACGCGGCCGACGAATACCTGGAGATCGATTCCGTGGTGGCGGCCACCAAGGTGCTGCTGTGCTTTGTCTGCCGGTGGTGCCGCTTGGCGGCCTAAGGAGGCGTCGCGCCAGGCACGCCGGAGCCGCTGGTCAGGTAGGCCTCGCGGACGAGCGGTTCGGCGATGTCGCGCAACTGGGTCCAGTGCAGGCTGCTGCCCAGCTCGCTGTCGGAACCAGCGGCCAGATTGGAGCCGCCCCAGATCTTCACGTGGGGCTGGTCTTCAGCCGCCTGGAAGGCCTCGATCAGGCGGGGGACCTGAAAGACGTCTTCGTCATAGGGCGAACCGCGAATCACGCTGTAGGTGTAACGGCCCGTCGGACGGGTGCACAACAAGCTGATGAGGTTGCGGTGCCCCTGGGCGGCCAGGACCAGACGGGAGATGGGATCGCCCTTCTCGTCCACGATCACGAAGTCGAAAGGCGAGGCGTACAGTATCTGCGGCTGCGTAGTGATTGGCGCGGTGCCGGCCCGTTCCTCCAGCAGCGCCAGCAGGCGGTCGCAGACTTCCCGGATGGTCTTGCGGACCAGCCACTCATCGCCGTGCATCTTGCCCCGCATGCGCTGCTGCCGGTACGGTTCGAACACCCAGGTGAAGTGGTTCTTCACCAGTTCACCCAGGTTGACCGGGTACAGCCCGCCGCACACGTCGATCTTGTTGTTGTACTGGACGATCCAGCGCAGCAAGGGCATGCCTTGGGCGCGCTCGAGCAGCTCGTGGTACTCGAGCACGAAGGCGGCCAGGCAAACGTCCTGGTCGGAGTTCCACACGTACACCGGCACCGGATTACGGTGGCGCAGCCAGCGTTCCATCAAGCGGCCCTGGCGGACCGCGATGTAGGCCTGCATGGCCGCGCTCATGGTGACTTCCCGGATGACGCCCACGTGGTGGTCGAAGTGCACCCAGTGCCCCCGGTGACCGGGGAGGTCGTCCATGACCTCCAGGCCGATCGAGTACTCCGGAGTCTCGCGTATGAAATGCTCCCAGTTGTCGAAGCGTTGGTCAACGACATGCAACCGGATGTGGTTAAACTCGCTTTCCATGCCGGCTTCCACTGACCGAGGGATCGCGCGGCCCCAGTGCCTTTCCAGCGGGGAGAAGCGGGCTCGCGGCTGATCCCCGCGGTCCCCTCTCGCCTCCAGATATCAAAGCCATTGTCCACCCGCGGCCCCGGGATGTCAACGGCCAGGGGGCGCGGGTGGTTCAGCGAGGAACCGCATGAGCGCTACTTGGCCCCACGTGCGGCCTGCCTAAGCCGTGACCACCTTGCGGCCGGCCTGTCGCGCCAGGAACTGATCGTGGATCCAGGCGTAGGTCCTCTCCAGGCCGTCCCGCAGACGGATGCCTGGCTCCCAGTGGAGGTACTTCCGGATCAGCGTGTTGTCGCTGTTACGGCCGTTGACCCCCTTGGGCGCGGTCAGATCGTAGCGCCGCTGCACCTTCACTCCGGCGATGTCCTCGACCATATCCACCAGTTGGTTGATGGAGACCAGCTCGCTCGAGCCCAGGTTGACAGGCTCCAGGATGCCGGAATCCATGATCATCTGGGTGCCCAGAAGGCAGTCGTCGATGTACATGAAGCTGCGGGTCTGGTGGCCGTTGCCCCAGATCTCGATCTCCAGGCGGCCCGAGGTCTTGGCCGCGATGATCTTGCGGCAGATGGCGGCGGGAGCCTTTTCGCGCCCGCCGTCCCAGGTGCCGTGCGGGCCGTAGACGTTGTGATAACGCGCCACGCGGGTGTACAGGCCAAAGTCCTCGCTGAAGTGGCGGCACATGCGCTCGCTGAAAAGCTTCTCCCACCCGTAGCCGTCCTCGGCCAGGGCCGGGTAGGCGTCTTCTTCCCTGAGGGCGGGGGAACTGGGATCCGTCTGCTTCTCGGCGTTGTAGACGCAGGCCGAGGAGGAATAGAAGTACCTCTGGACCCCGCATTCCCGCGCGGCCTCGAGCATGTGGGTGTTGATGAGCACCGACAGCATGCACAGCGCCTTGTTGTGCTCGATGAAGCCCATGCCGCCCATGTTGGCCGCCAGGTTGTAGACTTGGCGGGCATCGTGCGCGGCGCGCTGGCAGTTCTCCCTGAGGTTGAGGTCCAGCGAGAGGTTCTCGACGTCCTGGAAGTGCTGATACCACTCCTCGAAAGGCTTGACATCGACCGAGCGAATTCTCCGGTATCCCTGGCGGCGCAGGTCCGCCACCAGATGGCCGCCGATGAAGCCGCCGCCGCCAGTCACCACCACGATGTCATCTTTCAAGCAAACCTCACTTTGAAACGAGGAATGCCCGGGCGCCCCCCATGGTGACTCTGGAGCCGGATTTCCCACCAGCCTTGGAGGGGCCAAGGCTCATCCCCACCACGGCTCCCCCTCCACACGGTTGGCTTTCAGGTAATCCTGGTTCAGATCCAGGCCCAGGCCGGGGAGCGTCGAGACCCGCATGCGCCCGTTGCGGATCACCGGGGCGTTGCTGGCCGCCTCCTCCGCCTGGTCGGCGGTGCGGGTGCATTCCATCATGGGGCAGTTAAAGACCGCCGCCGACCATTGCTGCGAGGCCATGTTGAGGGCCAGGCCGCTGACGTTGTGCAGGCACACGGGAATGCGGTACAGCGCGGCCAGGTCGGCGATCATCCTGGTCCCGGTGATGCCGCCCGAGTTGATCAGGTCGGGCTGAAGGCAGTCCACGGCCTGATGCTGAAGGAAGGGCAGTGCATTCTCGGGAAGCTCGATGTTCTCTCCCGTCATGAGGGGGATGCGCGTGGTGCGCCGCAGGGCCAGCCAGGAGTCCGAGAAGCCGGGGGCCAGCGGATCCTCGAAGTACAGCGGCTGGATGTCTTCGACCGCCTCGGCCACCTTGATGGCGCTGGGCAGGTCCAGCTCGGCGTGGCAGTGGACGATGATGTCGATCTCCGGCCCCAGGGCTTCCCGGGCCAGAGTGTACGCCTGCCGGATCTTCCGCGCTTCCTGCGGGCCGATACTCGGGATGTACTCCTGCATGCGTACGCCCAGGGGATGATGAATGTCCACCTTGAAAGCCTTGAAGCCGCGCGCGTCGTTCTTGAGCTGCTGAGCGCGGTCGCGCCAGGCCTCCCTGCTGAAGAAGTCGCCGCCGGGACAATGCGAGTAGAGCGGGATTTCGTCGCGGAAATTCCCTCCCAGCAGCTTGGAAACCGGTTGGCCCAGGATCTTCCCCGCCAGGTCCCACAGGGCGATGTCGATGCCGCTCAACACGCGCACCTGGCGCCCGCGCTGGGGGTAGGCATAAAAGAGGTTGTGGAAGTGGACCTGAATGGCCAGGGGGTCCTTGCCCAGCAGGCCCAGGTGGGGGAGCCGCCCGCCTTCCAGGCCGGCGATCACGTTTCGGGCGAAGGGGCCATTGCCGCCGCAGGGACCATAGCCGGTGACGCCCGCGTCGGTGTCGATCCGGATCAGCGTCAGCCGCCTGGTCGCCAGAGCGGTGAGGCGCGTGATCTTGACCTGGCCCCGCGCTGGGGCGGCCAGGGCTTGGTAGCGAGCCAGCGAGGCGCCGACAGGCATGGCCCAGGCCGCCCGGAAGAAATGGCGTCGCGTCATCGCCATGTGGATCTCCTCCCCGCCCGTGACTTCAGGACGATGCCAGTATACACCTAGTGTCCTGCAACAGAGATACCGTTACAACAACAGCAGGACCACTTGCTTACGCGTGTGGCTCGGAATCGGGTTCCGAGCGGCGACCGGGCGCCCCCTGGCGGAAAGCGGGCGTCTACGGCCGCGCACCGGCCTCCTGGCCGGCACCTGGCCGACCTGGAGGTCGGGGCCCAGTGGGCACCCCGGCTCTGGAGAGCCGCCCTACTGCGCGGCGGCCTGGAGTGGACGCTCGATTTCGGCGACTGCAAGCCCCTGCCGGTAGTGCCCGCGCGCAACGGGATGCAGGCCTGGCTGGATTCGCCGGTGCGCGAGGCCGACATGGACAAGATCAAGCCGGAGCCTTCCGGCCTGCTGGGTCCGGTCCGCCTGGTCGCCGTGGGCCGGTAACGGCGTCACCGCGGCGCGGCCCGCATCCACAGCGTGCCCCAGTGGCGCAACTGCGTGCGGACGTTGCGCGCCCCCGAGAACCAGTCCTCGTGGTGGAAGTTGCCGAAGTTTCCGGCGCCGCGCTCTTTCTCGTCCAGGTCGCCGAGCGCGATGTTGAGGCCCATGGGCCGGTCACCCAGGGCGGTCGAGTAGAAACGCCCAGGCTCGACTTCCAGGCACGGGTCGAAGCTCACCGCCCACTCGATCACGTAGCCCCGGCCTCCGCTCTTGGGCTTGGCCACGGCCTGCTGCGCGCCGCTCAGTATCCACTTCTGGTAAGTGGCCCAGGCCTGCGGATCGCGCCGCGGCTCCCCCTCCATCAGGCCGCCCGTCCCGATGCCGTGCAGCCGCGACTTGGTCAGGTTGCACACCATCTGCCAGGAAGAGCCGTCGCCGCGGGCGGTCTCCTCCCCGCGCCAGCGGTTGGTGGCGTTGATGAGCAGCTCCATCATGTCGCCGAACCAGGGGAAGCCCTGCGGCGTCAGCTCGTGCGCCTGCGGGTTGTTGTCCGGCAGCCAGCGCGGCGTGTCGATGCCGTACAGCACATCGTCGGTGACATCGAAGCCGAAGTAGAGCCGCTTGCCGTCGTGTTTCACCCAGCCCCGCAGCGAGAGGTCCTTGGGGTCGGTGGTGGGCGTGAACTGCGGAACCCAGTCCGGAGGTCCCGTGAAGGTGGTGGCGTCGTCCCACTCACCCGGCGAGAGGACGCCGTCGAGCGTCGGCGTGGTTCCCGGGAAAGCTTCCAGGCTGCGCACCCGCACGATGACGCGGCGGTAGGCGTACAGAGCCGGCTCGCCGCTGTCGCGGAGCTCGAGGATGACGTGGACTGTGCCAGGCTGATCCGCCGCGGGCGCCGTGAAAGCGGTCCGCGATGTGGCTGGGGTTTCCAACTCGATCCGCGCGCGGGAAGTCCCCGCCTCGGGATACTGGAACCACCGGCAACTGATGCGGTCGCCGTCAGGATCGCTGCTGCCCTCCGCCGAGAGCCGGACTACTTCGCCCGGCTGGGCGTCCAGCTCAATGACGTCTTTACCGGGAATGCCGTTAACCACCGCCGAGGGCGGATGATTGGCCTTCTCGCGGGGAAGCACGCACCAGTCCATGCGCGCGGCGAAGTCGTGCTGGTAAGCCTCGCGCCAGCGCCAGATGGTGGCCTGGTTAGACGTATGGCTGCGGCCGTCCTTAAGGATGACGGTGTCGCGGCTGTTGGTGTAGATGGGCCGCGTCTCGCCGTATGACTGACGCAACTCGTAGCGCCCGCCCCAGCCGCCGTAGTCCGGCCTCAGGTGCCCCGCCAGGCCGTTGCCGATGAGGTTGAGGAAGCTGGGCGTGTCGCCTTCCATGATGTAGGCCAGTTTGGGATAGAGCGCTCCCAGCGGGCCGTGCCCCTCGATCACATTTCGTATCAGCCAGGGGTTGTCCACCAGCTCGAAGTCCTGCATGGGGCCGTTCTGGTAGCGCCGGTCGCCGGAGATGCCGGACCAGGTCGAAAGGTAGTACTCCCCGGAATCCACCGTGCTGGGGCTGACGATGTAGAACAAGTCCGGGAAAGTGATGCGCATCCAGCGCCCCGAGTTGTCCTGGTCGGAGATGGTGTAGACGCGCAGCTTCGCGACGAAGCGGCTCAGTTCCTCGGGCGACCGCGTGTACTTGACGTCCCAAAGCGCCTGAGCCAGCGTGTTGGCACCCCCCCACACCGCCACCCACACCGGCCGCGGATCGGGCCGGTCCACCACTTCGATAATGTGCCGCGAGCCGTCGCTCGTGTGGCCCTCGCCCACTCCCTCCATTCCGAATCTCGTCGAGCCGTTCTTGATGCTCGCCAGCAGGTCCTCGGCGCGGGAGAAACCGGGCGCGTGGCGCAGCAGGTTGTCGCGGACCTGGCCGTAGGCTTCCACGCCCTGGCGGATCAGGTCCGGCCGGATCTTGTCGCGCAGCCACACCGAGGTGGTGGCGATCAGCCCCTCGATCTCGTACTCGTTCGCGTACACCAGCAGGCGGACCAGGGATTCCTCGTCGTCCGGCTCGTTCGAGATGTCGGTCAGCACGATCAGCCGGGGCTTCCCGGCGGCGAGCGCCGCTGCGGGCAGCGCCATCATCAGGCAGCAGCAGAGCAGGCGGAGTCGGGCGTACATGGCTTCCTCACTCCGAGCGTAGCGCCTCCAGGAGGTCCACGGGCGGGCCGGCTCGGGTGGGCCGGAGGCGGGCGCTGGTATGCTACCCTGAAGCGATCGAAGAGGCCGGCATGAGTGAGACCCGCGAGAAAGCACAGTTGATGAGCGCCTCGGAAATCGAGCGCACCCTGGTCCGCCTGGC
>Ga0194111_10007324_pt1 | contig 12357 bp, 10 predicted proteins | sample TA2KigC300mmetaG_FD_146194 | JGI IMG/M metagenome (GOLD analysis project Ga0194111, IMG submission 146194) | Freshwater microbial communities from Lake Tanganyika, Tanzania - TA2015033 Kigoma Deep Cast 300m | ecosystem: Environmental > Aquatic > Freshwater > Lake | place: Tanzania: Lake... | reverse complement strand
TTCCATTTATGAAAGGTGAAGTTCTTGATGAAATCCCTGTATATTTACACACAACACCATATGAAAAACCTTCTTTAGAAGATATGGTAGGATTACGTACTTCAAATTACAAATATTTCAGACATTCGCATGATGAAAAAGCCAATTTACACTTATACAATATTGCCAACGATCCTTTTGAAAATAACAATATCGCAAAAATTAAACCTGATTTGGTTGTAGAGATGGAGAATAAATTAAAAGAAATTCAATCTTGCGATACTCCACCTATTGAACAAGATGATGATGTTAATGATGAAGAAAAAATTAATCAAGAATTAAAAAAACTAGGCTATATGTAGAACACTAAACGAAATGACACAAATAAGTAATCAATATAATAATTCAAGATATAATCTTAGCGTATAAGTTCTTTGTTAAGATGAGACTATATACCTAAAAATTATAAATCGTATTAACATTGAATTATAAATCAAAAAAAATAATCCATCCATTATTAATCGCAGTTTTTCCAGTATTATTTGTTTATGTAAACAACATTCAAGAAATAGAAATTCAAGAAATTTTTATGCCATTAATATTAATTCTTGGAATATCAATTGTAATTTGGATTACTTTACGCATAGTATTAAAAAACAACGTAAAATCTGCTCTTCTAGTTTCATTTTTCCTAGCTTTATTCTTTTTTTACGGTCATATATACAACTTAACAAACGATTTATCTATAAATGATATGGATATTGGAAGACACAGATATCTAATTATTCCATTTTTGTCTGTGATAGTAGCTGGAAGTTATTTCTTTATTCGCACAAAAAGAAAACTAGACAATGTTACTACCATTACCAATTTCATAGCGATAACCCTAATAGCGATTGTCATTGTTGATATGATCATTTATGGTGTTGAAAATACAATTACTTATGATAATATTCTAGACGTAAATGCATATGAAAATAAAATTCAAGTTTCTCAACAACTTAACTTTCCGGATATATATTACATAATATTAGACGGATATGGTGGAACTAGTAGTTTAAAAGAAACGCTTGGATTTGATAATAATGATTTTATTTTATTTCTAAAAAGTCGAGGATTTTATATACCAAAAATTAGCTATAGTAACTATCCTATATCACCGTCATCAATAGCAGCCACATTAAACATGAAATATATCAATTATCTTTCTAATGAAACCGATATCAAAAATCTAGATCTACATCCTACTTTAAACTTAATTAAGGATAACTCAGTTATGAAAATTCTAAGAGCAAAGGGTTACAAAATAATTAGTTTTGAATCAAGATTAGTTTCTACCAATGAAATGAAAAATGTAGATTTACATACATGTGAAGATAAATCACTTCTTAAAAATAAACTTCTAAATACTGTAGCAAGAACAAGCATGATTGGATATTTCGTAGAAAAATGGATTCATCAAGACGTTAGAAATACTACCCTTTGTACATTTTCTGAATTACCTAATGTAATGAAAATTGAGGAACCGACTTTTGCTTTTGCTCATATTATGTCACCACATCCACCATATCTATTTGGACCAAACGGTGAATATGTAGATCCAATTAGGCAAGAGGGTCTTGAAACGTGGGAAAATACCGAAGGCTATCTAAATCAATTACAATTTACGAATAAAAAAGTAAAAGAGCTTATAGACAAGTTACTCGAATCTGAAGAAAAACCTATCATAATAATACAGTCTGATCATGGTACAGGATTTAGTGTTAATTATAAAAATCCTAATGAAAATATGGTTCAGCAACGAATGTCTAACTTTAACGCTTATTATTTACCTACTATAGAAAATCCATTTCCTGACAACATAACAAACGTCAATTCTTTTAGAATAATTTTTAATGCATACTTTGATGATAATTATGAATTATTAGATGATAAGCTATATTGGAATAGTTATTTTCAACCTTATAATTTTACTGACGTAACAAGTATTGCAAAGATGAATTAGTGTGAAATTTCCACCTATGTCCATAGGACGTGAATGGAAAGAATTACGAAGATTTGAATCACTTAGTCAATCTGCTCGCTCTATAGTGTTTTATGCTGAAAATAAATCATCCATAGTTCATTTTGAGCCAATAATTAATGAATTGACAAAAAATATGTGTAAAGAAATTTGTTATGTAACCTCTATTCTAAATGATCCAATATTAAACACAAATAACATGATTCATTCTTTTTATATAGGCAATGGAACCGCTAGAACCAAATTTTTCATCACACTAAAAGCTGATGTTTTAGTTATGGATATGCCTGATTTGGAAACATTTCATATAAAACGTTCAAGAGTGCATCCAGTTCATTATGTTTATGTTTTTCATTCTATGTTTAGTGTTCATTCTTATTTGCGTAAAGGAGCGGTTGATCATTTTGATACAATTTTCTGTGTTGGCCCTCATCATATCAAAGAAATTCGTGAGACTGAAAGAGTATATGGTTTAAAACCAAAAAAATTGATTGAATATGGATATGGACGATTAGATACATTGTTAGAAGATGTTAGAAACAAACAAATTTTGACTGATAATAAAAAACAAGTTTTAATAGCTCCTTCATACGGACCTCATAACATACTTGAAACAGTAGGTTCTGAACTAGTCCGCACGCTTTTAGAAAATCAATATCGTGTTGTGATCCGCCCTCACCCTATAACTTCAAAAACATCTCCTCAAATAATTAATAAATTAACTAATGAATTTCAGAAAAATCCAGATTTCATATTAGAAAAAGATGTCAGTTTCTATGATTCATTTTTTTCTTCACACTGTATGATTTCGGATTGGTCAGGAGTAGCACTAGAATTTTCATTTGCTTTACAGAGACCTGTTATTTTCATAGACGTTCCTAAGAAAATCAATAATCCAGATTTTAAAGATATATCGTGTGAACCTATTGAAATTAAAATCAGAAAGGAAATTGGTGAAGTGGTTAACCCAAATCATATTAAAACAATTCCGCAAGTTATAGAATCATTATACAATAATACAGAAAATTTAAAAAAGAGAATATCTGAAATTCGTTCTAAAACCGTGTTTAATATCGGAAAAGCAGGTTCTATTGGTGCAACGCATATAACTCAAATTGCTAACACCAAAATGAAATAATATTTAACTAGAATATAATTTTGGTGTAACAAAGAAATGAAAAACAAGCTTAAAAGATTTAATTATAAAAATCTAATTCCCATAAGTCTGGATATTAACTTAGCAATGGATGTGGAACAACTTTTGAATGGGGGTTTTAAACCATTACGAACTTTTATGAATTATACTACATTAAATAGTGTTCTAGAACACATGCGCTTGCCATCTGGTCAGATTTGGCCTGTGCCAATTTTGTTTCACTCCCCTCTTAATATGAAAATATATGTAGGTGATTCATTATTATTAAAAATACACGAGCATGAACTAGCTATACTTAAAGTATCAAATATATTCAAATATAATAAAACAAAATTAATAAAATTATTTTTTGGAACAGAAAGTAACCAACACCCAGGCGTTTTTCAAACAAAAAAATTATCAAATACATTCATTACCGGTAAATTAACTAGAATTGAAAAATTATCTAAAATACTAAAAATTCCGGCATTAGAACCTCCTGAAGTAAAAGCAATAATAAGAAAAAAAAAGTGGAAAAAAATCACTGGTTTTCATACACGCAATCCTCCTCATAGAGCACATGAATTCCTACAGAAAAACTCATTAGAAAATTCCGATGGCTTGCTAATTCATCCCGTAGTAGGATCAAAAAAGAGCGGTGATTTTACAAATAAGGCAATAATAAAAAGCTACACAACTTATTTGGAAAAGTATATGCCTAAAAAAAATGTAATATTTACCCCTTTGCTAACTTATTCGCGATATGCTGGTCCTAAAGAAGCAGTGTTTACTGCTATTATTAGACATAATTACGGTTGTACTCATTTTATAGTAGGCCGTGATCATACTGGTGTTAAGAACTTTTATGGCAAATATGATTCTCAAAAAATCTTTAAAAATTTTAACAATCTAGGAATTAAAATTATCTCTTACGATGAACCATATTTTTGTAAAAAATGTGATCAGATTACTACATCAAAAACATGTCCTCATAACAAAAAATACTACATAGAAATAAGCGGTTCGAAAATACGTAAAGCAATTTTAAATCAATCAAATATTTCAGACAAACTCATTAGAAGAGAAGTTCTTTTAACTTTACAAAAAATGAAAAATATATTTGTTCATTAAAATAATATTGTATACTAATATATCTCAATAACAAACTAAATATATGAGAAATAAAAGTTTAGAAAAATATTGTTACAATATACATTTTTAGTACTTGAACCATTTCTTTCGAAAATTTTTAATTATATAGATCCTGGTAGTGGAAGTGCAATTTTGGCAATGATAATTAGTGCTATTGCTGGAATAGGAATAACAATCAGAATGTACTGGGAAAAAATAAAGTACAAATTAACGGCAAAAAAAGAATAGTAACTACCTTTTTTAAATAAATATCCACAAGTAACCTATATTTTTGGATTGCCTAAATCTATTCCTAAAATTAAAATTGTAAATATATGATAATATACAAAAAACCGATGCAATTAAATCAAAAATATCATTTTACATCTAAAGCAAATACATTACTATTTTTACAAAATAGATTAAAAAATTCAAAAATTGAAAAAATTTTAAAATTTACTGTTGCTGAATGGAATAACGACTACACGAAAATTTTACATTTAATAAATGAGTTTTTTGGAACAGATAAAATCATAGTACGAAGTTCTGCTATAGGCGAAGATTCTTATGAAAAATCAGAGGCAGGAAACTATGCAACCGTTCAAAATGTGAATTCATTATCAAATGTGGAAATTAAAAAAGCAATCTTACAAGTAATAAATTCATACACAATTAAAAAAAATAAAAATCCTTCAAATCAAATTTTTATTCAAAAGCAAATAACAAATATCAAAACAAGCGGTGTAATATTTACACGAGATCCTAACATAGGAGCACCATACTATATAATAAATTTTGAGGAAGGCGCAACTACTGATGGTGTAACGAAGGGTCAAGCAGGCAATACAATCAAAATATTTAGGAAAACTAATTTCAATTCCATTCCAAAAAAATGGAGAAATTTACTTAGATCTATTACAGAAATAGAAACAATATTATCATCAGATTACCTAGATATAGAATTTGGAATAAATCAACACCATGAAGTTATAATTTTTCAAGTAAGACCATTAACATCCATACAAAAATCCATAAATAATTTCGATGAGAATATTTCAAAATTAATTTCTCAAAATAAAGAACAATTTTTGAATTTAAATAGATCAAAACATGTACTGGGTGACAAGACTATTTTTTCTGACATGAGCGATTGGAATCCAGCAGAAATAATTGGAAATAATCCACATCCTTTAGATTATTCTCTGTATAACTATTTAATAATGGAAAAAAGCTGGCATCAAGGACGTACAAGTATAGGATATGAAAATGTAAATCCGTATCCTTTGATGACAAGATTCGGAAACAAACCTTATGTGGATGTAAGAGGAAGTTTTAACTCACTAATACCTAATAACATAAAAAAAAGAATAAAACAAAAACTGATTAAATTTTATTTAAATAAACTCGCCAATAATCCACATTTACACGATAAAGTCGAATTTGAAATTTTATTTACCTGTTATGAAATTGGAATTGATTCTAGACTAAAAGAACTTGAACTGTATAATTTTACAAAAAGCGATTTAATAGAACTTAAAAAATCATTAATGGGTTTTACGAATAAAATCATTAATCAATTTCCCAAACTGTCAAAACAATCTCAGAACTTTATGCTGAAAATGAAAAAAAACCGATTAAAAATAAAATCAATTGCGCAAAATACACAAAATCACACAATCATATTATCTTTAGTACATAATCTACTAAAAGATTGTAAAACATATGGAGCAATTCACTTTTCAACTATGGCTAGAATAGCATTTGTGGGTTCAATTTTGTTGAAAAGTCTTAGAAAAAGAGGTTATCTAAAACCAGAATTTGTAGACAATTTTATGAATTCATTAGTGACTCCATTATCAGATATACAGAATGATCTGGATAGATACATAAATAATCAAATTTCTAAAAAGGAATTTTTAGAAAAATATGGTCATCTAAGACCTGGAACCTATGATATTACAGCATTCAGATATGATATGCAAAAAAAATTCTTTGATAATATAAAATTCCTTAAACAAACGAGAAAAAGTCAACAATTTGTAGACAATAATAAAACGGCAAAAATTTTAAAAAAACATGGATTAAACTTTGATAATATTAAGTTCTTTGATTTTGTAAAACAATCATTAACTCAACGAGAAGAACTAAAATTTGAATTTACAAAAAATTTGAGTGATGTATTAGAGCTTATTGTTAAAGCAGGAAATATTTTAGGATTTACAAGAAATGAATTAGCATACTTAGATATAGAAACAATACTAAACAATAAATCCAAGAACAAAAAATGTTTACAGGCAATTTGGGCAAAGAAAATCTCGAGTAATAAAAAAAAATGGAAAATAAATAATTTTTTAATTTTACCTCCACTAATTTTTTCTATACAAGATTTTGAAATAATAAAGTTTTATCTTTCAAAACCAAATTTTATAACAAGGAAATCGATAACCAGTGATCTTGTTATCCTCAACAACCTAGATAAAACTGCACATGATATTGAAAATAAAATAGTAATAATTGAGAATGCAGATCCTGGTTATGATTGGATTTTTACAAAAAATCCATCTGGTTTAGTAACAAAATATGGTGGAGTAGCATCACATATGGCCATTAGGTGTGCTGAAATTGATTTACCAGCAGCTATAGGTTGCGGTGAGATTCTTTTTGAAAAACTAAAATGGTCTTCTAAAATATTACTGGATTGTAAAAATGAGCAGATAATAATTCTAGAATATGAAAAAGAGGATGAGTATGTAGAAGAAAAAAAGATATTGAAATCATTAGGTTATATAAAATGAAGAAAGATCTTAATAGTAAAATTATTTTTGATATCAAAAAACGAATTTTAGTTAAGGACATAAGAAAATGAAAGTAGGTATTACTTTAAGAGTAGTAAATGCACAAAACTATCAAGAAAAACGCGATGCGTTAAGCCACGACTGGCCAAAGTTTCTTGAAAAATTAGGCATCTGGCCTATTTTTATTCCAAATAATTTATCGAATATTGAACTATTTTTGGATCAAATGAATATTGAAGGACTGATACTTTCTGGTGGCGATGATATAGGTGATAATCCAGAAAGAGATTATACAGAAAAAAAAATTATCAACTACGGAATAAAACAAAACATCCCAATTTTTGGAGTCTGTCGTGGCATGCAGGTAATTAACAAATATTTTGATGGCAATACGAAAAAATTAAACAATTCCAGTCATGTTAATAAATCACATTTTTTATCAATAACAAATGAATTTATTTCGTCTTTTCTAAACACAACTATTCAAGTAAACTCCTATCATTATAACATAATTACTTCAGATGTACTGGGTGTAGGATTAGAGTATTTTGCTATATCAGATGACAAAACAATAGAAGGTTTTTTTCATAAAAAATATCCAATTATGGGAGTAATGTGGCATCCAGAAAGAGATCCTAACACAAATAATGAAAAAATTTTAACAAAAGTTTTTGTCGATAAAAGTTTTTGGAATAATTTACATTGAATGCTATAATTCTAGCTGCAGGAGAAGGAAAACGACTTAGATCATTAACAAAAAATAAACCTAAATGTATGATAAAATTATTTGGAAAAAGTTTACTTGAATGGCAAATCCAGAATTTCTTGGCATGCAAAATTTCAGATATTTCAATAGTCACTGGATATTTAGGGTATAAAATTAAATTTTCAAACATAAACTACTTTGAAAATTCACGATATAACTTAACAAATATGGTTGAAACATTATTTTGTGCTAAAGAAAAACTTATGAGCTCTACCATCGTATCATACGGCGATATTATTTATGAAAAAAAAGTTCTCAAAAAATTGATTAATGCTACTGATGAACTATCAGTAACGGTGGACTTGAATTGGAAAAAATATTGGAAAATGAGATTTAAAGATCCTTTAGAAGATGCTGAAAGTTTAATGATAGATAGTGAGGGCTATATCAAAGATATTGGTCAAAAGACTAAAAAAATTAAAGAAATTCAAGGTCAGTATATAGGCTTAATGAAATTCCAAAATTCAGGGATAGAGTTTTTAAAAGATTTTTATAAAAAAGCTAAAGCAAAATCAAAAAAAGGTGTAAATTTATTGAATCCTAGCATTCCCTTTGAACAGTCTTATATGACTGACCTTCTTCAAGCACTAATTAAAGAAGGATGCAAAATAAAAGCAGTTCCAATCAAAAATGGCTGGCTTGAGTTAGATTCATTTAATGATTATCAACTCTATCAAGATAAATATAACACGAATACAATTTCTCAGTTTATTAAACTCGATAAATAAAAAATCAATGACCAAACGCTCGTATGAATTACAATAATTACAATATAATACTCATCAATATTGATGGTTTTAGAAAAGATAAAGTCGATTTATGTTCTACATTAAAAAAGCTCAAAGAAAGTAGCATTTATTTTCCGAATATGTTTACTGCAGCACCTTATACATTCGCCTCTCTTCATGCTATTTTTTCTGGATTGTATCCATCACAGAATGGTGTTAATGCATATTACAACATGTTCAAATTCAAAAAAGATGAAATCGTAACTCTTGCTCAACTGTTGAAAAATGCTGGTTATTATACATGCTGTGATATAATTAGCGAAGCTGTTATGCCTAGGCAAGGAATAGATGAATGGAACTTATTTGATGAACAAACGGTAAATTTCAAACAAAGACATAAAGAATTAATAACAAAATTATCATCAAAACCAAAATTTTTTTTGTTTTTACATTATACTGAAATTCACAAAAATCTTGTTAGAGAAGTTGTCAAAAAATACAAACAAGAATCAATTGATGATGGTTTTTTTACCGCACAACAAGAAAATAATCACAGATACAATCTTTACCTACCTTCTTGCGACGATTACATGCGAACTATAATAGACACATTAGAGAAAAATAATATTCTTAATAAAACTATTCTTATTTTCTTTTCTGATCATGGAACAAGCATAGGAGAAAAAAAAGGCGAAAAATTCTATGGCGTTTTTGTGTATGATTATACAATAAATGTATTTTGCATTATTCATATACCAAACGAATCGCCAAAAGTTATTAATACTCATTGCAGAACCATCGATATTTTTCCAACCATAGTAGAATTTGCTGGAATCAATTTAGGTAATAAAATACAAAAAATTCAAGGCGAGAGTCTTTTGCCTCTAATTAAAAATTCTAACAATGTGAATAGAGAAATTTTTGTTGAAACAGGAGGATTATACGGTCCTTGGCCATCAGCTAAAAAGCATAATGTCTTTTGCGTACGAATAAACAACAAAAAACTGATTTACAACGATACTCCAGAAACATGGGAATTATATGATCTTGAAAAGGATCCACAGGAATTAAACAATATTTATAATGACAAATCCGATGAAATAAAAAATCTAAAGAAAAAACTGATATTTTATTTGAAAGAAAACAACATAAGAACAAAATTAACTTAATCTTTTTACTTTGAAGGATTTAACTTATTTAATTCTTCATTAAGAATATTTGCAATTATCTTATTTCCTTGTTTTGAAAAGTGACCTCCGTAATTGTTAGGATCAGAATATAATTCATCTAAATTTTTTTGGTTAATTAAATAATCGGTTAAATCTATCACACAGAGATTATCTAATCTTTTAATTTCCAAGAGAGTATTCTTATAAAAATGAAAATTTTTACGGATAAAATTAACATCGTCTTTTTGAGGCAAAAAAACTAAAACTAATGTGGCATTTTTTTCTTGCATAATCTTAATGAATTCTTTTATAATTTCTTTTAAAAGCATTATTGCAGATGGATCCTGATATAATTTAATTCTCCAATTTAGGTTAATTCTCATAATAGTTCGCATTGGGTTCCATTCAATATTGGAAACATCTTTCTTGAGTTTTTTATAAATTTGAATTAGAAGTATCCAATAGATAATAGAAAAATTACGTTTAATATTTTTTAAAATTGTGATAGAATAAGGAAATCTAATTTTTTCTTTTTTAAATTTATTATGATAAAAAAAATCATTTTCCTTAATTTGATCCAAATATTTCTCGTAATGAAAAAACTTTGACTCATGGTCAATAGGATTTTTAATTAATCGCAAATTATTTTCAGTTAGAATGAACCGTGGTTTGAAACCAAAAGTATTTCCATATTCATAATAGTGTTTCCATATACTCAAAATTCTACTAATAGTATCAGGAACTATTCCAATAATTACAATTTCTGTCTTATTTTTTGGATATTCACGTTTTAGTCTCAATAATGTTTGATCTAATCCATAATTACCAACTCCAAAATTCAAAATGTTGGTATGCTGAAGTTCAGATAGATAACATTCCCAAGTTTCATCATCATTAACTTGACGACAAAATGTAAATGAATCTCCATAACAAGATATTCTAGATTCCAAATTTTCAAAATTAGGATTAGTTCTAGCCCCAATTGAGTTAATAGTCCATTTTGTAGATCCCTCTTTTCCGTTCTCTATATGAAAAGTATTAGGTTTCCTTACCCATCCAAATTCAGAATCATATCCATGAGAAATAAATTTTTTTAATCCGGATTCTGATAATGTCGGCTTTTCATCTTTATCTGTTATGAGCCATGAAAATCTTTTATTTACATACAAAATTATTTTACATAATATTAATTCAGTTAGTGTATAAGCAATTAAAATTTCAACGATTATATTGAATATATCTGGAATCATTATATTAATAACTAAAACATTATGCTGTAATTCTTTTTATACCATATATCATCACATTAAGCTTCCATCAGTTATCCTTTTAATTCAATTATTCTAGCGAATTTATAAATCGCTCTTTAATTGTTACGGCATCTAATTCGACCCTTTTACTCCTTTTTCTGCTTTTTTTAATTCGTACAATTATCAAAATTGGCCCAATAATATTTTTTATATTGCTGAGAATCTTTTCTAATCCATTTCTAGTGGAAGTTTCAAATACTTTGTAGTTAGCGAATCTCGCTAAGTTTTTCATATCTATACTTCGAAATAATGTAGGTTGACCACCAGTTGATTCATGAGAGTTATTATCAAATATTACATGAACAAGATTTTTTTGTTTTAATCCTCCTATCGTAGCTAAAGAACCAAAATTCATCAATATGTTACCATCACCATCGAATACAAAAATTCTTTTTTTTGGATTTTTAATTGCAACACCTAACGCAATAGATGACGCTAACCCCATAGAGCCAATCATATAAAAATTAGATTCTTTATCAAATAACTCGAATAAGTCTCTGCTAATATATCCATTAGCGGCTACAATAGAATATTTTTTTAATCTGTTTGCAAGTATACTAATAGCTTCCTTTCTATTCATCAAAAACCCGTTTAATAATCAAACAACAAGAATTTCCTTTTTTAACTTGATTTAATGCCCATACACAACATTCTTTCCAATTATTTTCCAAAATTATTTTTGATGGAAGTTCTAGTAATTTAATTAGTTGTGGTTGAATAATACCAATTTTTCTATGTTCTGGGGCATCATTTCTTAAATATCCTCTCCATCCTAGCAGAAAGATTAAAGGAATTTTATAGAGTTGAACAAGTGAAGTAATTGTACTTATCGAATTAGCAAAACCAGCATTTTGCATGAAAACAAGTGAAGTATTTTTAGAGAGTGACATGCCTACAGCAATGCCTATTGCTTCCTCCTCTTTATTAACAATGAGAATCTTTTTTTTAATTAACCCTTCGTCTAAAAAAAATTTCATTGTTGAATCAGGAACACCTATAAAATTTTCAACACCATGTTCTAGTAAAAAATTAAAAATTTGTCTTTGAGTTTTTTCTTTCAAGTGTTATGTCCTATATTTTTAAGCTTACTTTGAATATTTTTTTCCTCATCTCTAATTTTATCTAATTCTTGTAGTTTAAAAATGTCATACATAGACGCCATTTTGCTTTTTACATCGTTAAGACTCTGTGCAACTGAAAGTTCTTTTACAATATCAGTTATTGCTGCATAAGCTGCTAGTACAGTTTGATGGGCATAGACTACAATTTTAATTTTATTTGATATTAATTCATTTAATGTCACACTTGGATATGCAGTTGG
>Ga0194111_10007323_pt1 | contig 12358 bp, 8 predicted proteins | sample TA2KigC300mmetaG_FD_146194 | JGI IMG/M metagenome (GOLD analysis project Ga0194111, IMG submission 146194) | Freshwater microbial communities from Lake Tanganyika, Tanzania - TA2015033 Kigoma Deep Cast 300m | ecosystem: Environmental > Aquatic > Freshwater > Lake | place: Tanzania: Lake... | reverse complement strand
CGGCCGCCCGCCAGCCCCCAAAGGCCGACCAGGCACTTGGCAGCGGACAATTCTGCCGCCTTTCGCCTTGAATGGCCACCCCGAGCCAGGCACACTCCAGCCGCGTCGAAAAAGCAAATGCCCAAACCGCAGGCGCACGCTCCAGCCAGAACCCCGGTTCTGGAGCAAACCCATGAACTCCACCGCAGCCGTTTTCGCCACCACCCACTGGAGCGTGGTGCTGGCGGCGGGCCAAAGCACCGATGCGCAGGCGTCGGCCGCCTTGGAACAATTGTGCCGCACTTACTGGTATCCCCTTTACGCCTATGTCCGCCGGCGCGGCTACGGCCCGGAAGATGCCCAAGACCTGACACAGGGCTTCTTGCTTCAATTGCTCGAGCGCAAGTCCTTCGCACGCGCGGACCCCAACCGGGGGCGATTCCGGTCCTTCCTCCTTGGCGGACTGGGCTACTTCCTGGCGGATGAACGCGCGCGTGCCCTGGCCCAGAAACGTGGGGGCGGCCAGCTCGTCTTCTCCCTCGACGCCCAGGAGGCTGCGGACCGCTACCGCCGGGAGCCCGTGGACAATCGCAGCCCCGACAAGCTCTTTGACCGCTGTTGGGCGTTGACGTTGCTGGACCAGGTGCTCGCGCGGTTGGAGCGGGAGTTTCAGGAAGCGGACAAAGCCGATTTGTTCCGACGGCTGCGGGACTTTCTGGTGGCCGGGACTGGGGAAGAAACTTACGCCCAGGCGGCGACGGAACTGGGCATGAGCAGCGAAGCGGTCAAGAAAGCCGTGCATCGCCTGCGCCGCCGCTATGCGGAACTGTTCCGCGAAGAGATCGCCCGCACGGTGGGAGACACGGCGGCGGTGGATGACGAATTGCGGCATCTCTGCGCGGTGATGGCGGGGTAGCAACGCTGTAGCGGCGTCTCGGCAGAGCGCCGCCATCCTTGCTCGAAAGGCGAGTTTGCGGCGCTCTGCCGAGACGCCGCTACGATCTTGTCCCGGCGCGCGGTTTTTTCCGGTACAAATGGTGGCGGCAGGATGCGAGAAGGCCGATATGGCAACTGAGAACACGTGTCGGAAATGCGGCGCGCCCTTGGGCGACGATGCGCGCCAGGGGTTTTGCCCGAAGTGTCTCTTTCTCCAAGCCAGCACGGGGTTGCTGGACCAGGAGCTGTCAGAAGTCAGTAGTCAGTTGTCCGTGGTCAGTAGGCAGAGGGCAGAGGGCGGCGTTGACGAAATCCGAAATCCGAAATCCGAAATCCGAAATCCGAAATCAGTTCGGTGAGTACGAGTTGCTGGAGGAGATTGGCCGGGGCGGCATGGGCGTGGTCTTTCGCGCCCGGCAACGCAGCCTGGACCGCATCGTCGCAATCAAGATGATGGCCTTCGGGCCGGGCGGCAGTCCCGAATCCATCAAGCGCTTCCGCGCCGAGGCGGTCTCAGCCGCGAGCCTGCACCATCCGAACATTGTCGCCATCCACGAAGTCGGTATCCACGAGGGACAGCACTTCTTCGTGATGGACCACGTTGAGGGGCAAAGTCTGGCGCGGCTCGTGGGCAACCAACCACTGCCGGCCCGGCGCGCCGCCGGGTATCTCAAGACCATCGCCGAGGCGGTGCATTACGCCCACGAGCGCGGCATCCTGCACCGCGACCTGAAGCCGTCGAATGTCTTGATTGACGCGGAGGATCAGCCGCAGGTCGTGGACTTCGGCCTCGCCCGGCGGTTGGAGGGTGCTTCCGAACTGACCGTGACCGGGCAGGTGCTGGGTTCGCCGAACTACTTGCCGCCCGAACAAGCCACGGGCCAACGGTCGCGCGTGTCTCGGCGCACGGACGTGTATGCCCTGGGCGCGACGTTGTATCACCTGCTGACGGGCCGTCCGCCGTTTCAAGCGGAGTCGTTGGCCCAAGTCCTGGACCTCGTGTTGCACGCCGATCCGGTGTCGCCGCGGTTGCTGAACCCCAGCGTGCCGCGCGATTTGGAGACGATTTGCCTGAAGTGCCTGGAGAAAGAATCGTCGCGCCGCTATCCCACTGCGCAAGCCTTGGCCGATGAACTCGGACGTTTCCTCGCCAACGAGCCGATTCGAGCGCGGCCACTCGGGCCGGCGGGCAAGGTCTGGCGTTGGTGCCGGCGCAAACCTGCCCTGGCCGCTACCGGCGCCGTGGCACTGCTCGCCGTCATTTTCGGTTTTGGCGGCGCGCTGTGGCAGTTGCAGGTCGCCGTTACTGAAAGGCAACGCGCTGAAGCAAGTGAACGGACCGCGCGTCAGCAAAGTTACATCTCGGACATCAATGCCGCCCAGGCGGCGATCAAACAGAACAATCCCGGACGCGCGCGCGAACTGCTCATTCGCCACCAGCCTGCGGCCAAATCCGCAATCCGCAATCCGCAATCCGCAATTGACCTGCGCGGCTTCGAGTGGCGTTACCTCTGGCAACAATGCCAGACCGAGGCCGAAGCGCTTATCGGCACGCTACCCGGCCGCATCCGCTCTCTGGAAGTGTCGCCCGACAGCCGCTGGCTGGCGGCAGGGTCGGAACGCGGCACGCTGAAGGTGTGGAACCTGGCGACGGGCGAGGAGATCACGTTACTGCCCGATCAGGGTTGGAAAAGCTTTGGCAGCTTCTCGCCCGACAGTCGGCTGCTCCTCTACACGGACCAGAGCACGAACTCTTGGGGAACCATTCGGAGCTGGGACACGCAGACCCGCGAGCGGCGCACTTTCCTCACCAACTCCTGCGCAATCGGCATCCCGGTTTTTACACCCGATGGCAAGTGGCTCGGTTACGGGGCGGTTGATCGGCAGCACTTCGGAAGAAAAGTCGTGGTCGTAGACTTTGCCACCCGGACACGGATCGGTGAATTGAACACCCTCACGCCGGGCACGGACGATTTCCACGGATTGGACTGGGCCTTCACTCACGACAGCCGCGGCATCATTGGCTCAGAGAACGCCCCGGACCGTCGGATTGCCCTCGGCGATTTCACCGCCGGGAGCGAACCGCAACATCACTTTGGGGGACACTCAAACGCGATCACGGCGCTGGCCATCAGCCCGGACGGCCGCGTTCTGGCAACCGGCGCGGGGTTGGCGGGGCGAGCGGGCAACCTTCTTCCGTCCGGGGATAACGCCATCAAACTCTGGGCGGTTCCCTCCCTCCGCCCGCTGGGGGAACTCGCCGGTCACGACGGCTGGATCGTTGGACTCCGGTTCTCGCCGGATAGCCAGACGCTGGCCTCGGGCAGCGCAGACCAGACAATCCGGCTCTGGGACGTGCCGTCGAAAACGAACAAATGGGTTTCCCGTCGCCTTCCCGAGGCGGTGATGCGAGTGTGCTTTGCGCCGGATGGCCGGACGCTGTTCAGCGGGGGCCAAGATGGCCAGATCCATCGCTGGACTCTCGACGCCCGGTTGGAAGGACGGCACCTTTCGCGAACCGCAGCCGGTCTGGACTTCGTCACCCTCGCAACGGCCGCAAAGCAATTCGCTGGAATCCGGGATGGCGTCGTGTGCTTGGCCGCCGCTGAAAGTCTTGCGTTCGCCAGCCCCATCCCCGAATTGGGCACGAATAACCTGTGTCTCCTGTTCTCGGCGGACGAGCAATTCCTGTTCGCGGGAACCCGGACCGGTGAAGTCCAGGTGTGGTCGCTGCCTCGCCGCCAACTCGTGCGGCGTCTGCGGCCTTTCGCTGAGCCGGTCCTACAGTTACTGCAGGACGCACGAGGCCGCACTCTGGAGGTCGTGCAGTCCAAGGACAGATGGATCATTCGAGAAGGCCGGCCTTGCCGCATCGGGATCTGGACCGTCGCGGATTGGCAGGAGCAGCAATCATGGATTGTCTCGGGATACAGACTGGCCTCTGCGTTGTCGCCTGATGGCCACTGGCTGGCCACCGGCGACCCCTCAGGCCCGGTCGAATTGTGGCGCTTGGCGGGCCGTGGCGCGACGCGCGCCGCCTCATTCGTTGCTGGAACGACCATGGACCTTGCGTTCTCACCGGATGGCCGGCTCTTGGCGTCCTGTAACGAAGAAGGCACGGTGAGTGCGTGGGACATCCCCACGTTTCGTGAAGTGACCTTCCGAGCCAACAAGCGTGGCGTTCACACGCTGATTTTCTCGCCGGACAGCCGGCGCCTGGCCACGGCCGGAGACGGCGACGAGGCGCTCAAGCTCTGGGACGTGGCCACCTGGCAGGAGTTGATCACTTTGGAGCGCCCGGGAGAGAGCCTCCGGCAACTCGCCTTCAGCGCCGATGGCCACCAACTTGCGGCCCTGAACTCAAAAGGCGACGTGCTCATCTGGCGCGTGCCGACGTTGGCGGAGATTGAGGCGAAGGAAAGAAAGGAGAGGCCCCGATGACTTTTCACCGAATACGACGAAGAAGCACCTGTGAAGGAGTGCCGAGGACGTCGCGCCAGCGTTTGGACTGCGGTGGGCGAGGGGGCAGGGCGCACACCGCTTTCGCTTGGGCCTTGAGAACTCCCACCTCACGCCCGGCAACGCAAAGCGGCGTCAGCCCCGTTCCCCGCCAGCCGCCGCACTCCAAACGCTTCGCGCGGTCGAACGCCAGAAACCGTTCCAACCACACGGACTTTTCCCCCGAGCCGGTTTGGCAATCCGCCTTCACCCTCATCGAACTGCTCGTGGTCATCGCCATCATCGCCATTCTTGCTTCACTCCTGTTGCCGGCGCTCACCAAGACCAAGGCCAAGGCCCAAGGCATCAGTTGCCTGAACAACCTGAAGCAGATGACCCTGGCGTGGACGATGTACGCCCCCGACCAAGATGACGCCGTGCCGCTGAACATCGGTTGGCCAACTCAGGCCGACTGGGAGTCGAGGGTGCATGGGGACATGACCTTGGACTATCCCCCGCCGAATTCGCCCTTCCTGCCCGGCGACAGCACGAACCGGTTGTATTTGGAAAGGAGCCGGCTCGCGCCGTATCTCGGGGCCGGCTCGCTCGGCACCTGGCGCTGTCCTTCTGACAAGAGCACGCGCACGTTCGCGGGCAGAAAGTACCCCCGCGTCCGCAGCATCTCCATGAACGTCGGTTTGGGCTATCACCATCCCACCGAGACCCCTTACCGGCCGCCGTGGGTGCCGGACTGGGTGTGGCGAAACCTCGTGAGAAAGACGGCTGACATCCGGAACGCCGGGCCGGCCAGTTGCTTTGTCTTTCTCGACGAACGCGAAGACAGCATTCACGAAAGCCACTTCACGGTCAATAGCGACGGTCTCCTGCCCAGCAATCCGGCGGCGTACAAACTCGCCCAGTACCCGGGCAGCTGCCACAACGCTGCGGGCAACCTCAGCTTCGCCGACGGGCACGCCGAGTCGCACAAATGGCCCGATCCGCGCACCCGGCCACCCTTGGTCCGAGACCGCGACCTGCCGTTGGACTTGTCCACGGCCAACTCCGTTCCTTCCCCCGGCAACCCGGACGTGGGCTGGCTGCAGGAGCGGGCTTATCAACGGGGGGACTGAGCCGGAGCCGCCGGACCGCGACGGGTCCCCGGTCGCAGCGGCCACGATTCGCCGACGGCGTTTGGATTCCTCGGCCGGGCACGGGTGGTTTGAACGCGCGGCGACCGGGGACCGGTCGCGGTCCAACGGCTTCTGCGCGGCCGGACCCCGACGAAACATCTTGCAGAATTCTTGTCCCCTTGCGCGCGTTTTTCCGGTGTACGGGGTGATGACTGTTGTGGTGTCAGTCTCACGGCAGGGTTCTGGCGGTGGTGAAGACAACTTCACCGCCGACCTGAACCGGGGAACTGGCGCGCCGGCCCGAGCGACGCTCTCGCCGCTCGGCCACTCGCCCTGGTTCTCCTTGGAGCGTTTCCAACCGCCGAACCCCACACCACGGAAGTGAGAGAAAGGGATCCTCGTATGATCACCATGAACAAGCGGATGACTGGCCTGCTGAAAGGCAGGATAACGCGTTGGAGCATGTTGGCAGTGGTCTTGGTGGCAGCCGGACTGTCGCTGGCTTGGAATCAACACCACTACAAACTCGGTGGTGGCTTCATTGGTGGAAATCCGGGATTCACCTGGAACACCGTGCTCATCCCCTTGGACCCGGCCGGGCGAATGGCGGCGGATCGCGCTGCCATGACGAGCAGCGGTTCGGAATTCGCGGACCTGCTGGCCGCGTTCGGTGCCGACACGGTAAGCGACTTTGTCGGCGAGAGCCGGATGATCAGCCGCGACACGGCCAAGTTTACGCACATCGGCTACGCCCAATTGGCGGGAAATCCGCTCCAAATCCAGGCGATCTTGGTGATCGCTGGCACCTTCACGTTCACCGGGCCGGACAGCGGTACGGTCACTTATACGATGAGCGTCTATCCACCTTCGGCGAACGGCCAGCCGAATCTGAACGACCCGCCGTTATGGACGACTCCCGTTGCGACGGACCCGGCCAGGCGGGTGCCGATCCTGTAGCGCTATCCGCGCGGATCAACCGCCGAACCGCAAACCACAAAATCCAACGAAGAGAATTACGCTATGAAAAGCAAAATGAACCTTGCCCTGACCACCCTCGCCCTGGCGGCGAGCGTTTCGACAGCCTCCGCGCAGACTTTGGTGTGGAGCGATGATTTCAATGACAACAACCCCATCGGGTGGGACGAGGGACAGAACGGCGAGATGAACGAAATCAACCAGCAGTTCCGCGTCTCGGGGAACTTGCCTGCCTTTCAACCGGCCAATCCGCTGGCGACGCACCTGGCCACTTACCATTCGATACCGACCTCCGGTCCGCTGCCTGACAATCAGACCCTGGAACTGCGCGCGGACTTGGTGGCCGCCAACCCAAACGACGGTTTCGCCGGTCTGCACTTCCTTTGGGCGCCCCAAGCCCACGGCTACGCGTTCTTCAAAGATGAAGACGAGGTTGGGTTGTTGAAATTCTGGAACGACGCCACGACGTTCGCCTGGTTTTTCTATGAGACCAACCTGCTGAAGAACCAGAACGTCACCTTGGTGCTCGCCCTCACGCGGCTCGGCTCCAGCGTGAAGATCAGGACGCAGGTTTGGGACAAGGACCGCGCGAACGCGGTGCTATTCGATCGCACGGTCACCGACACGCCCCAGGTGGACCCGGTGCTTCCCGACGGCTCCGTGAGAGGCAGTCGCAGCACCGCGGACCTGGCTGGCACACCATGGCCGGTCACAGCCGCTCCTGCTTATGTTGAGCTGACCTTGCAGTGGATCGGGCCACAGGCCGCCTTTGCCCAAGTCACTTTCGACAACCTGGAGCTGTGGCAATACGAATCGCCGCAACTGACGATCCAGAACGCCGTCGTGCTCTCCTGGCCGGTCACGGCCGGGCTCTTCGTCGTGGAAAGTGCCTCCGCTGTGAACGGGCCCTGGGAGACGGTCCCTGCACCGTGGACGCGTACCAACGCGACGGAGATCCAGGTGAGCGTGCCCACGTCGGCCAGCGCGAAGTTCTTCCGGCTGCGCTTCGGGCCATGATGAGCCGCGACTCCCACCACCCAGCCGCGGCCCGAAGCCAGCGCCAAGGGAGTGGCCGTTGGACCAGCCGCGGCCCGGCGGCGTCACGGCGCCGTCACGGCGTCGTTCCGCGACGGCCCCGGCGGACTCGTGAAGCTGGACCGCCTCTGGCAGCTCCACTGGCATCGCGGCTATCAGCCGCCCGCCAAGCGGCCCGGTTTGCCGTGACGACTCCCCAGGGATACCGGCGCATCCGCCCGCCGGCCGACGGTGCGACGGCCAAAGAGGTCATCGAAGGCCCCGAACGGGCGGGACCCCTTTACGGCACCGGGATGCCGTTCTTGCGCGCTGCGGCGGTTTGCTTCCACGAAACCTTCCTCGTGCAACCTCTCGCCCGCTTTCCCGCTGGACAGCGTGGAAGCAACGACGCGGATGGCCGGGCACATCGGCCGCCGCCCGCCGATTCCTGCTTCGACGAGACGAAACATGGGGCCGAGTCGCCCCTCAATCGAAGGCTGTCGGCGTCTGGATGAGATGGAGGAGGCCGCGCACCTGGATCTTGTGGTCGAGCGGATAGCTTGCGTTGCCAGGGCAAACGATGGTCAGCGAATCCAAGCGCAACGTTTCCAGGGCGGCCCGCTGGGAAGCGGACACCTTGGGCGCGTCCGTGTACTTGATCTCGAAGCCGAGTCGTTTCCCATTCCGAAAGAGCAACAGGTCCAGCTCGGCCTGGTTATGCACACCCCAGTAGCAGGCCTCTTCTTCGGACACGCCGCTGGCGCGGATGACCTGCTCGAGCGCGAAGCCCTCCCAGGAGGCGCCCAGCTTGGGGTGCGTGACCATTTGTTCCAGGCCGGGAATGCCCAGCAGGCGGTGCAGGATGCCGGAGTCGCGGAAGTAAATCTTCGGCGTCTTAATCTGCCGCTTCTTGATGTTCTCGAACCAGGGCGCCAAGCGCCGCACCATGAACGTGCCGGTGAGGATGTCCAGGTAACGGCTGACGGTCGTGTCGGCCACACCCAGGCTCTTGCCCAGTTCCGAGGCGTTGAACTGCTGCCCGTGGTAATGGGCGAGCATCATCCAAAAGCGACGCAGGCTGGGGGCCGGAATCTGGATGCCGAGGGCGGGGATGTCCCGTTCCAGGAACGTCTTGAGGTAGCCTTCGCGCCAGCGCCAGCTTGCTTCGTCCGACGCCGCGAGGAACGAGAGGGGAAACCCGCCCCGCAGCCAAAGCCGGTCCGTCGTGTCCGGGCCGGTTTCCGCCAGCGAGAAGGGCGTGATTTCCACGAAGCCGATCCGTCCCGCCAAGCTCTCCGCCCCCTGCCGAAGGAGGTCACGGGAGGCACTGCCCAGGATCAGGAACTCGGCCGGATTCTTCTCACGGTCCGCAAGCACACGGAGGATGGGAAACAAGTCCGGGCGGTGTTGGACCTCGTCGATGACGACCAGACCGGCGAGCGGTTCGAGCGCGAGCTTCGGAGTGGTGAGTCGTTCGAGGTGCGCCGGATCTTCGAGGTCGAAGTAATTCAAGGCTTCGTTGAACGGATGTTGCCCTGACGAAGCGAACTGGCGGGCCAAGGTGGTCTTGCCCGATTGGCGTGGTCCGATCAGAGCAACGACCTTGGCGACCTGGAATTGGTCGCGCACCCGCTGCAGAAGCTGTTTACGTTCCATGCCTTAAGAAAGAACATGAAAATTCAGCGAAGCCAACAGAAATTTCACGGGCAAACCGGTTCCCGGTTGAAGTCCAGAATTGCACGGCGCCGTGCAGACCACAGGAAGTTGCCGGTTGCCCGGGGGGGCGAGGCGTGGAGAGGTCAGAGAATTCGCCGGCGAAGAATCCTGGCCGCCGGATTCCGGTGCCGCAGCGCCACGGCCTACCGCCACCGATATTTCCAGCCGCGGGCGGCGAGGGTGTGCGCCTGGCCGTTCAACTCCACGCGGACGGCTTCGTCCGTGAAATTCTCCAGCACCCAACTGCCGTCGCGAAACAGATACACGGCCACGCCCACCGGGGCGCGGAGAGTGGTCTTGAGCGGGCGCAACAGCGGCGCGCGCAACTCGTCCACCTGGCCCTGGGGCAAGTCGAGCAACGACTTCGGCGAACCTTTCACGGGCAGAATCCGCACGTTGGCCGCGGCCAGGTTCACTGCGTTCGTCAAGCGCCGCGCCAGCCCGTCCGTGAGCAACACCGGTTTGCCGGTCTTGATGAACGCGGCGAGCCGGTCCGCGAACCGGGCGTCCTTCAGCGCGTGAACCGAGAAGAAGGCCGCGGGCGCGTTCTTCGGAAACTCGTGGCACGGCGCCAGCGGCAGCCCGAGCATCCCGACGAAGTCAAACACGCGCGGCTCGTCCTCGGGATGGCTGTTGGCCGGTTTGTAGGCCGCCAAGCCCACGATCTTGCGGCGTTTCACCTCCTTGGCCACCGCGAACAGTTCCGGCTGGTTCACCCGCAGCGCCTCGACGTTCTTCGGCCCGGTCGTGCCTTGCAGCCCGCCGTAGCAGAACAGGAACGACTCGCGCGCGCCGGCCAGGATCGTCTGCCGGGCCTGCTCGACGTACGTGCGCTCGGTCGTGCCGAGCCAATCGTACCAGCCCCCGCCGCACTTCTTGCCGCCGATGCCGCCCAGCCAGCGCATGATGAAGTAAGCCTCGTATTGCACCGTGCCGCCCCAGCGCGAGTCCTTGTAGTCGCGCGTCTCCGTGCCCACCCAGATGCGGTCGAAGTCCGCCGTCTCGCGCAACACTTCGTAACCGCGGTTGTGGAAGTTGTCGTACCACTGCGGGTATTTGATGATGAGCGTGGCCTTGGGGTTCACGCGCCTGGCGACGGCGAGCACGTTGTCGCGCGAAAGCCGCACCATCAGTTCGCACCGGTAGTCCTCCCAGGTGTCACCCGCGACCGGGTAAGTCTTGTCGCCGATCTTCACCGTGCGCGCTTGCCGCGCGGCTTCGCACTCGGGACACGCGCAGTCCGTGAACCAGAAATCGTCAATCATGATCTCGTCGAACAACCCGGCGGCGAACTCGAAGATCGCCCGCACCTTCGCCTGCGTCGGCAGGTCCGTGTAACAGGAGATGGTGTTCTTCCAGTCGGTCGAGGATTTGCCCACTTGCGTGGGCGTGACGCAGCCGGAGACTTCAAAGCCGGCCTCGAGGAAGCGTTCCTTGGCGTGTTGCAGCGTGGCGCGCTCCGCCTGGTAGCCGTCGCGGAACGTTTCGAGATACACCTTCGACACGGCCGTCTGGCGGCACCAGTCCAGGGCCGCGTCAATGCCCGCGTCGGTGGACAGGTATCGCCGCACGTCCTGGGCGGTGAACAGGGTGGAGAAGCGATGCGTCGCGAGGTTCCTCTTGGCGAGATCACTCAAGCCCGGCCTGGCGGCGGGCTGGGACGCAGTTTCCGTGGCCGTGCGGCAGCCCCACCCGGCGAGCAGGAGGGCCAGCGTTGTCGCGGCGAGCAGTGTTTTCATGCGAGTTGCCTTCGTTACCGTGGGCGGACGTGAGCCGGCGCTGTTCGGTTTCAGGTGGCTGGACGCTGGTTTGCAGCCGGCTTTTTCGCGCCGTGAAAATCTACACGAATCGGCCGCGGGTGGCCAAGCTGGAACGCTTCCAGTCAGCAAGGCCTCGGTGAACTCCGGCAGAAACCCGGGTTGGAGCGCCGGCCGGCCGGTCTTGGCCAAAGGCCTTGCTCTTCATGCCGGCGTTGGGTGAAGCGGCGGATCAGTCCGCCAGGCTTCCGCTGAACGTGGCGCTCAAAATCGGGCAGCGATTTTTTGCCGTCCGGGTTTTGAACCTGGCGCTTGAACCGGAAGATGGCCAGCGACCGGAAGAGGGAAAGACTGCGCGCCGTGGTGGTTTCCCGCCGCCGGGCAGGAGTTGCTCGGCTTTGGCCAGCGCCGCGGGCCGGTTGGCTTTCAAGAAGAGGAAGAACTCCGCGCCGTTGCCTTGGGTGAGTTGACGGCAACTGGCTTTGGTGACACATCCTGGGCGGCAGCAGCGGCTCGCGGGGCCGGCAGGATTGAAAGTTGAACAGCAGCAGATACAGCGTGCCCGCGCCGAGCAGCACCACCCCCAGCGGCGCAAACTCGAACATGGAAAACGCGCCGCGTCCGGCCCGTTCCGAAATCGAACTCACCAGCAGGTTGGTCGAAGTGCCGATGAGCGTGCAGACGCCGCCAAACTGCGAGGCGAAGGACAGAGGGATGAGCAGCTTCGACGCGGACACCTTGCCGCCCGCGCAGGCCGCGAGTGCCAGCGGCATGAACACCGCCACCGCCGCCGTGTTGTTGATGAACGCGGATACCACGCCCACCGTCAGCATCATTGCCAGCAGCAGGAGTGTGGGGAACGCAACCAAAGGCTTCAACAGCCGCGCCGCCCAGGCGACCGCGCCGGTCTTTTGCAGTCCCGCGCTCAACACGAACATGGCCGCCACCGTGATCGTGGCCGGATTGCTGAAGCCGGAAATGCCCTCCTCGGGCGTGATCCATCGTTCCGGCCGAATCCAGCTCACCAGATGCTGGAACAGGCCGACCAGGACGAGCGCGCCCAGCACCATCAACGCCACCAAGTCGGCACGGAACTTTTCCGTGACGAAGAGATACACCGCACCCGCCGTGATCAGCAGGACCAGGATGATCTCGATCGCCATGACGCAAGTCTAGCCAAGCTCCCGAGCGCGGGCGAGCGCGAAGCCTGAGCCAGGCGGCGCATGCGGCGGCGGTGACTTGTGCTCACACCGGAAGCAACGTATTCCTGATCGCGAGTCATGCCGAACAATCGAGTCATCTACTGACGTTCGCAGCACCAATTCGTTTCCGCGCGCAGCCAAGCCGAGATCGCTCACGGCTTCGTTTCGCTTCCCGCTGCACTCGCCCGCGACTTCGACAGCAGCCATTCGT
>Ga0194111_10007318_pt1 | contig 12365 bp, 12 predicted proteins | sample TA2KigC300mmetaG_FD_146194 | JGI IMG/M metagenome (GOLD analysis project Ga0194111, IMG submission 146194) | Freshwater microbial communities from Lake Tanganyika, Tanzania - TA2015033 Kigoma Deep Cast 300m | ecosystem: Environmental > Aquatic > Freshwater > Lake | place: Tanzania: Lake... | reverse complement strand
CTGTTGGCATAACAGGGGAAGTGCCATCTTTGCTCTCAACGTACCATTATTCTCTGGGAGTGCTGCACAGTCTCGACGACAACATCAACGATGCCATCCTGGAATACGAAAAGGCTCTCAATTATGACCCGCATTCTCCCTACCTGGCGACGGAACTTGCGGCCCTTTATATGGAAAAGGGCGAAATACAAAAAGCTATTTCTTTATGTGAAAACGCTCTGAAAAAAAACCCCGGTTACGTCCAGACACATATGCTTCTGGGAGGATTATACCTTCACATGAAGGACTACGACAACGCCATTAAAAAATACAATACGGTAGTTACACTCAACCCTCAAAACACAATGGCATACCTTTATTTGGGTACCATCTATGCGGAACAAAAAAACTACCGGAAGGCGCTGGAGTCATTTAACCGGCTCCTGGAATACAGTCCCGACAATCTTACGGGAAACTACTATCGAGCGAAGATCTTAATAGAATTGAAACGATATGAAGAAGCGGAAGAAGGACTCAAGAGAACACTTGCCATAAAACCGAACTTCGAATCGGCATTGATTGATCTTGGCATGCTTTACGAAAAACAGAAGAAGTCCAACCAAGCTATAGAAACCTATAAAAATTTCATTGATCTCCATCCGGCGGGGACCGCGGTAAGGATGAGGTTGGGAGAAATTTATCTCAAAGAGCAAAAATACAATGAAGCGGAAAAGGAATTCCGGAATATACTCCAGTTTGATATCAACAACAGAGAGGCTCGATTCAATCTCGGCCTTATATATTTTGAGAATCGGAAGTATGAACAGTCGATTGAGGAGTTTACCTCTCTTCTCAAAATATACCCCGGAGATCACAGAGCACGGTACGTACTCGCTTCGGCGTATGAAGAAAAAAAATCATATCCCCAGGCCATCGACGAATTCAGAAAGATCCCCGCAATTTCAGAACTCTATGGGAATGCACTGATACATATCGGCATGATGATAAAAAAAGAGGGTAAAATCAACGAGGCAATAGAAGAGATAAAAAAGGCAATTCAAACCAAAAAGGATATGCCGGCACTCTACGTATTCCTCTCATCGCTTTACGAGGACAATAAACAACTGTCAGCCGCCGAGGAAATCCTCAAAGAAGGGCTTCTGTTGTCCCCCCGGAACATTGATATCCATTACAGTCTCGGTGTACTTTACGAAAAGACGAACCGCTTTCAGGAAAGCATTCAGGCAATGGAACACATTTTGAAAATTGATCCTGACAATGCGGAAGCGCTCAATTTCATCGGATACACCTTTGCCGACCGGGGAATCAACCTCGATCAAGCGGAGATGATGATTAAAAAAGCCCTTTCGTTGAAACCGGGAAATGGTTATATGATTGACAGCCTCGGCTGGGTATATTTCAGACAAAATAAGTTCGACATGGCAATTCAATACCTGAAAGAGGCACTGGATATTTTACCAGACGATGCAACCATAGCGGAGCACCTGGGTGATGCATATGCCAAGGCCGGCAGAATCAGTGATGCTCTCGAAGTATACCGCAAGGTGCTGAAACTGCTTCCGAACAATGATAACGTCCGGAAGAAAATTGACGAACTGCAAAAAAGAACTCCTTAACACACACGAAAAACTTCCATGGTGGATCAGAAAGCCGTGAGCATCAAGAGGACCGACTGCCATTATGACGATCCCACCAAACAATTCATCCCATGGGAAATTTTTCCTCTCTCTCCTCCTCCTGTCAATCCCCTTATTCTTTTCCGGATGTGCTGCGCCCAAAATACCAAGACCAGAACTTCCACCAAGAAACGGCAGCCTTTCACCGCACACACTCCTGGAAAAGATTGATTTGAACGATCAATACAAAGACACCCTGAAGGCCGTCGCGCACATCGAAGTGATCGAATCGGGGAGAAAATTTCCTCTCAGGGCAGCCCTGATGTTGAGGAGGCCTTCATCAATGCGGGTAGAAACCATTCCTCTTATGGGTCCACCGGATTTTCTTGCATCCGTTGACAGGAACACGCTCAAGGTCTATCACCCCCATAAAGAAGAGCTTTACGTTGGGAAAGCAACAGCGAAAAACCTTGAACATCTTATTCCTTTTTTCCCTTCAGGCATCCGGATAGAGGCCCTCATCTCCATACTGTTCGGCACATACCCGGCAGTACAGGAAAAGGAAATCACCATGAGAGACAGCTTTGAAGATAATTTTTACCGGATTGACATACTGGTGGGGGAAAGGCGGATTCAATCACTCTGGGCGGATATAAAAAGTCATGTACTCACCGGTGTCACCCTCTTTTCTGACGACAATGAGGTCCTATACAGCGTCAAATACTCGGATCACTCCGAGAGAGATAGAGTCACTATGCCGCAGACAATTATCATCACTGCAGGAAAGAATGACACACCGAATGTCACCATCCGCTATTCCGATCTTCAGTTTTCACAGAGAAATGATGGAGATCAATTCGATCTTCAGAGCCATCAGAGCACGAAAATTATGCATCTCGATTAATATCATGGATCCCACCTTTGTCTGATACTCGACAAAGGCGGCAGATGCGATTCCGGAATTTTACATGTATCCGTCCGATTCAATCGTGCGATATCGCTTACAATCTTACATGCTACTTTATTTCCAATAGTTTTGCCCGCGCGATCCTTGCCTGGTTTGTATTCGGATACTCTTTTATGACCCTCTGCAGAATGAGCCCCGCGCTCGATCTGTCACCCAGATTGAGGAATGAGAGTCCCTGCTTGAGCAGTGCGTACGGTACTTTATTGCCGCCGGGATAATTTTTCACCACCTTCTCATATTCCAGAATTGCCTTTTCATACTGCTTTTCAAAGTAGTAGCACTCACCTATCCAGAACTGGGCGTTGTCCGAATACTCTGCATCGGGATATTGTTTTAGAAAATTCTGAAATTCATCCCGGGCCTTCTCATACTTCCCCTCTTTGAAGGATTCATAAGCTGCGGCGTAGGCAGATTCTTTATTTCCTTTCCCTTTAATCGTGGTTTTCGCCGCAATCTTCCCCGGCTTCTCTCCATTTGCGTGGTTCTCTTTCTTTCCAATCCCGAGGAAATTTTCGATGAAGTTTATTTTGAACGATGCATTGTCGAGTTTCTCTTTGATTTCCTTGAGGAGAGATGTATCTTTTCTTAATTGCTCAGTGGCTCCCTTCAGTTTCTGGATATTGTCTTTTATATCAGTAACATCCGCATTAATCTCCGCCTGACTTTTCCGCGACGTCACAATCGCTTCGTTTATCTTTTCAATATCTTTTCGTATATTCGCATTATCCTCTTTCAGTTGCGCAATCTTCCCATCGAACTCTCCATGAACCCTTTGAAGATCTTTGGTCGTCGCACAGCCCGTGATATGGATAACGCACACAATCAGGAGCAAGGGTATGCAGTTTTTCAATTACATCACCTCCAAGGCATGGTACTACTTTGTCACCGGTGTAACTACAAACTGGTCCCGCCTGTTTTTTGCCCAGGCTTCCTCATTGTGTCCCGGATCAAGGGGCTTCTCTTCACCATAACTGATCGTCTTTATCCTCTTGGCGTCTATGCCAAGCTCCACAAAATACTTCATGGCCTCACCGGCACGCCTCGCCCCTAACGCAAGGTTATACTCGTTCGTCCCCCGCTCATCACAGTGACCCTCAATCACTACGCTATACTCACCATGCTTCGCAAGCCACTCCGCATGACGCTTCAAAATCTCCCTCGCCTCCGGCTTGAGATTAAACTTGTCAAAATCAAAATGTATGTTCTCAAATTTCACCTCACCCTTCGCTACCGCCGCCCTCTCCCGCGCCGCCTCCTCCGTCACCGTCGGCGCAGCTTCCGCAACGGCCTTCTCCTTTTCCACCGGTGCCGCAACGGCCTGCTCTTTCGCAGCCTCAGCTTTTACCGCCGCTTCTCCTTCCTTCTGCGCAACTCCCGCCTGCTCCTTCGCCGCAGCTTCCTCCTTCACCACCGACTTCTTCGCACAACCTGCCACCATGAAAAAGGAAAAACACAAAAGCATGGCAATGACGCCAAAAATCGTTTTATTCTTCATAACGATTTCCCCCTTTTTTTCATTCAATCAGGACATCTCACAAGATAAACCCAATTCACCACCATAAACAACATTACAACTATAAAAGTCAATAGTATTTTTGACAAGTCCTCTCTTTGTAACGCCTGAAAACTCTTTTACATCTTGCGAAACAGGATTCCGCATGCACAGATAATCAATCCCCGGGTGAATAAATACTGTTTCAAAGGAATCGGCGAAAAAACATCGATACTTCTATCTACTTCCCCGAGGAGACCAGGAAGGATTATTACATCTTTGTGTACCCTCATACAATGTTCTCATGTTCATCCCGTTGGCGTTCACAATAGAGATTCTCGTCTTCCCATGACCTTTCGCGCTCAACACAAGGTATCTCCCATCCGGAGACCACGAAGGAGATTCATATTCCTCATTGCCTGCAGTAAGCTGTAATCTTTGAGAGCCATCCTCGTGTATAGTAAATATCTGGAAACGGCCGTTTATCAATCCCTCATATGCAATCCTGTCACCTTTTGGAGACCAAGACGGGGAAGTATTATAATTACCTTCATACGTCACCCTTCGGACATTGTCTCCATTTGTGTCCATCACGTACAGCTGTGGCGACCCCGAACGATTCGAAACAAACGCAATCTTCTCATTGTCCGGCGACCATGCAGGCGACACATCAATCGCATAATCATACGTAAGGCGCTTTAAACGTCTCGTTGAGATATCCATTACATAAATTTCTTCATTCCCGTCCTTGCTTGAAGTGAGCAATATTTTACTCCCATCCCGCGACCACGAACCGGGCAAATTGACTCCCCTGAAACCGACAATCTTGTCCGCCGTCTTACTGAACAAGGACTTTATATAGATATCCGGATTCCCATCCCAAAAAGAGGTAAATACAATGTACCTTCCGTCAGGTGACCAGCGGGGCGACATCACGATGGATCTGTGGTCGGTAAACCTCCTCATGTTTGAACCATCAAAATCAATGAGATAAATGTCTGATTCCCTCCCATCATTTAACACAAACGCGATACTGGTATCAAAAAGTCCTTCACTCCCGGTGAGAACGGAAAGGATTTCATTGGCAAATGTACGCACCATCTCGCTCTTGTCATCACTCCTGCCGCTTAACTTCCTCGCCGTTATCATTTCCCCCCTTATCACATCGAAGAGACGCATCTCTGCAACCAGATTTTCACCGTTGAAGAGAAGATTCCCCTTTACCAGATACTCGGCACCAATCGCACCCCAGTCGGAAAATTTGATATTTCCGGTGGTTTGTCCCTCACTTTTGGGATCTACGAGAAAAGCCCTCTTGTGAATTACATCGAAAAAACCCGTCATCCCCAGGTATCTGGAGAGAGAATCTGAAAACCAGGCTGAAAAACTTTCATAACGCCCCCCCTGATCCACTATCTGAAAATCAGTGATGGCAATGGGGAACTTCTGAAAGTTTGGCGAATCGATATCGATATATATCTTGCCGGGAGCGGCAACGCCAGGAAGAAGGAAAGTGAGCGTGAGTATGAAATAGGCCATGTATCTAAAAATTCTCATCAATCCTTATCCACACCTCAACAAGACAGTTCTTTTCACAGCGCACTCTGTCACTATTTCCTCTCTCTTACCTTCGACGGATGAAAGCGTATACCCAACTCTATACTACCCTCTCTTACTGATTCGGGCAATGGAGGAAAGGGAGCCGCCTTTTTGATTGCCCTCACCGTAGATTCGTCAAAATACTGATTCCCCGAACGTTTCTCAAAATTCATATCCATCACAGTCCCGTTTCTGGATATCCGTACATTGATTATCGTTTCAATATTCCTTTTTGGCAGTATATCTGAAGGCAAGGCCCACATCGTCTTGATTCTGGACCAGACATCTGCATAGTACTCATTCATTCTGGCATCCTGTGCCGCATCATCTCTTCGATCTGGGGGCTGTACTGACGAAAACATTCTTTGTTTTATCTCATCTATCGCTTTTTCAACACCGTTCGTCTGACTTTTCCTGTCGTCTATCCTTCTCACGGGAACGGATGAGATCGCGTCAATATTCTTCTTCTGCACCAGTGAGCGGCCATCTAACGTATGATCTCTGAAATCTCTCAGAACATGCTGGGATTCTCTCATATTCAGAATGTTTTCAGAAAAACTTACCAAATGAACGGAATACACAGGGCCAAAGGTCAATTTGGGAGGGGGGAAAGAAGGGGCACAGAAAATTATGGAAAGGACAAGGGTGTGAAACACAATGGAGAGAAAAATCATCTGGCCTATTTCATCGCTGCGGTCTTTGAACCATCTGCGGGAAGTCATCTTGATTCCTCTGGAGGTTCAGTGATCATCCCCAGTTTATCAACTCCAGCTTTTCTCACTATAGACATCACTTCGACGACATATCCATAGGGAACGTCCCTGTCTGCCCTCATGAAAATTTCCCTGTCTATCCTTTTCGCAAAGATACTTTCGAGCTTGACACCGAGATCGGGAAGTGAGGTTTTATTCTTATTGATATATATCTCCTTCGCACTGTTAATAGTCAGGACAAGTTTTTCCTCAGTTACATCCACACTTTTTGATTTTACCTTAGGGAGATTCACATCAATGCCCATCTGAAGCATCGGCGCCGTAACCATAAAAATGATCAATAAAACCAGAACCACATCAACCAGGGGGGTCACATTGATCTCGGACAACAGTTTGCTTTCAAAGTGATTCCGCTTTTTCCCGTACCTCATGAGACACTCTCATTTCACATAATATCGCTCTACGATATTTAACAATTCGGAGGCAAAGCTGTCCATTTCCAGCGCCATGTTCTTAATCGTATTGAGATAATAATTGTAAAAAATAACGGCCGGTATTGCCGCCGCGAGACCGGCGGCGGTTGCAATAAGTGCCTCTGAAATGCCGGGTGCAACCACCGCAAGAGTAGCCGAACCATGAGTACCGATCCCCCTGAAGGTATCCATAATACCCCATACAGTGCCGAAAAGTCCTATGAACGGAGAAGCGCTCCCCGTTGTGGCCAGAAACCCGAGAGTAGTTTCCAGTTTCGTTACTTCAGAACCGCACGCCCTGTTCAGGGCCCTCTCCACATTATCAATACCTTTCATCTCCAGAGAAGAGAGTCTGCTCTCTTCACTCTCCTTGGCATGAGATGATCCTCTCATGACTTTCGTTATTTTCACAAGTTCCGTATACCCGGCTTGAAACACTTCGGCCACAGTTGAATATTTGAACTTTTTCGACTCGGGAAAAATATCAGAGAGCTTGTTACTCCTCATATAAATCTCCAGAAACATCTCATTTTCTTTTTTTACTTTCTTGATGCTCCTGTATTTCATGAAAATGATTGCCCACGATACTACGGAAAAGAACAGGAGGAGCAGCAGAACAAATTGTACCATTATTCCCGCGTCCAGGATCATGCCCAGAAGGCTGCCATGGAAATGCCCTCCAAGCCCTACCGCACTAACCGATGATATCTCTTTCACTTTTTGCTCTCCCAACCGATATTTGCGGGTTTACCTGTAATGGAAAAAAAAGACATTGTCAATAGTTTTAGGACAGAGACTCCGATCAGTGACGCAGACCAACACCACCAATACACCCGTAGAGGAAAAAGACGCACACATAAGACGTTCGGCAAATCATACCATCTCCGGGGTGAATGCAACCACATCATCAATCACCGGCGAATCCGTAAAAATCATTGCCAATCTGTCCACACCCAGAGCAACGCCCGCCGAATCCGGCATCGTCACAAGGTCACTGAGGAAATGTGCAGGTTCCGGAAATACTTTTTTACCGGTGGAGCGACGGTATTCCCTTACCTCCCGGAATCGCCGGTGATGCTCCTCCAGATCAACAAGCTCCGAAAACCCATTCGCAATTTCCATTCCTCCCATGTACAGCTCAAATCTTTCAGCCGTGAGTGGGTCCATATCCTTCTCCTTCGCCAGAACTCCTGAAGACAACGGATAATCATAGACAAAGGTGGGGCGGTCTATTCCCAGGTGTGGTTCGACAGAGCATACCATCACCTCGTCAAAACAATCCCCGTGAATAGCTTCCTCGATCGACATTCGGGCGTAGCGAGCCAGCACGTCTGCAACGGATATGCGGCCCCATGCTCCAGACAGACTGATTGTGTTACCATGGTAGTGAACCACATCCCCGTATCCGAGGTCCCGGGCAACTGCGATGATCATCTCTTCACACTGATCCATCAAAGAATAATAGTCAACACCTTCACAATACCATTCAAGGAGTGTAAATTCAGCGAGGTGACGTGAACCACGCTCTCCTTCGCGATAGCATTTGCAGATCTGAAAAATTCTCCGGTAGCCTGCGGCAACCAATCGCTTCATGCATACTTCCGGCGATGTGTGCAGGAACCACTCCCCGCTTGCTACCGCATCGATATAGGGTTCCGGTATCAGCGCAGGGATCCTGTTCGGTGTTTCAACCTCCAGATAATCCCTGCTGATAAAATAATTCCGTATCGATTGAACCATCCGGGCACGAACAGCCAGGATATCCCGTTTCCCCGAGAGCGTTGCATTCCATCGTTGACTCATTCCTTAACCCTGGTGAGATACTCACCACTCCTCGTATCCACCCTGATTTTTTCGCCCTCCTCGATAAAAGGAGGTACTTGAATCTGGTAGCCTGTTTGCAGGGTCACGGGCTTCGTTTTTCCGGATACCGAATCACCCCTCGCCCAGGGTTCAGCCTTGACAACAATAAGATCGACAAAATTCGGCAAATTTATTCCCAGCGGTTTATCTTCAAAAAAGAGGATTTCTACATCCAGATTGTCTATCAGATATCTCTTCGCCTCTCCTACCTGGCCTTCGGTGAGAAAAAGCTGATCGTAGCTCTCGGAGTCCATAAAACAATACTTTCCTTCCTCTTTATACAGATACTGCATTTTTTTCTCCCGCAGGTCAGCAGGTTCAAATGTGTCGGCTACACGGAATGTCCTCTCAAATTGGGCCCCCGTAATCATATTCTTCAGCTTGGAACGGTAGAGAGCCTGACCCTTCCCCGGTTTCACGAAGTTAAATTCAACAACCACGTAGGGTTCATTATCAATTTTAATCCTCAATCCCTTCCTCAAATCACTCGCATTGTACATATCGGAACATCTCCCCTTTTTTCACGACTCTTAAATCATCTGATTTGTTCTGTCAAAACAATATGTATCCACCCCTGTTTCTCTCACACTGGCAAAAGAGCTCGGAAAAAGGGGAATTTTGCCCTTTCCTCCCGGAATATCAAGTACGTACCGGGGCACGCAAAGTCCGGACACTTTCTCCCGCAAATTTTTCATAATCTTTATCCCGGTCTGTATATCTGTACGGAAATGATCCGTTCCCTCTACTGGTTCACACTGAAATAGATAATATGGTCTGACCGATATCCGTTGAAGACCGTAGAGAAGAGCGCACATTACCTCATATGTATCATTGACCCCCCTGAGCAGCACGGATTGATTTGAGACGGGAATTCCTGCCTCAAGAAGCATTTCGCATGCCTTTGCCGAGTCCTTTGTTATTTCACTCGGGTGATTGAATTGTGTATTGAACCAGAGGGGGCGGTGATTGCGCAAAATGGCACACAGTTCCCGCGTTATCCTCATGGGCATAACTACAGGGATGCGACTCCCGATACGAAGTACCTCCACATGGGGAATCGAACGCAATTTCCCCAAAAACCAGTCAAGCCCCTCTTCCGTCATGGTCAGTGGATCCCCGCCCGAGACAATAACCTCACGGAGAAGTGGTTCCCCCGACACGTAATCAATCATGCAGCGAAGATAGTCTCTGCTTCTTATTGCCGGTTGATTCTTTCTCCACAAGCGTTTCCGATTGCAATGCCGGCAATACATGGCACACACGCTTGTGACAAGCGCAACGCAGCGATCCGGGTAACGGTGCACCAAACCCGGCACGGGCATATTTCTCTCTTCCATCAGGGGGTCCGCAATACCACCAATGGTGAAATCAATTTCCTTTATATCGGGAAAACACTGTACGCGGAGGGGATCATCACTCTCGGCGACATTTATCAGAGAAAGATAATAAGGAGTAACACTGAAGGGATAGATCTCCACCACTTTCCGGCATGCCTCAAGAGTCTCCGGAGATTCCGTAACTATTTTTTGTAGTTGAGAAATACCGGTTACCCGATTTGCATATTGCCATCTCCAATCGTACCAGTCTTTCTCCGGAATATTTTTCCATGCTCCGCAGCGGGTACTGTTTTCTCTTTCACGCATAACCAGAAGATGAGTTTAAGGAGATTTATAAACCATTCATTGCTATCACAAATTTCCTTAACGGGAAAGAATATTATCATAAAGAGGCCATCGCTAAAATTTATGTTGCAAAAAAATTCATATTTGTTATTGAGACGGCTCATTTTTATATGTTAAAATTGATTTACCAAACACTTAGCAACAGAAAAGGAACTTAAACAGAACCCCTCACTTTATTGCATGTGATGCGTGACCTTGGCTTAGGCGAAACGGAAGAGCAAGAGAACGAATGTCTTTTCATTGAAAAATCTATGACATCCGGTTATGATTACCATGAGACGATTGAAACCGATCCCTTCTCCGATACAAATGTATTGCTTGTTTCAATGAAATGTAGTTGACTTAATATGTCATCCCGCCCTCCATATAGTAATATTCACGTGTGTCTCTATTTTCTAAAGGAGCATTAATCGTATGAACTCAATATCGAAAGAAGAAATAAAAACTCTCATAAGCGTGCGGAAAGCACCTTGCGTATCTCTCTTCATGCCCACCTACCGGGCCGGAGCAGAAATACAGCAAAATCAAATCAGGTTCAGGAATTTACTCCGGGAATCCGAGGAAAAGCTTTACGCCTTAGGCTTCCGCAGCCAGGAAGTGAAAACACTGCTCGATCCCGTCCAGAACCTTATCGGCAACGTTCTTTTCTGGAGGCATCAAAGTGATGGTCTCGTCGTGTTTGTCTCACCTGAAGTATTTCGCTACTATTGTCTGCCGGTCTACCTTGACGAAGCAGCCGTTGTTTCAGATCGATTTCAAATAAAACCTCTCCTCCCGTTACTCACAGGGGACGGACAATTTTACATTTTGACCCTCAGCCAGAACGAAAATCACCTCTTCGAGTGCACAAAACAGAACATCAGAGAAATTGAACTTGAAGCGATACCTCCAAACCTCATCAGGGCTTTACAGTACGAAGAGCCGGAAAAGCAGATCCGATTCCATCGGGGCACCGCACGAAGTGGTGAACGATCGTCGATGATCTCGGGACATGGTGCAGAACTGGATAATGCAAAAGAGAACATTTTAAAATATTTTCGCATGATCGACAGAGGCCTGCATGATCTCCTGAAAGATGAGCGAAGGCCATTGTTACTCGCGGGCGTGGAGTATCTCTTCCCGATCTATCGGGAAGCGAATACATATCCTCACCTCATGCAGGAGGGAATTGCCGGGAATCCAAAGGGGATCAGCACGGATCAATTGCACAAACAGGCATGGGAGATTGTAAAGCCCTACTTCCAGAAAGCTGAAGGCGATGCCATCGCCCAGTACCGACAATCGTCCGGCACCGGTTTGACGTCGAGTGATGTGAGAGAAATCATCACCGCTGCGTACCATGGACGGGTAGGCCTGCTCTTCATCGCGAAAGGCATGCAACAATGGGGTATTTTCGATCCTGTCCTTAATGAGGTACATGTGCATGAAAAAAGAGCAAAGGAGAGCGAAAGCCTCCTTGATCTATCTGCGATCCAGACAATTCTCAATGGTGGCACCGTATTTGTGCTTGAACAGGAAAGGATGCCTGAGGTCACTCCATTGGCGGCGGTATTTCGCTATTGAGATACGCCGAAGCATGTACTATACACTTCCCCCCTCAAAAATCAGAATACTCCATAACTGTCTGCGAACAACACTCTATGGATTTGCAACAACGCAAGCTTAATGCTGCCTGGCTTTCAGTATTTTCAAATACCGGTCTTGTAATGATGAAGCTTACCGCCGGGCTGATGATCGGTTCAGTGTCGATTATTTCTGAATCCCTCCATTCCGGAGTAGACCTTCTCGCTGCCCTCATCGCCACCTATTCAGTGAAAAAATCCGGCACACCAGCGGATACGGGACACCCTTTCGGGCATGGGAAAATTGAAAACATCTCCGGCGCCATTGAGGCACTGCTCATCTTCCTCGCCTCAGGCTGGATAATATACGAAGCGATTGATAAACTTTTGCATCCGGA
>Ga0194111_10007307_pt1 | contig 12372 bp, 10 predicted proteins | sample TA2KigC300mmetaG_FD_146194 | JGI IMG/M metagenome (GOLD analysis project Ga0194111, IMG submission 146194) | Freshwater microbial communities from Lake Tanganyika, Tanzania - TA2015033 Kigoma Deep Cast 300m | ecosystem: Environmental > Aquatic > Freshwater > Lake | place: Tanzania: Lake... | reverse complement strand
AAGAAAGCCCAGTAACAGAATCGCCGGGCATGAATGGCCTCGAGCCGGCCGTTCGCCACGTTGAACGCATGCGGGATGTTCTCGTAACCCGGCTCCCCATCGAGGACGGGTTTCACCGGCGTGCGGGAGTATTCGGCCAGGAGGGACGTATAGTTGTCCCGGTCGCGAGTGTGCCCGGTCTGGACCATGTTGAAGTCGAGCCAGGGCGCATTGTGGAAATTGATGGCTGAGCTGTACTGGCCAGTGGGATGAAAGGTGATCAGATGCCGTCCGCGATCAGCCTCCCGCAGTCCCTGCGCCATCGCATCGAGCGTGCGTCGTTCCTCGTCATCGCCGACGAACTTGTCCCCACCGAGAATCCAGATTAGGCCGGCGTCGCGATACCGGCGGCCCAGCCATTTGCCATAGGCTCGTGCGTTGTCGGCATTGAAGATGAGCGGGCCTTTGCCACCCTTCTTATGCCACTTATCGCCCCACGTCGGGAGGAACCCGATGCGCAAGCCGAGGTCGTTAGCGCGCCGCACGATGAAATCCACATGGTCCCAGTAATCGTTGTCGGGCCCGTCCTTCACGTCGGGCCGCGTGGGATCGTTGTTCACTAGTGGGCGATGGCCGTAGGCGTTTGGCGTGTTTAATCCATCGAGTTCCGCCAGCGCGACCGCCTGGATGACGGTGAAGCCCTTGCTCGCCCGGTCTTCGAGGTAGCGCGTCGCCTCCTCACGGTTAAGCCGGTGAAACAATTCCCAGGCGGTGTCTCCGAGCCAGAAGAACGGCTTCCCTTCCTCAGTGACCAGGAATCGGTGGTTCTCGGAAACCCGCAAGCGACGCAGGTCCCGCTCGGCGGCGGTAACCTCGAGTCCGACGATCAGACTTCCGGCTGCCAGCAGACCGGCGGCGAGGAATACCATTCGGTTCGCTCTCATAGGGAGAACAAGGTCGCGAATGCTTGGTTTATTGCTCATATCGGTCCGGTTGCCTGACGCCCGGGATGGCGAGCCGTGTGCGACTGCCGGGCCGGCTTTCGGTCGGACTTCCGCTGGCTGCTTCGCGGATCAGGAGCGCTGCCTGGTTGATTCGAGTGTCGGCATTGCCGGGCGACCGGTCGTGATCGTCGATCGGCGAGTCATTCCAGGACACGAGCAGGTCCAGGCTGGGGATGACCCACAACATGCGCTTGCCGCCGTGCCCGCCCGCGATGAAGGTGTCCGGTGGCGCATCGACATACAACCGCTGGCCGAGCCGGTTGGTGCGGTTCAGCCACCAGTTGAAGCTGTAGAAACCAGGGCCGATGGGGGTAATGTTCTTTTTGCCGCCCAGGGACCGCTGGCCCGGCAGCATCTCGGCGTCCTGCCCACGGGTCAGTGGCAGGTCGGCGGGGATCGGGCTGCTGATGGCCGTCTGGATCAGTTCAGGTCGGATCAACTGCTGGTGGCGCCATCGGCCATTGCGAAGATAGAGCAAACCGAACCGGGCGAAGTCGCGAACCCGACACCGCCAGCCGCCCGGGGCGGTTGCCGGGACCGAACGCTTCAAAGGTGCAGTCGTCTTCAAATTGCAGCGGCTCGGCCAGGTAGCGCTCCAGCAGGGCGGTGCGTTGGTTCGAAAAACTTTCTGGGTGAGCGTGTCATAGTACAGCGCGAGCGCATAATCGTTGTAGGAATAAGCCTGGCCGGGCAGCTCCGTGAGGCCATAGCCGGAGGTTTGCGAGGCCAGATGCCGCCACGTGATGGCCGCATCCTTGCCGTGATTGATCTCCTTCAACCGCGGCTCGAAGTCCGACACGGGGTCGTCTGCGCTTTTCAGTTTGCCCTCTTGAATGGCGAGGAAGAGCAAAGTGGAGACGACCGGCTTCATGGCGGAAGCGACATCACCGCTCCTGGCCTGGTCGCCCCAGGCATAGACCATGTAGCCGTGCCGAACCACACAACCGCGGCCGCCGACCCAGTCACGTAGCTCATCGAGTTTGGCGAGCGAAAGCCCCACTTGTTCCGGGGTGCGCGTTGGCCAGGTCTCACCGGGATAAAGTGCGTTCGGTTCGGCGGCGAACAATGTCCAGCAGGTGCCAATCAGCAAGAGAGGAACACCAGCACCTCGATTGAAGAATACGAACGGTCTCATATCACGGTGCTGGCAAGCATAAGCGGAAGGCGAGCCCGGGGCGACGAGAAACGTGCTCTGGGACCCGCCGAGTCTCGCATCTTGAAATGCAGGTTCATTTTGCTGCGCCTGTTGCCTGTCCCGTGAACACCACAACGCGCGGCTCGCCGGATGATCCGCTGTTGAACTGGACAGGAGCTTGGTCCGGCAGCCGGCCCCGGCCGACTTCCGCACCGGACCGGGGATCGTAGATGCGATAGGCGCGGGGCACGCCGAGTGAAGTGATCCCGGTGCCGCCGCCTTCGGGCAGATAGAGCACGAAGAGCTTGCCCGGCACGGCCAGCCCGCGTCGACCGTAGGTGTAAGTCCAGTTCGGCTGCATGTCGGCGAAGGGCAGCCCATCGAAGATCCTGGCCACGATGCCCGGGTAGCGGGAGCCTTCGAAATCCAGCGCTTCACGCCAGCCAGCACCGGGGGCGGTACACCAGTCGGCGTGGTCGGGTTCCTTGGCGTGCAAGCGCCATTGCCAGAGACTGCCGGCGCCATAGACCAACCCCATCGTTCCGCCGGCGGTGAGATTGCACCACGCCTCATGGCCTTGCCACCAACCCGTGCCGCGGCCGGTCTTGCCGATGTTCTCGTAAGTGGGCTCGCCGTTGGCCACGGCCTTGACCGGTACATTGCGCCACATGTCGGCCACGCGCTCCGGCACGTGCTCGCCGTTGTGCCCGGTCTGGCACCATTGGAAATCGAGCCAGGCCTTGTCCTGATGGGTGCGAAACAGCGAATGCGGCGAATAGTGAATTCCGGTGGGCTGGTGGTAAGCGTCCCATTGTTCGATGGCCCGACCTGCGCGGTTCAGTTGTTCGACGACAAACGGATCGGTCCCCGGCCCGTCGCCGCCCACGAGCCAGATCGCTGGCCGGGCGCCGTAGCGGGCCACAAGGTAGCGGCAATAGCGCGCGTAGTCTTCCGCGCTCACGACATTGCCGGCGGTGCGACGCCCTTTCCATCCGTAGCCGTGGAAAACCGGTTGGTAAACGGGCGCGATACCGTGCGCCACGAGGATGCCGGTGAGTCGGTCGAACATCTGGAAATATTCAGGGCGCAACTGCCGCAGCGTGCCCTTCGGCAAGTCCTCGAACCCGACATCGAATCCCAAGTCCTCCGTGCGCGAGCGGGGACCTTTGCAGTCCATGTCTGGCTGGACGGTCATGAGCAGAGCGGCGTTGAAACCCTTGGCCTGGCGATCCCGCGCATAGGTTTCCGCCTGTTCGACGGTCGCCCGCCACGGCAAGGCCCAGGCCGTGTCCGCGCAGAGCAACCGCGGTGTGCCATCCGCATGGATCAGGTTGCGACCGCCCGGCGGAATGCTCCAGAAACCGTGCCGTTCGAAGGGGGTGGCTTCCGCGCCGCTGCGGCCGGGAGAGGAACTCAACTCGCCGGTGCGCCCGTGCAAGCCGGGGTCCTGGTCGGCGGACACCGATTGCCATCGCCAGACGCCGGAGGATTTGGTTGAGGCGAAGCGAACACGAAACGTCCGGCCACCATCCCAGAACATCGGCCGCCGGAGCTTCGTGCCATCGTCGTGGATGAAGTCCGCCCAGGCTTCGGTGTCGGTGTAGGGATTGGCCGTGTCGCGCGTGGCGGTGAACGCCAGTTCGACCTCGTGCCATTGCGGGACGGCGGTGACAGCTTCAGCACCTGTGGCATGCCACGCGGCCAGCAGGAGAGCGGTGAGGAGTGGGAGGGAGGGTTTCATGGTCGTCGTCTTATCGGGACGGCTGGGGGCTGACGGTGATCTTTCGTCGCCAGAGCGAATTGACGCTGTAATTCGTCGCGCTCTTGTGATTGATCAGGAGGAAGAACTCGGCCCCGACCGCGTTCATGTCGTCGGTTTCGCGATCCCCTTCGACGGTCAGAAACGTGGAATAGGGCATCCACTGTCCGGGTTCCTCGTCGACCAGGATGGGCGGCTCGAAGTGAATCGCGTCGTCCGACAAGTGCAGGCGCAGCCTCCCCACGCCGCGGCCAAAGCACCAACTCGTCACCATGTACTGGCCCAGGGCGCGGTTCCAGGCCGCATCGGCGTGCAGGTCGATCGGATGTCCCGGGCCCAAATCCGATTGCGGGAGTACGGCCGCCCCGTACCCGGTCAAGCCATCTTGTTCCCAGGCGCCGTCGCTGAACTTTCGCCACGGGGTCACCGAGCCGCGGCGAGCTGCCTTCAACACGTCGGCAACCGGCGCACGGGCGACCGCCGCGCGCCGCCCGGAGGGTCCTTGGTCATTGAAGTAAACGTGAAAGTAGTCGCCCACCACGAGGAAGGGTGCACCTCCCACATTGCCGGCTGCATCTTGAGGCCGCACGATCTCACCACAATAAACCCAGCGGTCTCCGCCATCTGTGGAAAACACGAGTCCCAACGCGTATTTCTCGCCACTGTTCACGGCCGGTGGTCCCGGATGAAGCTCAACATGCACGACTCCCAGCAGGTTCCCGTCGGGCAGGCGATGGATATTCAGCAGCCACAGTCCCGCGTGATGGACGTTGGTGTATTGGCCGCGGAGGTCAAAGAGCTCGTCGCGGCTCTTCTGCCACACCCTGGCTTCAAACGGATTGCTCGGCGTACCGCGCCATTTCTCTATTCTCTTCCCCCAGTCCACCGTGTGGTAGAAGAACCACGAGTTCTGATCCCGTCGGAGTGTGGCCAGTGTCGAGTCCATGACGAACGGCATGTTGTCCCGGCCGCGGATCAGTTCGCGGGGTCCGACCGTCACCTTCGCGGGGCGCGGCGATATCGGCTTTGGCACGGATTCAGCCGGATTCTGGCTGGCTTTGCGCGCCGAAAGCACTTCACGGATGGCATCCAAGCGCGAGGTGTTGGGTTGGCCGCCCAAGGCCCAGGTCGGCGACAGCCATCCGCCTTCATCATGTTCGTTCCAGGCGTAGATAATGGATGTGTTCGCGGCACAGATATCCTCGTGTTCTCGCACGAAGGTGAGTGCGCGCTGAAGGTGCGAGGCGATCTCGGCTGGAGCGGCTCGGGCAGGAAACACGGCCTGACGGTGATAGCTGTGATCCTTTTCCCGATCCATGATCCCCGGCCGACTGCCGTCAATTCGCACCTGCTTGTCGCCCTTCACCTCCGCAAACCACGGCAGCCGATCATGATATTTCGCCGGCCCCAACGTGCGTTGAACTTCCTCGGTCACCCGGCCGCCCGACCATGCATCCCAACGAATCGCGCCAACGCTAGGCCGCGAAGGACGCCCTTGTGCTGGGCTGGCTGGCTGGAGTTGCGATTCCGGCGCACCGACGGAATGGAGCATGGCCAGCGGCGCGAGCAGCAGGGTGGTGAGGAGACGTTTCATGGCCATGTTTTATCAGAATCAAAGCTTTTCGCAAAGTTCCCGTTGCTGCCGATTTCCCGCTCCGCTACGCTGCCGCTCCAGGATCATGATGATTCAACCACGGATCATGCGGAACGTACGGAATGCCTCCCCGGTAGAGGAAGGCGTTCCCTACCGCGTGAAAAGGAAATGACCATGCCCAAGGAAATCCAATACGACGTTTTTCTGAGCCACAGTTCGAAGGACAAGGCGGGGGTGCGGCCGCTGGCAGAACGGCTGAAGCTGGCGGGTCTGCGATGCCGGCGGTGACATGAAACCATGAGGAAGAAACTCCAACTTGCTGTGCCAGAACCCGTGGAACCCCTCCTCCACGTCGTGCGGGAAGAGCGAGTTATCCTCGACACGGACCTGGCCCGGCTTTATGGCGTTCCCACCAAACGGCTCAATGAGCAGGTGAAACGCAACGCCGAGAGGTTTCCTCCCGACTTTGCGTTCCGCCTGACCAACGCCGAAGCCGTCAGGCTGCTGCGTTCAAGGTCGCAATTTGCGACCTTGAAGCGCGGGCAGAATATCAAATACCTGCCCTACGTCTTCACCGAGCACGGCGCGATCATGGCGGCGAACGTTCTGAACAGCCCGCAGGCCACCCAGATGAGCGTCTTCTTCGTCCGTGCGTTCGTGAAGATGCGAGCCGTGCTCTCGGACGACCGGCAACTCGCCCGCAAGCTGGCCGAACTGGAGAAGGAACTGAAAAGCCGCCTGGACTTGCACGAGACGGCCATCGTCGAAGTCCTCCAGCGCGTCATGGACATCCTCGATCCGCCGCCCCAACCGGAGCCGAAGCGGCGGCAGATCGGCTTCCACGTTGCCAACGATGACGCAGCGGAGTGAAATCGTGAGTGCCGAATTCCAATACGACGTTTTCCTGAGCCACAGCAGCAAGGACAAGGCGGTGGTGCGCCCGCTGGCGGAGCGGTTGCGGGCGGACGGGCCGGAAGCGAAGGCAGAATGTAGAAGGCAGAAGGCAGAAATTCTTCATTCTGCGTTCTTCCTTCATCCTTCCCTTTGCGCGTTCGGGTCGGACTGGGCGCAATGGGAGGCCCCTGGCTTTTGACACCGAACTCAACCAGCATTTTGAATCGGCGCGCAAGGCCGCTCAAGCCGGCGGGAATGCCTCGATCGACGTCATCCTCCATTGGCTCCACGTTCCCAGCCGCCGCATGGTCGCGTAGGCTGAATCTTGTCAGAAGGTGCCAGATTATTGCAGAGTGACATCATGAGTTTCGATGTGGACACGGCTTTTGCGGAGTTCCAGCGCATCCTGAAACGGCACCCGGTGCTCGTTGTTGGGACGGGCGCCTCCTGTGCATTGGATGCCCGCTTTGGAATGCCAGCGCTTGCCAAAGAGCTGTGCGCCCGCGTCAAGCCAGGATCGGCAACCGAAGGCCAGCAATGGGCACAGGTGCTGGACGCCCTGAAGGCCGGCAAGAGCCTTGAGGAATCGCTGGATGCGGCCACGGAGAAGAGCTTAGTGAACCGCATCGTGGCGGTGACCGGAGCTTTCGTTGCCGGCATAGATCACGATTGGGCTTGGCGAGTGGCAACAGGTCAGGATGTCCCGCCGCTGTCGGGACTTCTGAAGAAACTGGTGGACGGCCTGCCGCCAACAAACCCGATCCAGCACGTCGTAACGCCGAACTACGACATGCTTGTCGAGCATACCTGCGATGCTCTTGGAATCCCGTTCACCGACGGTTTTGTGGCCGGAAGTACGTGCCGACGGAATGGGGTTGCCGCAGGTGACGCCATGTTGACGCAGACTCGTGAGTCGCGAGGCAAGGCTTGGGAGACTGTCACCCGCTACCGTCCGCACATCCGTCTGCACAAGGTGCACGGCTCCATCAACTGGTTTGAGGACGACCAGGAGGAACGCTTGCTGCGTTGTGATCGTATGACGGATGCAGGTCCCCCCGCCGGGTGGCGACGGGCAATGATCACACCCGGCAAGTCCAAACTCGCGGAAGTTGGGATCAAGAGGGAGCGGTTCACAGAGGCCGATAACGCCATTGCCGGCGCCACCGCGTTTCTGGTCGTAGGTTACGGTTTCAATGACGACCACATTCAGAAACGTATCAAGACGAAACTGGCCGAGGAGGGTTGTGCCGGAATCGTCGTTACGCGCGACTGGTCGTCGCGAATCGAGCAATGGGTTCGGCTCAGCAAGGACCTCTGGGCAATTTGCCAGAAGCCCGATGGAGACAAGAAGGATTCGATCATCGTCAGCCCAGGGAACGTCGACGCATTTCTTGTTGACAGCAGAGACTTGTGGAGCGTCAAGACCTTCGTGGGAGCAGTCATGTAGGAGACACGCGTATGCCGATCTTCGATTTGTCAGACAAGAGTCCCTCGCTTCTGGGGCGAGTGGTTGCCGTTGACACGCGCCGGGTCACAATCAATGTCGAACCCGCGCGCCTTCCTCACGCACGGGTCGGCAAGCTGGTGGCCATCCGTACTGCCAATCCGGTGGAGGAGTGGCTCATCGCCATGGTTGACCGCGTCCAACGGGCCCTGGCCGAGCCGGACCGCAGGGACAAGGACGCGAAGGAATCCCCCGGCCCCAGCGGAACAACGGTGCTGGAGCGGGAAATCAATTCCGTGGTCGTGGTCCTGGTTGGCAGCGTGTGCGCAAGGAAGGGAACGAAGACGAACGTATTCTCACGTTCCTTCATCGATGTGCCGGATATTGATGCTTGGTGCTACGCCCTTGAGGACAAGGAGCTGCAGCGCTTCATGGGTCTGCTGTCCAAGGAGGCCGCGTCAACGAAAGCGCTCGACCTTGGCGTCTACACCTTAGATCCGAAAGCCACGGCCTACGTGGACGGCGACAAGTTCTTCCAACGCCATGCAGCACTGCTGGGCAGCACCGGTTCCGGTAAGTCCTGGACGGTGGCTACCATCCTCGAACGGGCAAAGGAACTGCCCTCGGCAAACGTTGTAGTCTTCGACCTCCACGGAGAATACTCGAGTCTGAGTTACGCCTCCCATCTCCGCGTAGCCGGCCCCGATGACATCGGCAAGACTGATTCCACGCTCCTCTATCTGCCCTATTGGCTCCTGAATTCGGAAGAACTTCAGGCGATGTTCATCGATCGCTCCGAGTTCAGCGCTCACAACCAGGTCATGGTGTTTCAGGACCAAGTCCTGGCGTCCAAGCGCCGGAAGTTGGAAGCCATCAAGAAGAACGATGTCATTTCCGCTTTGACCATCAATGCCCCGGTCCCGTTCGGAATCGATGAAGTCATGGCGGCGCTCAAGGAACTGAACGAGGAGAAGGAACAAGGCGAGCGGGGCATGAAGCAAGGGAAGTTCTTCGGCCAGTTCAGCCGACTGCTTGTGCGGATGGGGGCGAAACTCGGCGACAAGCGATATGGATTCATGTTTCAAGGGCCGCCGGACCTCCAGAAGTACGAAGCGTTGCACGGAATTGCATCCCAGTTGATGGATTGGACCGAGAAGAACCATCGCATCAAGGTGATTGACTTCTCCGAAGTCCCTGCCGACGTCCTTTCCGTGATCGTCGGACTGGTTGCCCGGCTGATCTACCAGGTCCAATTCTGGACGCCGCAGGCTAGCCGGGTGCCGGTCGCACTGGTCTGCGACGAGGCTCACCTGTATCTGCCGCAGCGGTCCGAAACCGACGCGCCGGAGCGGCGGGCTTTGGAGAACTTCGAGCGCATTGCCAAGGAGGGCCGCAAGTACGGCGTGGCCCTGTTGGTCGTGAGTCAGCGTCCCTCCGACGTGAGTGACACAATCCTGAGTCAGTGCAACAACTTCTTGGCGTTGCGTCTCACGAACGGTGCAGACCAGGCCAAAGTCAAAGGACTCATGCCGGACAGCCTGGAGGGGTTCATGGACATGCTTCCCGTTCTTGACATCGGAGAGGCGCTCATCGTGGGCGATGCCGTGTTGTTGCCCAGCCGGGTCCGCATCACCGCGCCCTCAGAGAACGACAGACCTCGGAGCGCCACTATCGAGTTCTGGTCAGAATGGGCCAGAACCGGCCGAACGCCCGCGCTCGTTCAGGCCGTCGAAAACATGCGCCGGCAGAGCAGGAGAAGTTCGTGAAGCGACAGGCCAACGGCGTCAACTTCGACGAGGGGCTGGCTCTCCAGACGCGGGAGGAGTTGGATCTCCTGTTCGTTGACGCCAGGCTCGAAGAATTGGCCCGCCTTGTGAAGTGGGCGGATAACGAAAGCCGGGAGCCGCTGCTTCTTGGTGGCCAGATCGGAGTCGGCAAGTCCACGCTTCTGAACGCGCTGATGGTTGGCGAAGGGCGCAAGCCGGACCTACTGGTGGCGTTTGACCGGGAAGCGCCGGCAATGTCGCCGGGCGGTTTCTGGGGCTATGCGCTCGCTAGACTGGTGCAGACGGCTTCCGCACGAGGCGTGAGTATTCCCGGCGGGTTCGCTCCAGCGGACTTCCCCGATGTCTCAGTCGCAGACTGGCCGGCCCTGTGCAGGGTGCTGACGACTCCCCCGTCGTCCGTGCCGGAGGCCGACATTCTGCGGAGAGTACACGACCGCATCGCAGAACACAGCGACCTGGCCGAACGCCAGTGCCGGGCGCTGATCGAGGCGCTTCAGCAGCAAGCGGGCCGCGCGCTTCGCCTCGTCTGCGAAGGGGTGGACAAGTTCCCGCCCGGATCCGCAGGGATCGAGTCGCTTACGCCTGTGCTCAATCTGCTTGGAGAGTTCAAGACCCTGTTCGAGGTCAATGCCGTTCACCTTTTCGGACGCAACCTCGCCTGGCAACGCGCGCCTCAGGTGTTCATCCCACCTCTCGGCACAAGCCAGATTCAAGAGCTTCTGTCCAAGCGCTTAGGACTCTACGAGGCCGGACGGCGCGACGTTCTGCCTGCCATCGCGGGGTTCTCCGGCGGCAATCCGCGGCAGGCTCTGCGCCTGCTGATGGCATACGACTATGAACGCGGCGGCAATCGACGCCCTGTTGCCGAGGCTCTTGCGAGAGCCTGCAACCGCATCCGCAATGACTACCTGTATCTCGCGTTCGAGGCTATTCCGTCGGATGTTCTCCTCGCGGTCGAACATGATGAGTTTATCAGGGCCGGTATCGTCGAGGGCGTCGGCCTCATGACGCCGGCCGCGCAAGCGATCTATCGCGACTGGGTTGTCCTCCAGTCCGAACCGGAGGAAGGCGACCGCTGGCCGGCCCGGTTGAATCCGCTCGTGCAGCGCGCTCAGTTGGTCGCCAACACGTTGCCGGAGAGCCCGGAGACGGCCGCAATCCGCAAATGGGCCGAGCGACATGGCGTGAACCCGTACGGGCTGGACTTCGATACGTCGTGTAAGTCCAGCGTTGAGGTCATGAACGAAGTTGCCTCTTCGTCTTCCTCCATGGATGTCCTGAACATCGTGGATTTGCTGGATGCGATTGCCGCGTCCCTCTTCGTCACCAGCCGGCAAGACCGAATCCTGATTGCCTACCGGAGCGCAGAGGTCATGGCAACGGCCCGAGACTACCTGATGGGCAAGGCCAACGAAATGGGGTTCTTCCCGCCGAAGCTCATCGATCTCAGTGCCGTGGCGCCCGACGCAGCGGCCAACATCCTGCTTGCCCAACTTGCGGATGAACGGGTGATTTGCAGCGTCACGTTGCCAAGGGCGCCGGACAAACGCCTCCTGGCCGACCTCGACCGCCGCCGCGACGATTTCAACGCCTTCGAGATGCTCTGGTGGGTTCATGTGGACGACCTGCCACTATGCCTCCAGCACTGGCCCCAACTGCGGCAACTCATGTCGGTCTACCGCCTTGAGGACGAATTGCTGGGCAGTCTCAGCCCGGAGGAAATACAGGGCGACCTCGACTATCTGGCGCTACTGGAGAAGGACGATGCCATCCGCGAAGCCGAATCCAGCCTCAGACGTGTCCTCAACGTCGTCAGGGAGAGCCGTGCGCCATGACCACCGACGAGCGACGGACCCACATGTGGCAGGCCATCGTGCGGCGGGCCTTTCAGCCTCAGTACGGCCGCGAGCAGGCCAAATGGCTGCGGTGCTTCACTCAGTCCGTCCTCCAGTACGTCGACAATCCTGATTCGCAAAGCCCGCGGCTGACACCCACGGGGTGGCGGGGCCGATTCGGAAATCGAAGCCTTCTCGTCTGCGAGTACCTGATAGGGCCGGAACGGTCGCAGTTCGATCTGCTACGACCGGACTGGCGTGCGCAGTACGGAATAGATGTTACCGCATTCGCGCCCATATCCGGTGCCGACGAGACCGTGGATAGCGTCGCGCCCGGCGATGTTGACTGCGTGCTCCGTGGAATGCTTGAGCATCCGCGCGTCCATCTCCACGTCCACGAAGACCCGCCCGATCGCGAGGTCCGCATCGCGACCGGTCTGGCAATGCCATACCTGTTCCTCTTCCAGCTTTGTCGCCAGCTATGCCCGCGCCGACGCGAAGGCGAACTCAATCGCCTCAGTGGCATCTTCACCCAGGCGTGGTTTGACCGCCGGGATCCTGTCACACCATCGCACCTATTCGGCCTGCAATGACGACCAACGAAGCGAGTTTCCAATACGACGTCTTCCTCAGCCACAGCGCGAAGGACAAGGCGGTGGTGCGGCCGCTGGCGGAGCGGTTGCAGGCGGACGGGCTTTCTCCAAATGCTAAAGGCCGAAGGCTAAACGCTGAAGTAGCGCTTCAGCCTTCAGCCTTTAGCCTTCAGCCTTTGCTTCGTGCGTTCGGGTCGGACCGGGCGCAATTGCTGATTTACCCTCAACCCTCAACTCTCAACCCTCAACTCTCAACCCTCAACCAGCTTGCGCCCCGCTGAACCGGGAGCGCCGCTTCCTTCCCCTGAGGCTCGATGACGCCCCCATCGAAGATCGGTCTGTGGCGCC
>Ga0194111_10007303_pt1 | contig 12377 bp, 7 predicted proteins | sample TA2KigC300mmetaG_FD_146194 | JGI IMG/M metagenome (GOLD analysis project Ga0194111, IMG submission 146194) | Freshwater microbial communities from Lake Tanganyika, Tanzania - TA2015033 Kigoma Deep Cast 300m | ecosystem: Environmental > Aquatic > Freshwater > Lake | place: Tanzania: Lake... | reverse complement strand
GCCAGCCGACCGCCACGTCGCGGTCCGGTAGGGGGTGCATCGCCACGGAGCGGGCGGGAATGGTGAGCGTGCCGGCGGCGCCGGTCTCGGCCGTGGGATTGGCGCCGAACCAGGGGATCACGTTGTTCGCCCAGCCGCGCACGAGCGGGACGCCAGGCATCTCCTCCATCCGAGTGGTCAGGAGGTCGCCCGGCACTTGCCCGGCCGTGGGCGGCGTCACGGGAGGCGCCGCCTGCTGCACTGCCGTCGCACGGACGAAGAACCCATACTCCGGAGCCAGGATCGGGCCGTGCTCCAGGTCCGCAGCGAGGAAGGAGAAGCTGCCCGACCTCGTCCATACGGTCACGATCGTCCGCGCCACGTCCTCCCGCTGCGCCGAGTAAGGCCAGACGCGCCGCCACGCCGAGGTGCCCTGATAGAGCAGGCTGAAGCGCACGCCGCGCCGCGCCCCCTCCTTCGCGGCCGAGCGCCAGGCAGTAGGGCCGGTCAGCGTCGTGCCGGTGTCACCGGCAAGGGGCTGAACATCGGCGATGACCCCGTCGTAGGCTTCGACACGCCCATCGTACCGCAGGGGAGCGCGGGAGGGTTCGTAGCCCCATTCGACCTCCACGTCCATGGCCTTCCACGTATCCGCCGTCAAGGCCCGGATCGTCGGAGTGGCGCACGCGGCTGCCCGGCCGTTGCGCAGGGCCACGACCACACCCCACGTGTCCACCGGGACGGCGTAGGCCCATGTCCGCCCATCCGCCGAGACCTCGGGTCTGCCAAGCTCCCTGACGGTTCGCGGATTCCACCACGTGTGGGCCGTCTCGTCCGTCGCGTCGAAGCAGGTCACGACCAGCTCGTCCGCCGATGGCCTGTTCCGGGCGCCCGTCTCCCACGACAGCTCGATCCGCCGGACCGGCCTGACCTCCTCCCACAGCAGCCCACACAGCACGCGCTCGAAGGCCGGCGCCGGTACGTCCACCGGCCGGTCGAAGGGCAGGTCGGCGTACTGCATCAACAGCAACCAGCTCTCGGGTGGGTTCTCGGTCGCCGGCCGGTCGGCTCGGTATGGGTACGCGCTGGGGGCAATGTCCGCCGGCCGGCCAACCTGCGCCGCGAGGTCGGCCGCGTGCGCACCGACCGCCGCGAAGGCGAGCAGGACACCAACAACCGCGCAGGCTCTAGTGACCATCAGGTGCACGCAAGGGCCTCCGTCGGCGGCTCAGTAGCCGGCCTCGCGTGTGGCGGCGAGGGCGGCGTCGTTGAAGGCCTTCGCGCCCGGGCGCTTGATGCTCATCCACACGTGCGGCGGCTTGCCACGCCTCTCCATCGCCTCGAGGTACGCTGCAGTGACGGCCCACAGGATGGCGGTGTTCAGGACGCCGGAGGTGGGCGCGATCGCTTCACCCCCAACCACCACGGCGGCATCTGCGTCGGTCACGTAGTTGTCGATGGCGAGGTCACACGTGCCGGACAACGAGCCGTCGCCCGGGCGGACCGGACAGATGCCAACGACCAAGGCACCCGTTGCGCGCGCGGCCTGGGCGAGGGCGAGGTCTGTCGCGTTGGCGGGCTCGTCCGCCACGATGAGGAGGGCGTCCGCCGCGCTGACCATTGCCGTCTGATCCGAACCGATATGCGAGATCCCCATGAGTCCGCCTGCGCGACCGAGCGCTTCGGCGGCGTACTCGCCGCGCAGGTCGTAGATCAGCAACCGGCCGCCGGCTGCGACACGTTCCGCGAGGAGGTCGCCTGCCCGGTCGATCGTCGGGAGGCCCTTGCGCACGCGGGCGAGGTCCCGACGGATGCGGCGGAGGTATCGCTGCATGGCGCCACCGTCCTGGGCGAGGGCGCCGAGAGTCGGTGCACCCCCAAGGGCAATCGTCAGCATTCGAGTGAACAGGCGGCGGTTCATCGTCATTGCTTCGGGCGCACCAGCACCCGCAGGCGCTTCAGTTCGTAGGTTGCGGCGTTCTTGGTGAAGGTCCAGTCGCGGGTCTCGCCCTCGCTGTTGCCGATTCCGAGGTCGGCGCTCGCGCCGGCCTTCCAGTTGTTGATCGCGAAGAGGGTCTGCTTCGCGTCGTGGTTGTGGACCTGCATCGAGCCGTAGCCGTCGATAGGGTCGGAGAACTGGTCGCCGAAGTCCCACAGGCTGGCCGAGGCATTCGGCACAGTGGCAGCATTCGGCGGGCCGTAGTTGTTCGGCCAGAACTCGATGTTGCCTCCCGTCAGATCGGTGCCCGTGACGATCCCCGTCACGTTCGAGAGGACATTCATGTGCGTCACGCTGGTCTGGAAGCGCGCCTGGGAGGCGACGGTCGGGATGCCGATCTTCGCCAGGTCGCCGGTGAAGGGGTCCATCGAGACATACACGTACTTCGCGGGCTCCCCGGCCTTCCTCAGGTCGAGGAAGTAGGCGATGCGGTCGAAGGGGCCCTTGAGGCTGCCGGAGTTGTCCATGTCGTACTTGATGTTCGGCCCGAGCTTCGAGAGGTCGAGGTCGCAGATCAGCCGGTACTCGTTGACCTCGGCGACTTTGAGCGCGAGGTAGTCGATCACCGGAACGTCGCCCGCGCGGAAGGTGAGCGTGCGCACGCCGCCCGCCTCCTCGGTCGAGCACTCCCACGCGGGCACAAGCTCGGCGAACGCCTTGTCGCCATACCGGAACGAGAACGGCAGCGCCAGCGCCGCCGGTGGCACCGCAAACGCGACCTCATACCACTGGTTCACGGCAACCTGCTCAGCAGGGCTGAAGAAGGGGATCATCGGCGGCCTCCAATCGGGAATGCACCAGTCCCATTTCCCCGCGCGGTGCGGAGGGACCTATCCGGTGAGGATGCCCGCGCCAGCAGCAGGAGAGGCCCAGGCTTGCGGCGAAGATGAGGTTGGGATGGTGTAGTCTATCACATGCCCGTACCTGAGGTGGTGGACCCGGCGTCAGTCCGTCGATCCTCGGGCGACACCATCCCCGGAGGCATCCGTTGCGCGCGGCAACCGCCCTGATCGGCTCGTCCATTGTCGCCCTGTCACTTGCGGCCACCTCGTGTAGCCGTCAGCGCGCCGTTGCCCCGCCCGCCGCGCGCACCGCGCTCACCTATGAGATCGTCAAGGAGCACGTGGACGATACCTTCATCAAGACCGAGGTGTACCTGAAGGTGGTAGTGTCAGGCAACGTCACGGAGGCGGGCTTACGCCAACTCCTCGACGAACTGTACTCGAAGGTGGCAGCAAGGACCGGCTTCCGGTACCATTCCCGGCCCAACAGCATTTTCGTCTATGCCTACGCCTCGAACGAACACGCCGCCTCCGGGCCATTCATGGGTGCGATCATGAAGTCGGCGTCCGAGACTCAGCCGTCGGTGATGATCGACGAGCAACAGATAGCCGAGTGGGGCAAGCCGCCTGAGACGAAGTTCGGCTTGTCTGAGGATCAGAGGCGGCGCATCTGGACGGAGACCATCAGGGCCGAGGATCGGGCAGCCAAGGAGGCGGAAGAGCGGTACCCCGAGCCCGACCCCCTCGGCCCAAGCTACTCCCAAGCGGCCGCATGGGAGCAACTGGACAAGCAGCTGGACGTAGAGGAGAGGCTGTCGAAGGAGTACAAGGCGGGGGTCGCCAGGAAGCACGGGATCACCGACGCCCAGCTGAGGGAGATAGGGATCGAGGGGTCTACCAAGTCCTGGCCCTTTCCACCTTCCGATGGCTGACGGCGGATGGTGCGGCAGGTGTCTGAGCGGCCTGTAGAGACCGAGCTTCCGTCGTCCCGATCCCAGTCCTCTATCGTGAGCGATGCCTGATGTTCAACCACCACCCGAGTCAGGCTGGCAGTGGTCGCACCAACAGGGGGCACCGGGCATGAGCAGGATGCAGTTCGCCGTAACGTTGGTCGTGGTGGCCGTGGCGGGTCTTATCGGGGGCGGGCTGTCTGACCGCCTCAGGGGGCAGCCCGCCTATGCACAGGAGAGGGGGCCTGCCACGAGGGCCATGGAGGCCCAGGAGTTCCGTCTTGTCGACCCCGACGGGAAGCTCCGCGCCACGCTGGGGCCTTGCCCCGACGGCGCGCCGGGGCTGGTCTTCTGGGACGCCGCCGGCAAGCAGCGCATCGTGCTCAGCCTCCGCGCCGATGGGGAGCCGGGGCTAGGGCTCGCAGCCGCCGATGGCCTGCCGCGCGCCTCTCTCACCGTTGCCCGCGACGGCAGCCCAGCAATGGGACTGTGGGACGGCGCCCTGAAGATGCGCGTGGTCCTGGAAGTGTCGCCCGATGACGCCCCGCACCTTGAGTTGCGCGACGGTACCGGGACCCCCCGGGCGAAGCTCCTTCTTCTGCCTGACGGCAGTCCGCGCATCACTCTCGTCGGGGCTGCTGACAGGAGCACGGCGGTCATGGGCTTCGGGCCCCAGGGCGGCCCCCAGCTAGCCTTCGCCGACGCGGGTAACGAAGTTCGTGCCGGCCTCGGCCTTGACGCGGACGGTAGACCAAACCTCATGCTGATGGACGCCCAGGGCGGCGCTCGGGCCATGTTCAGCCTCCTCCGAAACGACCGTCCAAGCCTCACCCTCAGGGACGGCACCGGTGCGCAGCTGGCCGAGCTGGCGGTCTGCCCAGACGCGGGTCCGCGTCTGGCCCTTGGCGACGGTGCGAGCCACTTCCGTGCCACGCTCGCCCTTGGGGCCGACGGGCGTCCGGCTCTTTCGTTCCTCGACGGCACCGGTGCGCCGCGCGTGGGGTTGGGCCTCCGCCCGGACAACGGCCCGAGCCTGACCCTCTTCGACGCCGAGGGCAGGAGCCGCGTCGGGCTCAGCCTACTCGTCCACGGTGCTCCGCAGTTCGCGCTGGCGGACGGTGCGGGTAGGACTCGCGTCTACATCGGCGAGGACGACGGTAGGTGGGACATGGGTCTGGCGGACCAAGCTGGGGCCAAGATCTGGGGTTCACCGTGACCGGGCACTGCGACCACCACGTCGGGCCCCCCGGAGACCCCCTGGGGGGCCTCCTGCCAGGACAGATTGGGGTCGCCTGAGGGCTCTAGGGTGACCTCAGCCGTCACGCGACTGACGGAAGGGAGATGAGCCCTGTGCCTGACGAAGTCCTGCCCATCGTCCAACAGGTCATCGAGTTGGCCAAGGCGCTCGCCGAGAAGCACCCCGCGGGTGCCTTCCCACTGCCAGCTGAGCTGGCCAACCCGCAGGACGTCATCGTCACGTGGGTCCACGCGATGTGCCGCAAGGAGCCACGTCGCCGCGGGCGGGTCCCCACGGTGCGCCTGGGCTGTCGGATCGACAAGCCAACTGGGGCTGCCGAGGGCCAGATCACCTCGGACCCCGTGGCCGTCCTGGGCTCTCTGATCCTATGGCCCGGGGCCACCCGCGAGCAGTTGGCCGCCTCCCAACGGTACGTGATGAACGCCATCAGACCCGGCAGTCGGGAGGAGGGCCGTGCCCAGGCCGCGTACAGGAGATCGGTGCAGCGCTGGCTGAGTAGAGCGTGGCAGCTTCAGCACGGCTACACGGTCAGGCCTGAGGGCGGCGGCTACCGCTACCGCCACGCGCCGCCGTCCGCCCCATAGAGGGTTCCGGGGACACAGGGAGTTCCGGGGAGTTCCGGGGACACCATACTCAACTCGGGCAGTTCGGGGGCTCCGTGATACGCCATAGAATGGTGCCCCCGGGACTGCCGTTCACGGCGCAACCAGCATCCGGAAGCTGCGCTTCGGGATGGGCATCGTGACGCGGCCGCCATCGAGGGGTAGGGGCACGTCTTGGCCGGTCACATGGACGGGGTCGGGCTTGCGGCGGGCCTTGTTGGTTGCGGGGTCGAGTTCCCAGCCGGGGTAGCGGAAGCTCGCCGCCTGCCAGGCGTCGAGGAGGCCATCGGCGGGCGGCGCGATACCGAGCTTCTCCCAGTTCGGCTGGAGCGTCACGTCGCGGTCCTCGTCGGTGTTGTTCATCACCACGAAGAGGGCTTTCCCCGGTCGGCGGTAGATGGTGCAGACGGTGTTCGGATCGTCGGGGCTGAGGGTCAGCAGCTCGCGGTTCGTCCAGTAGGGCAGGAACTCGACCGCATCGCCCCAGCCGAAGGCGTCCTGGACCGCCCACCAGTGGAAGTACGGAGCGGGGTTCGAGTAGGCGTTCCAGGGCAGGACGTCGTGCAGGGCGAGCAGGCCGAGCAGGTGCATGACCTCGGGCGGTTCCTCGCTCAGCATGAACCGGTTGCAGACCTCGTCGTTCCCCTCGCCGGCGCGGGTGAACTCGGGCAGGAAGATGGGCACGAAGCCGAAGTTGTGGCCCATGTACTGCGCGCGCATGCGGTCGAGCGTGAGGATGTTGCGGTAGCTGAAGCCCTCGGGCGGCAGGGCCAGCGTCAGGTGCTCCCCGTCGATCATGCCATGGCAGAACGCGAGCTGAGCCATGTTCAGGCAGCCGGATTCGTGGTTGAACAGGAGCTTGTCGGGCCAGCGTTCCTGCAGCGCGACGTAGAAGCGCCGCTGCACGCCGCGGTGCTCCAGGTAGCGCTGCTCCGGCTGCCAGACGCCGTACTCGTCGCGGTAGCCGCAGCCGTGGTCGGCGTTGTCGCACGACGGCGGCGGCGTGACATCGAAGTACACGCCGCCCCAACCCATGTCCTTGTACCGGCCCTCGTACAGGTCGCAGAAGGTGGTGACGAAGTAGTCGCCCCAGGAGCGCGGTCGCGGGCAGACGCCCATGGCGCTCATCGCGGGCGCGGCGGGATCGAAGGGCGGCGGCGCGTTGCTCAGGCTCGTGCGCCACTCCGCCGCGAAGTCGGGGTAGTCGGGCATCCCCGGCCAAACGGAGCAGGGCTGTAGGTACAGGATCGGGCGGTTGCCCTTCGCTGCGCTCTCGTTGCAGATTCGCTCCCACTCGGGCTTCGGGATCGGGTAGCTCGTCCCTTGCGCCCAGCCCTCCAGGTAGAACGGGTTGAGCCGCGTGCCGGGGGTATCGTCCAGCGGCGTGATCCGCCACATCCGCCAGCCCTCGGGCTTCGGCCGGACCGGCGTGAGTTGCATGGCGAACTCGTACTCCGTGTTCGCGTCGAGCACCGTGGGCTTGTCGATCAGGTTCAGCCGGAGGGTCACGCGATCCGCTTCGGGGATGATCTCGATCTGCTGGTTGCGGTCGACGTTGCGCCAGTTGCGGGCGGAGGGAACGGTGACCTGCAGCCCGCCCGTCTCGTTCCCGAGCCAGACCTGCGAGTTCGCCACCACGCGGTGACGCCAGGCCTTCGTCAGGCCGATGCCATCAGAGCCGAGCCCCGTCTGCATCAGCGTGGCCGCGGCCTTCCGAAGAGGCACGTCGAGCGTCAGCCGCTCTATCTGAGGCTTGTCGGGCGCCCACAGCGTCAGCTTCGTCCACAGCAGGCCGTCGTACTCGACGGCGCTCTCGATGGTCGCCTGGACCGGCTTGCCGGGCGCACCTCCGGCGAGGTCCACGCGCGCCGGCGTCGTTCGGTTGAGGCCCACTGACCCTTTCGCCAAGTCTACGGGCGCGCCACCCGCGGCCGCGCTCAGCGTCACCGGGCCGGCGAGCATGTCCACCCCGCAGGTGTGCAGGCCATCCGGCAGCGGGCCGTGACCGAAGGTGTAGCGTCTCGGACCCCAGCACTCGACGCGGACGCCCTCGGCCTCCCTCTCCACGACAAGCGGCGTCCAGGGCTTCGGCACCGCGTCGGTCAGGCCCACATCGGACCCGAGCCACTTCGGCGGCGGGTTCACCGTCACCCGCGCCTCCGTGGTGGCCAGCGCCTGCCCGTTCTCGCTCAGTTCCGACACGACGCGGTATTCCCCCACCGCCAGCGGTGGGTCGCCGCCCCCAAACTCGACCGCCGCGTGTTGCGAGCCCTCGAACCGACAGGTCTGCTCCTGTGAGGGTCGGTCGTTTCCCCGGAAGTACAACCGCACGCGCCCAGAGAGGCCGCCGACCTCACTGGGCCGGTGTGCGAGCGCATTGATATCCGCACGGATCCTCTGGACGCCCGGCAGGCGAACGACGGTGAGTTCCTGCTGCTCGGGTTCGGCCTCCAGGCGGAACTCGTAGAGCGCCTGGACCTCGGGCGCGGTGAGCGCGCGACGGAAGAGGCGGAACTCGTCGAGCACGGTGTCGGCGGCGTTCGCGCGGTTCGGGTCGCCGACCGTGAAGCGCTCGCCGGGCGACCGCAGGATCGACCGCGTGCCGACGCGGGCGACGCTCTGCCGCTTGCCGTTGATAAACAGCGTCATCTCATCGCCATTCCACGTGCCGACGAGATGAACCCACTCACCCCGCTTGAAGACATCGGGGAACTGCTTCGCGTCCTGCCGGCAGACCGTCGGGTAGCCGCGCGAATCCCAGGCCAGGAAGTAGGTGCTGCGCGAGAAGAAGCGATAGAGCCACAGGAACTGCCCGCCGTCCTCAGGGGTCTGCGGCTGGCCCTCGGGCCAACTGAAGAAGAAGCGCATGGCGGCGTCTGCGTCGTCCCACGTCTCGGGCTTCACCCACACGGAGACCGTGCCTGCTTCGAGGTCCACGTTCCCGGCCGAGGCGTAGCCCAAGCCGGTGTTCGGCGCTCCGACGAGGATGCCCTGACCGCGAATGCCGGGCACGAAGGCAGTCTCGCCCTTCACCTCCGCCTGCGCCGACCCGGCTGCCTGCGCTCCATCGAATGCGCCGTCGAAGGGCGCATAGAACGTGCAGTCCTCGGGTGTCATGGCATACACTCCGGTACACACTGCCATTGCGACCGCCGGCAGTAGCGAACTTCGCATCGCATGCCCTCCTCGGTGGTGATCGACCGTGGCGGCGGCTAACGGGCGCGCGCGGCGACCTCGCCGGCCGTCCGCATCCGTCCGTAGACGGTCACCTCGTCGATGACGCAATCGCAATGCCAGTTGCCGAAGCGCCAGCCGAGGTTCAGCTTCGTCTGGCCGCCCGCCGGGAAGTCGGTGATCCCGTCCCCCGGCTTCTTCCCCTCATCCGGCCGCGTCTGCTCGACGCCGTCGAGGTACAGCCGGACGCGGCCCTCGCCCCAGGTGATGGCGACGTGGTGCCACTGTCCCGGCTCCCAGGCCTCGATGTTCCCCTCAGCCGTGCCATTCAGATGGCCTACGTGGTCTTTCATCCGCACGCGAAGCTCGTTGTAGATCGTACATAGGGCGAGCGAATCGATCAGGGGCGTTTCGCCCTCGACATGGAAGATCGCGCGCTGCCCCGGGTCGGTCGCCGTGACCTTGAAGGGCAGCTTCAGCCACAACTCGATGCTCCCCGGTCCGCGCAGCATCTCCGGCGGCGCGGGCAGCACCACGTAGCCGCCCCTGCCGACCGCAACCGCCTGTCCGTTGCGACCTGCCTCAAAGCCGATAGCGCCGGTCGCTTGTCCCTGTGCCGCACCTTGTGGAGTCTCGCAGTCGAGGTTGCCGTCGAAGTCGGCGTGGAGCAGGACCTCCGGCCGCGGGTCGGTCGCGGGAGGGGCGGGAGCCTGACGCACCGGCTGAGGCGCAGGAGGCAGGTCACCCAAGGAGATGTGCTCGCGGTAGAGATAGGCCGCGGTGTGTGGCGAGGTGCGGGCGTCGATCGAGAACTGCTTCGCGTCGCTGGGCTTCGCGTCGCGCAGCCATCCGGAGAACGTTCGGAGCGCGACAGACAGGTACCGCGGGTCGCCCGTGATCTCATACCCGAACCGGAACGCATCGACCCCAAGCATGTTCAGGCTCGTGATGCCATCCTGTCGGTGCCCCCGGTTCATCGCGTTGAACTCGTACACGAACCCATCCACCTCGGGATTCCACATGTGGTCGATCAGCCAATTCAGGCTCGTGACGATCACATCGCACATCTGGGGGTCGCCGGTGATCTCGTAGTACTTCGACAGCCCGTTGTGCAGCTCCCCCGTCATGAACAGCTTGCAGCCGTCCATCATCCAGCAACGCCACCACTTGCCCTCCTGGTACGCGGAGAGCGGGTCTGCGGCGTAGCGCTTGAGGTAATCCACCACCTTCGTGGCCGCGGAGAGGTACTTGTCGTCGCGGGTCACCTCGTAGGCCCGGCAGAGCGCCAGCAGCGGCCAGCCGAGCTGCCGTTCGGCCCCGGCGAACACGTCGCGAATGCGGCCCTCGCTCTCGGCGATCGAGGCCGTCCGATCGGCGATCAGACGAACGGCCTCCAGGCTCCGCTCATCACCGGTCAGGAAGTAGGCGTCGGCGCAGCAGTCCACGAAGATGTGTCCCCACTCGAGGCTGGTGGTCACCGCCTCATGCGTCTCGGCGTACTCGGTGTAGCCGTGGTAGCGCTGATCGCCCGTCTCCTGGTTCACGTCCAGGTCGATGAAGTGCTGGTTGCAGGCCACTGCGAACTCGTAGTAGTCGCGTTCGCCTGTGCGCCCATAAAGCATGAAGCAGCCGTGGCCCGTGTCGTACTCGAGGTCGCCCCGCGTGGCCGGGTTACCATAGCCGCCGTGGAAGTAGTCGCCGTAGTGCAGCAGGCCGTTCTCGATCGGCTGGCTCGCGCGCGCATCCCTGAGCGGCGCGAAGAACTCTTGCATCTTCCGGTCGTACTCCACCGTCTCGGGCACGCCCGCGGGGGACAGCGCCCCGAGCGCATCGGTGCTGCAGAAGTACTCGGGGCTCGTCGTGGCAACCAGGGGCTCCTGGAAGGCTCGCACGGGCGCCGGGTCGGCGTCCCGGCTGAACACGTACCGGACATGGTGCGTGTTGGCCCGCGTGCGCCCGAGGTTCAGGGCCCGCCCCGCGCGGGCGCTCCAGAGCGCAAGCCGGACCCGGCCCGGCGACACCTCGATGGCCTTGGGGAACAGGTGCCGGAAGTCCCGCACGGCCACGCCGAGCGAGGCGTCCCCTCCGCCCAGCAAGGCCCACCCATCGAGGGGGAGGGTGGATGCGTTCAGCGCGCCTTCGAGGCCGACATGACACGTCATCCCGTCATCGACAAAGAGGACCGCGGGCTTCCCATCCTGCAAGGGGCCGCTCAGCGGCTGCGCGTCCCCGGGCAACGTGAAGCGAGGGTCGGGGCCGATCAGGGGAGACGCATCGAGTGTGATCTCCCGGATGTGGTGCAGGGCCGGTTGGCCGAGGCAGATCAGCGTGTACTCGGCCTGGATGCACGCCCGTCCCGCGTGGAAGCGCAGGCGAGTGTCGAGCTTGTAGAGCCGTTCCCCGTTCGGCCCCTCCAGCCATCCGATGACGCGAACGCTCGCGCGCAGCGGGCCCGCTTCCGTCACGATGACCGACTCCGGCCTCGCCGATCCGGACGAATGCACTGAGCCATCCTCCAGCACGACGGCCAGCGGCGTTCCTCCGGTGAGCACCTGCCGCCCAGCGCCGTCGAGCAGATGGACATCCCCGACGACCGTCATTGCGGTCTTTGGCACACTCGCCCGCAGGGCACCCGTGTTGACGGTGACCTCGCCGTCGGTCTCCTGGACGGTCACGCGCTGCTCGGGCCCTGGTCCCTCGCCGGGAACGAGGGTGTACGTGCGCTCCGCGTTGGCCGGACAGTCGGCCTGGAACTGCACCAGCAACCACTTGACGCTGCCGTCGGGCCAGAAGCCCAGGGGCCTGAACTGCGTCGGCAGCGCACGTCCGTCGGCCGTCTCAACGTGCATGGGCGCCTCCGGCCGCAGGATGCCCTTCGCGAAGGGCACGCCCGAGCAAACGGGCTCCTGGTCGCGCGCAACGCCGAGTCGGTCGCTCACCTGCAGCCCCATGCGGGGCGGCTCGGCTTGCGTGAGCGAGGCCGCGAGGATTGCCAGAGCACCGGCTATCAACCACGGCGTGGGAGTCAGCATCGGCCTTTCTCCTCAGCAGGCTACGGCAACAGCAGCACCCGCGGCGGCTGCTTCAGTCCGCTCGTCGGATAGACGGACGGCTGCTGGCCGGCGTAGGTCTCCAGGATGATGTTCCCGAGTGTGTTCGCGACGCGGATCTCCAGGGCGTTGTCGCCGGGCTTCAGGGCGGGCGTCAGGTCGAAGACGTACGGCGGCCAGGCGCGCACGCCACACCTTGCGCCGTTCACGACGACCTCCACCGCGTCGTGACACTCCGGCAGGTGAAGGAGCACGCGCCCCTCGCCCGACCACTCGATCGCGCGCCGATAGGCGCCGACGCCGGCGACGTGCGGCAGGCCCTGGCGCTCCCACGGCGCGTCGCAGTGCAGCTTCCCGCTCCACGAGCCCAGCCGCCCATCCTCATCCACGAGGAACTCCCCGACGAGCACCACCGGCTGCAGCAGGCGGTTGGTGGCGCCGGGCATGGGGGCGATGCGCGGGTCGTTGTACTTGCTCGTACGCGCGCGGATGCAGATCAGGTTCTCACCCTCCGCCAGCATCCCCCCCACATCGAAGTGGACGTTCTCCTCGGTCCAGAGCGGCTCGCCGGGGGCTTGCCGCG
>Ga0194111_10007301_pt1 | contig 12380 bp, 10 predicted proteins | sample TA2KigC300mmetaG_FD_146194 | JGI IMG/M metagenome (GOLD analysis project Ga0194111, IMG submission 146194) | Freshwater microbial communities from Lake Tanganyika, Tanzania - TA2015033 Kigoma Deep Cast 300m | ecosystem: Environmental > Aquatic > Freshwater > Lake | place: Tanzania: Lake... | reverse complement strand
AAAAATGGGATTTATCTGAGTATGAGCACATAAAAGAGTTTTCTTATTTAGAGGAAGGTCACGCAACAGGTGTTGAAAAATACATGTCTATTTTTTATATGAAAAAAGAAAACAACAGCGCATTTTTATATCCCTCAACAGTGAAGAACCTTTTCAATTTTGCCGAAGTCTATCTTTGGATATGTAAGGAGCTTGGAGTAAAATATAAAAAAAGTTTGATAAGCGATAAAATTCACAAAAAACTATCACCTAATCAAAAGGGTATTACAAAGATGCCCATAGCCCATTCTTTAGGCAACACGTTCTTCTGCCTTCACGAAGCCACAAAAGGCGACAAGATTTACAGCGATGTAATCCACAGGAGGTTCGAGCCAGGATTAGTAAAATGAAACGCGTCTACAAATACCCGTTGATAGACTGGATTGGCGCCGCTTTGCACAGTGACAGCCTTAAAACGATCCTGAGCATGGTCAAAAGCGGAGAGTCGATAGATACGCTAGTAAAATCAAAATCTGACAACAGAAGGTACATAGAAAAGATACTGAAAGAAGAGATACAGAACCAGTTCGGGGATTATAGGAGACCTATGCTTGAAGTGATACTCAACAGCATAGACGCTAAGCCTGACGGGTTCAAAGGAGATTATAACGTGAATGTCAAGGTCAAGGGTAAGAACTTCAGCTCAGCAGACCAAGGCCGAGGCATGAGCCTGGACGAGGTGCTAAGGTTTTTGATAATACCTTTCAACACCGAGAAGAAAGGCGTGGAAGAGATAGGCAGGTTCGGAGTAGGGTTCTTGTCAACATTCAACTACTGCATCATGGAGCCAAAAAAGGTCAGGCTAACAGTCGAGACTAAAAACGGGTCAGAAGGCTACAAGGTTGAGTTCTACGCGACAAGCAATGAAGTGACAGACCTCATGATGTGCGTCACGCCTATCAGCAAGATGCCTACCGGAACCAAAGTTAGTATAAAGAGGACTGTGGGCAAGAAAAAAAATGTTGTCTCATACTTGAAAGATCATCTTGAGAACATGCCCTCTTACATCGCTAGGCTGATTGTCAACAGGGAGCATATGAACGATGACTCTAAATTCAAATGGTACACTAAGCCTGTAAAATTGAAACTCTTAGGCAAAGAAGTAGAGCAGCAAGCAGGTTTCAGGGCGTCTAAAGACGGCTGGGACTCTAGCATCTCATTAGCCTCTCAAGGCGTGCTAGTCAAACAGTTCAAGAACGATCGCAGGAACATCAACGCTACAGTGTCCTTCCCTCCTGCAGCACAAGTCGTAGAGGGAAGGGACGAGTTCAAGATAGATGAGAATTACAACCGATGCGTATACGCTGTTTTCAGAGCATTCGAAGAATATTTAGTAGAGGAACTGCAAGATAAGAATGTCCTCAAGTATGCTCAAGAGCTTAAATTTGACCCTAAGAATCAGCTTATAGAAGGGAGAAAGAGATTCATCTTGTACATGACAGGGTTCATACCTTCTTTGATGTCTGCCTTAGGCATAAATGACATCTCAACGATACAAAATATAGATGGCATACGTGAAAAACTGTTCCCAGGCAAGAAGTATGTGCTGACCTCAGATGAGGTAGACTCTCTTAAGCCTTTCTTTAAAGAGTTTGTAGAGAAGTATTCTTTTGAAGCTATGTCTCACCAGTCACAAAGCTACTGGAAAAGTTTTTACAAGACCAAGGCAGATATGCTAGACGAAACACTTAAGCCTATGCAAACCTTACAGGTTGCCGAGTTTGTTAGAAAGCTCGAGGAGGACAAATCATTCTATCCTAACCTACACTTAGTAGCTCACTTGCTCACAAAGCAAGACATACTCAAGGAAGTCTACTTGGTCGAATTACCGCAAGGTGATAATCCCCTGTTCGTAAACTATACTTACCCGGGATACAAGCTGTACATAAACACGAATCATCCTTATGTCCAAGGGAAGATCAACCATTCAAAGGTGTATGCTGTAACGAGTGAATATCTCAGCTTAAAAGACGCTAAGCCCATACATCACATAACAAAGATGGATGACATAGAAGACGAGATGAAGCTTCTCAACAGCTTTTTAGACGGAGTGCCTAAGAAAGAGAAAGAAAATGAGCCGAAGTAAAAGCCTGCTGGAAAGAGAACTTGAAGGCCTTAAGGGCCAAGGTAGGGTCTACAATATCCCCCTATCTGACTTAGTGATGATGCAGATGGTCGGAGACTTCGACAGTTTCATAGAAAGCCTGACTAACGCCCCTGACGACAACAAGCCTTTCAAAGTTGCTGACAAGATGATTAAAGAGACTAAGGAGCATACGACGACAGCTAAGCTCTTCCCGAGCATAATCGACAAGACCATACAGGCACAGGTCGGTGAGAAGCACGCGGCGCTAAGGGAATTAGGCCAGAACGGAATAGACGCTTACGACTGCTCTGACACGGAAAAGCCTGTAGTGTTCGACATCTCTAAGCAGAAGAAGCACATAGTTTTGAGGGCTAGAGATTACGGATGTGGCATGGACCTAAAAGGGTTGATAAAAAACTTGCTAGTGCCTTATAATTCTGGAAAAGAGTTTGACATCACAAAAATCGGGGAGCATGGCATAGGATGGTACTCGATAATGGACCTGGCTGAAGTAGTGCGAGTAGCCACAAGGCCTAAAGACAGCGAAAAGACCACCCGAGCCTTAGTCTACAAGAAAAGAGGCAGATGGATGAGCTCAATACTCTTAGAATCCGGTTCTGGTTTCAGCGAAGACCTAAACAGAGAGCCGCACGGGACAGAAGTCACAGCGTACATCAGCGAAACAGGCACTAACGAGGAGAACATAAGGAACTTCCTATTCCAGTACTTGGGCATGGTCGATAAGCAAAACGCCCAAATAGGTCTCGGAAAAGAGCTGGTCAACTCGGTCAAAGACGAGTATGGGCTATCTGTGTCGACGCCAGTTATCATAGAAGGCAAGTCTATGCCTCTCACTCTCGGGGTGTCTAAGAGGAAGATGGACTACTCAAAATTCGACGATACAAGGTTCAAGCACAGGGACCTTAACCTGGAGAAGATAGTCTACACCCAAAACGGTCTGTTCATCAAGTATGACGGGCCACATTTCGAGGATGGAAGCGTACACGAGAAGCTCATACGCGACTTATCATTCATGGGATTAGACTTCTGGGTTGATGTGCCGCAGCACGCGACTCTTACCAAAGGCAGGAATAACATCATAGCGGACCATGGCATGTCAGTGCTTGACGGAATGTACCAGGCTTTCGAAAACCTGTTCTTAGACGTGCTATTAACCGATAACGAACTATTGTATCATCCTTCACAAGTATTGCTAGAGAGCATATCCAACCTTTTCAACAAGAGCTATGCTGACACTGCAGAGATGTTCGAAAGAGGGAAGTACAGCTTGAAGAGAAGGCTTATGTCCGCCGGAGCAGCTATAGGCAGCAAATCTGTAGACGTAGGAACATTAGCAGCCCAGCTCGTAGCCCATTATGCTAAGAAGACTATTAAGTACCCTTTCACTTCTATGCCTAATGACCTGAGAAGCTTAGCCTCAGATATTAAGAACGACTTCCCAAGGATGGCCCGCTGGGCTTTAAGAAACACAGTAGGAATAGGGACACCAGCCGCTCTGTTTGTAGGAGCATTATACGGTGGCATAAAGCTTCAAGAGCATTACGGGTGGACGCCGTTTATTTACATAGGGGCAGGACTGGGAGCCTTAGGAATATACTGGCTTACAAGGAAATCTTCAAACATAAAAGAATGGTATCATAACCTGGGAAGCAGCAGCAGTGAGCATATAAGTTTCAAAGAAGTATGGTCTGACACCTGTGAAGCTACAAAAAAAGCCATGATGTATCTCCTGAACCAAGCAGGGCTATACGTCGATGTCGAGAAGAAACGAGAGAAGAAGCGAGAGCAGCAGAGGAAGAAGATCTCAGAGAAGTACTTGTCCAAGATGAAGACTGACGAGTTCTTCAAGAAAGTCTTGAACAAGAAGATAATCCCTGCAGAGCTTTACTCATCAAGCAACAGCCAGGAAACAACGGCGAAGAAACCTGAGAGCACAAGCCTGGGGGGCATGTTCAAGAATCTTATGAACGGTTTTGACATGTTTGACACCGCAAACCAAGGATGGAGCAGTAAGCAGAATGTGCATTCTGGAATGCTGAACAAAAGCGCGGCTCATCTGTCAATAGATGACATAATTGACCTGTACTTGAAAGGCAGTCTGAAATACAGCAAGGATTCTAGCAAGCCTTCGTTCAGGGATGGCGATTACTTCGTAGACTACCACAACCCCATAGTCAACACTGTGATAAGCAAGCTCGAGCACATAACTTCCCAAGTGAAGACGAAATATGATGTTAAGGTGTTAGAAGATCACTTAGATAATTTCGTAAGCTTCACCAAAGAGGCAAGCGTAGCAGCCTATATGATGTCCCCTGTTGGCATACTTCACGTGATTGCTGTCACGATGTTCGGGAAAGGCAGCAACCCTTTCAGGGATTATTATGTATATTACAAGCCTGTAGAGCTGGCGAAGGAAACATTAGGTTTTATCCGAAATAATTACAAGAGTCTGATTCCATTTATGAAAGGCTTTGCCAAAGGCTGCGTCAGGATACCTTACTCAGTAGCTTCTACAGCAGCTTTGCTCGCTTACGAGTACGCGATACTGCCTGGCGCCAAAGCGGCCAACCCAGTCCGTTACCCAGGGTATGTCAAAGAAATCGTGGCTATGGTTAAAGAAGAGATACAAGACAGGAAATTAAAGAAAGAACAGCGCGCCGAGGCTAAGAAGAACATGCTCGAAGCCGAGATTTCTGCAGGCTACAAGAGAGGCTTCTTCAGCAAAATGAGAGAATTCGCTTCAGACTGTTACCAGAACTCTATAATCAACGAGCTTTTCGGATATGGCATCCTGGCAGGAGAGGACTTAAACAACCTGGGCAAGAAAAGGCTGGATTACATAACTAAGCTAACAGGCATAGGCAGGGCTTATTACGACTTTACGAGCATGGTGGAAGGCCTTGATAAGATAGTCTGTGATGCTTTAGACAAGAAACCTTTCAATGTAGTGTTAGGATACTCCCCTCTGCGAAACCCTACTTATAACCATAACGGCTTCATGCTGCCTGACAAGGAAGGGACGCTCCATATCTGCTTGGAAAAGATGAACGACCTGATAAACAACACTTTATGCTCTTATGGCTTCGGAACTACTAAGGAGAACGCGTTAGCAAGGCTGAGCCACACAGTATTAGACGCTCTGATACACCAACGGGTGCATGACGAATTAGGAGAGTACCGCCACAGCATGGACATGTACGACTACAGTTTTCACAGCAGAAGATTCTTTGACACAAAAGAGGAGCTGAGAAGGAAAGTTGTTGATCATTTGGAAAAGAGCGAGATACAGCTTGCTGACTATGTAGAGAAGTTCTTCCCTCCAGAGTCTAAACGGAATAAGCATTATTTCACTACTGGGAAGCACCTTTCAAAGCTCGCGCATATGACCAGAAGAAGGCTTATGGACGAAGCGTATAGTTACCAACATGGGGCTTAGAACCAAGGTCTAAAGAAAGTATATGCCATAATTCTTTAATAACTGCAGTTTAAAAAAATATTTAAAGGGCAGATTCATCAAGTTTAGGTTAATGTACTTGCACTTTTACGCTAAGCATGAGAAGAAGTTTTTCGTAATACCTATGGTCCTTCTTTTAGTAAGCATATTCATAGTTGTGAACCATTACTTACAAACCGGCGATATCTTCGACAAGGATGTCAGCCTTAAAGGCGGGATAAGCGCGACAGTCTACACTATGGAAGACGCTAAGACCCTAGAGGCTAAGCTAGCAGATTCGCTAAAGGCGGATGTTAGTGTTAGGAAGCTTGCAGAGTTCGGCACTGAAAAGCAGACAGGTCTTCTGATAGAAGTTTCCGATGTTGACAGGGACACTTTAAAGAAAGCCATATCCTCGATTCTGAAAATTGAGCTGACATATGAGAACTTCTCCATGGAAGAGACAGGCTCAAGCCTGGGCAGGGCGTTCTACAGCCAGATGGCAAGGGCGATGATACTGGCGTTCATCTTCATGGCCATAGTAGTGTTCATAACTTTCAGGACGCCTATACCTTCATTAGCGGTAATACTATGCGCGTTCAGCGATATAGTCACGACTATAGCTTTCATAAATGTAATAGGCATGAAGGTCTCAACCTCAGGCATAGCCGCCTTACTATTATTAATAGGATACTCAGTGGACACTGACATCCTCATGACCACCCGCGTCTGGAAGAGGAAAGAAGGGGCAATCATGCAAAGGTTCTTCGACTCTATGGAGACAGGGCTTACCATGACCGCGACAGCGCTAGTAGCAGTCACTTTAGGGTATTTCTTATCAAATTCTTATGTGTTACAACAGATGTTCTTAGTATTGGGCGCAGGATTAGTCGCTGATGTTTTCTACACTTACATGCAGAATGGCAGGATACTATTATGGTACGTTCACAAAAAGGAGAAAGTGACAAATGGCTAGGAAGCTGATAACGTTCAGGGTTTGGCTGGTAATAATCGCCATAGCGCTTTCGATCCTTGCGATAGGCCCTAACCCTTGGGCCCATGGTCTAATAATAAAATCTGTCGCGTCAGGAAGCGCAGAGGCAGAGCAAGGCATCACAACAGGGGAAACACTTAAAGCGGTAAACGGGCAACCACTCGAAACTTTGAACGAGTTCTCTACGCTTATAAAATCCATGGAGAAAGAGCCTGTAGAAGTAACAGTAGAAACTGACCGCGGCATCAAGACTTACGAAGCTGAAAGAAGCATAGGCTTCAAGCTTAACAACCTTACAATCACAGATCCTGAAGACTTCACAAACCTAGAGGGCGGTGAAGTGATAAAGTCGATAAACGGCATACCTATCACAAATGATACTGAACTAACCGAGATTAAAGGTGAGATTTTACCTCTGGAAAGGATAAGCATAACCACTAACAAAGGCGAACGGGTCTACCTGTCAAGAGGCGCTCCGAAGATAACAGTCGCTCCGAAACAGACGACTAACGTTCAGAAAGGATTGGACCTGCAAGGCGGGACAAGAGTGTTGCTGAAGCCTAAGAGCAGCGAAGGCGTCACAGACAAAGACATTGATGACCTGATAAAGGTCATGAGCAACAGGCTTAACGTCTACGGATTAGCGGACTTGCAGATAAGGCCTGCCAAGGACTTCTCAGGGGATAGGTTCGTTCTCATAGAAATCGCAGGAGTGACTACAGATGAGATAAAAGAGCTTATCGGAAAGCAGGGCAAGTTCGAAGCGAAGATAGGCAACGAGACGGTATTCACAGGCGGAAGAGAAGACATACCTTTCGTATGCAGGGATGACGGCAGCTGCTCAGGAATAAGGTCGTGCAGCCCTTCAAGCGACAACTCATGGTTCTGCAAATTCGAATTTGTCATACACTTAAGCCCTGAAGCTGCGAAGAGGCATGCAGAAGTGACTGACAAGCTAGACATAACCACAAGCACAGACGGCAGGGAGATACTCAACACCACGATAGACTTCTACCTTGATGGAAAAAAAGTAGACAGCTTACAGATAGGCTCAGACTTGAAAGGCAAAGAAGCAACGGCCATCGCGATATCAGGGCCAGGCGTCGGACCGAACAAGATGGCCGCTGTCGAAGCAGCCACGGCCAATATGGATAAGCTGCAGACAATCCTCATAACGGGCTCATTGCCGTTCAGCATAGAAATAGCCAAGATGGACACTATCTCACCAATAGTGGGCAAGAGCTTCATAAAAGGCGCCTTGATGGCTGTCCTTTCATCGATGTTCGCAGTAGGCCTCATCATATTCATAAGGTACAGGAAATGGAAGCTGGTCGCTCCGATAATGTTTGTCTCAATCACAGAGATAATAATGACTGTAGGCGTGGCAGCAGCCATAGGGTGGAACATGGACCTGGCTTCGATAGCTGGTATAATCGCAGCAGTAGGGACAGGAGTCAACGACCAGATAATCATCACAGACGAGATAATGAGGAAAGATACTTCCGGATTCGTCAACTGGAAGAAGAAGATAAAAGACGCATTCTTCATAGTGTTCGCCGCTTACGCGACACTAACCGCTTCCCTGATACCGTTATGGGGCGCAGGGGCAGGATTATTAAGAGGTTTCGCAGTCACGACTTTGATAGGAATCTCTATAGGGGTGTTCCTGACAAGGCCTGCGTTCGCTTCGTTCATGGAAAACTTGCTGAAAGAATAAAAACGGGCTAACCTTCAAGCACGTTAAGCGTTTTGAACCCTTCTTCTTTTCTTGGCTCTTCGAATTTTGAATAAAGCAGGTGTATAGCCGATGCTGGGACTTTCTTCTCTCTTTTGCTGTTCCGTTCTAGCGCAGTTTCCTTATCGACTTTCACATATGTTCCTATGACTTCTGCGCCGTATTTTTTAGCTATTAATATTATTTCTGCCCTGTTCTTCACGCAGTAATTTGTGTCGTCAACCACGACGCTTACTCCATCTGACAGAAGCCCTTCTAGCTGTGCCTGCTCTTTTTTCTTGCTGCCGTTGCACAGGTCCCTGCTGACTATCGGATAGTTAACATAGGTCTTCTTTGCGTACGTGCTTTTTCCTGAAGCCGGCAAGCCGATCATCATATATACCATAAGCCTGCTGTTTTCTTTTGTTCTCATCTTATTTCTTAGTCTAAGTATGCTGCTGCTTCCTGGTCTGCAGTCTGCAATGCTGTGACCTCTTTCGCGACAGACTTCACCTTGTCGCTTGCTCCGAAGTCAAGCCATGCAGAATCGTAAGGCCCCATATGCCATCTTATCAGCATCGCTTCCTTGTCATTAAGCTTCAATCCGTGCTTCATAAGCAGGTATACCGATTTTTCTCCATGCCCTAAAGGCAGGTCTGTCTCGTACTTGAAAGGCTGCTTCTCTGACTGTTCCCCGTTTTTCAGCTTTTTCTCAGTGTATGATCCTACTTTGCATACGTCGTGTAGCATACCAACGATTCGCAGAGTGTCCTCTTCAAGGTCCAGCTCGTACTTTTCGTTCTTTTCTTTGAACAGGGTGTAGGTGTTGTAGCTGTGCTGCAGAAGTCCTCCTTCGTATGCGCCGTGCCTTTTCTGCCTTCCTGTAGACGCAGGGTATTTTTCAAACCCCTCTGCTTTTAACCATCCTATTACCGAGTCCATTCCTTCTCGGTCTGTGTCTTTGAGCAGCTGATAAAACTTTGTTTCAAGATTTTCCTTTGCCATTTTTCCTCTCCTTGCCTGCTGCATTTCTAGCGCTTTCTGAAGTCATTATCCTTGGGAATGTAACTGCCTGAGTCCATGATGCGCTCTTCTATGGCGACTTCGATGCCCATGTCGCTGAGTATAGATCTGTAGGCCTCCTTAAGGTCGTGCCCTTCATAAAGCACTACTAGCTTCTTGTCTTTTTTTGCAGCCACAAACCAGTCCCATTCCTCTGAATTAAAAATCCTGTATTCAAGTTTTTTGTCATTTGCTTTCGTCATCTTTTGCCTCCTGGAGCTTGTAAAGCTTCTCTACTTCTTTTAATGTTGTTGTCTGGCTGACATTCTTGTCCTCCCGTATGTCATCTATGTGTGCGATTCTTAGCGCATAGTCTTTGCCGTCAAATTCGATGTTCATAGTCTTTACCGCGATGACTTGAGAGTCTTTAGGCTTTACGTATATCACATTGCCATGCTTGTTTTCCATCTTTTCTGGGAAATAAACGTTTGAAGGTTTTCCGTAAGAGACTTTGGTTATCATTTTTTCAAGGTCTGATGCGAACTTGTTGCCTGTGAACGGGTTCTTCCTCACAAGGCTCACTGAGCAGAGCACATCATAAAGCCCTGTTCCGCTGTTCTTCATTGCGCACAAAGCTGAAGAGAACTTGACATCCTTAGCGTATTCGGCGTCATTCTTGAACAAGCCTATTATCACCAGGTCTAGCGTCTCGAAGTTTTTTATCTTCACCCAATTGTAATTGGCGTCTTTTTGGTGAAGCTTTTTAGGGTTTCCGATGTACATCGAGCTTGGTTTTTTAAGCACAAAGCCTTCGTGTTTCATCTTTTTTACATTCTCATTGAAAAGTTCATCAAACTGTTTTTCGCTTGTAATCCTGTACAATTCGGATGGTGTCACCCTTTTGCCGGAGATATTATCCGTATATTTCCTCCTGTCCTCAAGCTGTGTGTTAAGCAGCTCTTCTCCATCGAACATCAGCGTGTCAAACACTACCAGCCTTAGAGGGTATTCTTTTATCAGTTTCTTATACTCTTCCAGTTTTTTGCTCTTCTGTGCTTTTTGTCTGAACCTTTTCCTTATCTGGGTGAAGCCAGCATATCCTATGCTCTCCCCTTTCATCTCAGCGTCAAGCACTGTCTTTTTGAGCTTCAGCTTCTGTACAGCCTCTACGATTTCAGGGTAGCATTCGTAAACGTACTCGTTGCCTGCCCTGGTGAACATCTTCACGTAGTCACCGTCTGCGTGAATCTGGCACCTGTAGCCGTCTTCCTTTATCTCTCCGAAAGACATGCCGTTATGCTTCTCTATGACCTCGCTTATCGCGATGTCAGCGTAAACCGGGTTCATCGATTCCGTATATTCTCCGAGTTTCATTTTTGTCATTTCCTCCTCTTTAACCCTAAAGGAAGTTTTAAATACTATTAAAGTTTAAGGGGTGATATATATCACCACAAAATGGACAAAGATTTTAGAGAGATTGGCCTGACGGATGTCGAATCAAGAGTCTATTTGAGACTGCTAGAGCTCAGGAAAGCGACTACCGGAAGCATAGCTAAGAAGTCAGGCATACATCGTAGGACAGTCTATGATGCTCTGGAGAGGCTTACGATAAAAGGCCTCGTGTCTTACATAAAAGAGAACAACCGGAGGTATTTCACTCCAGCTAATCCTGAACGCCTTCTCGAGATATTAGACGAGGGAAGGGATAAGCTCAAAGAGAAAATAGTCACCTTGCAGCCGCAGTATAGCCTGGTACAAGAATTGGAAGAGACCGTGTTCTTCAGGGGCAAGCAAGGGCTGAAAACAGTTTTTGACGACCAGGTAAGGACAGGCAAAGACATATTGGTTTTAGGCGGGTCTAAGAACGCAGAGGACGTCCTCCAATACTATTTCACAAGGTATAACAAGCTTAGGGCTGAGAAGAAGGTTAAGCTTAAGATAATATTCGCTTGCAAAAGGCTAAAGAAGAGATTCCCTTTGACAAGCTTAAGGTACTTGCCTGAAGAATACAACACTGAAGTAGCGACGAACATATACGGTGACAAAGTGGCGATCATCCATTGGGCAAAATTATTTGTCATACTCATCAAGAATAAGGACATAGCGCAGACTTACAAGAATTATTTTGATATCTTATGGGAGAAAGCGAAAGAATAGCCTGTTCATATCCTTAGGTGATGGTCTATCCTTTTAGAGTACTTCTCGTAATCAAGCTTTCTTAATATTTTCACTCTGTCGCATAATTCTTCAACAGCGACTTTTACCAGGTACTCGCCAGCTTTCTTAGTCGCTACTGTCGGGTCTCCTGCTGTGCCTGTCTTGCTTATCGTGCTCCAGTAAGGCATGAAGCTTAACGCGCCGTCTGACCAGTCCATGAACAGGTCTCCATCGTTAGGGTAATTCGTGTCTTTCTTGGCCTTCTTCATCTTCACAAGATCCGGCCTTATTGAAAGCATTATAGAAGTCTCTAACTCGCAAGCGTGGCCCATTCCTCCAGGGTATTCCGACTTTCGGACTTTTTTTATGGCCTTAGCGCCTTTCGGGCCGTTCAGGTAGAAAGTGGATGCGCAGAGTATCTTACCTTTAGTCTCGTAGTTTATCCTCTTCTGGGCTATCTCGACAGGCGCGCCGTTAGAGCCGTGGCCGTTTACTAGTAATAACCTTTTGAAACCGTGCTTCGCCAAGTCTTTGCCTATGTCTGTGATATACCTTATCAGGACGTCATAGCTTATGTTTAATGATCCTGGAAAGTCTTCATGATGCGGGCTGTAGCCGTAAGTGACTATCGGAAGAAGCGCTGTCTCTTTGTTCATCAGCGAGGCTACTTTCTCGCATAATGTCTCGGTTATTATCCCGTCAGTGTTTACAGGAAGATGGGGGCCATGGTCTTCTATAGCAGCTATCGGAAGGATTACAATCCTGTCTTTGTCTAGGTCTCTTATCTCTTCCCAAGTTAGTTCGTCATACCTGACGATTTTTCTTTTCATCTCTCTGCAGGAGATTCTTTAGAAGATTATAAGTTTTTCGCCTGAAATGCTATTCAGAAGGCTTGGTGATTTAAAAAGGGCACAGTTCAGAATGTGAGTGATGA
>Ga0194111_10007287_pt1 | contig 12388 bp, 3 predicted proteins | sample TA2KigC300mmetaG_FD_146194 | JGI IMG/M metagenome (GOLD analysis project Ga0194111, IMG submission 146194) | Freshwater microbial communities from Lake Tanganyika, Tanzania - TA2015033 Kigoma Deep Cast 300m | ecosystem: Environmental > Aquatic > Freshwater > Lake | place: Tanzania: Lake... | reverse complement strand
TTGTGCCGTGGAGCTTTGATCCAGATCCTGCGGGATCACTGGAGTACTCATTCTGGCTCACGAGTGGTGGCGGCGTTGCACGCGGGACGCAGCCAGAGGCGCGCGATTGGATTCTGGCGCGGCAGGCAGTTCTGTTGGCCGATGACGGAGCGAACAAGATCTATTTGCACTCCAGTCCGCGTGCCCCGCAAACCACATATGGAAACAACTCCGCAATCGCCCTCTGGGAAGCGAGCCCCGCCCAGGGGACGGATGTGCCGCTCGCCGACAACTTCCTAGTGCCTAACCTTGATCTGGCGACATCGCGAGTGGATGTTGCCGCCTCTTCGCTCAATGACCTCCGCCGTCAACTCGCGCCCGATTCCGCCGCCATCGCGCGTGCGGGGCAGGTGCTGTCCGGATCGCAAGGTCAGCGCCGACGCATCATCAACTGCTTCTTTGGTCCGCCTGCGTATGGACAGTTGGGCGGCTATGTGCGCAGCGAGAAGTTTTCGCCCAGCATGAACCGTCAGGATGTCATGCTGACGACTCCCACGCTTGCCACGAACTGCTCGAACTTCATCGTGGACTGGACATGGGGAGACTTTGCCACCACCGAATTCTCGCAAACTCCACTTTCCGAGATCACTTGGTTTGGATTTCCGGACTCCGCATATCCAGCCGGCTCGGTCGCGCGACGAGGCGTGTTCTCCCTGACGGATCTCTCGAATACGACGATCGGAGCGGTGACTGACGCGGTTCGGCTGGCCATTGAGGGCAGCCAGCCCGCGGTGTACTCGCCGTACGGACAGAACATCCCCGTGCGCATCTATACGGCAGTCTTCGGCTTCAACGGCGATCGGGCGCGTTACCGACCGCTCCAGAACTTTTCTCCCGGGCTGCCACCTGCAACACCTAATCCGCCTGACATTGATCGAGCGGACCACACGCCATGGCCTAGTGCCATCCGTCTGACCATGCAGTTACACGATACGGAGAATCGAATTGAGCAGGGGAGAACGATCCAACTTGTGATCGAACTGCCACGGAGACCCACATCATGAGCGATCGAATGCCGCGCCGTGGAAGCACGATGATCTTGGTGGTCTCGATGCTTGTCCTGCTTGTCCTCATCGCGGCAGCGTTCGTGTCGCGAGCGCAGTCGGGGCGAGTGCTCGCATCGGCGCAGCAGGGGGTAGCCTCGCAATCAGATCGCATCGGCCCGATCGCGAATGCGGTTGCGGATGAGATCGCGCTCTCGCTGTTTGTGCGTCCGGTGGACGGAAGAGATTCCCAGTTGGTGACAACAGGTCGTGCGTCATCTGCCGTCCCACGGCTTGTTCCAAGTGAATCGTCGATCCGCTTTGGCGTGGATGTCTTTGACCGAATCAACAACAGGACACTTGTGTATGGTCCCGATGGGATCATCGATGGTTACAACTTTGCTCCCTACGAGGTTCGCCCCTGGACAAACTGGCCCGATTTGTACGGTACCGGGGCCGAGGCGAATCCACTTGGAAACCCCGGTTTTGGTGACTGCCGATGGCTGCGCTCGACAGAGCCAGTACGCGTTGCATATCGCACGAGGCTGGGATCGATGAGTGACCATCGGGGGGTCAGTTTCTCCCACTGGTCGCACCTCTCTTGGATACCGACAGCGAACAACGGTTGGCGCCTCGTGACGGACATCTCCGACGTCACGCTGAACACGCTGACTGACGTTGCGCCATCTGCAGCTCCAGTAGATTTTTTCCCAAGCACACCGCGTAGGTGGGGCCTGGAGATTCCCTACGAGCAGTGGCTGCCGTCGGTATCCCCCATGGGGCTGACTTCAGATGGCGCTACCAACGAGTGGATTGGTACGACCTTCGAACCGATACCACCGGTGGCTCCGAGCCCACCCTATCCAAACCTTTCGACGCAGCAGGGTCAGGCGGCAAGGAGATTCCAGCAACTTGCCTTTGGTGACTCGCCCGCAGCCAATCCGGTGGGTGGTTGGTTCAGCTCGGAGCATGGATCCAAAGTGGGCGATCCAAAGTCCGCCCTTCCGAACTTTCTTCGTCTGAGGTGGTTCGGTCCGCGCACCGATGAGTTTGTGCACGATAGTCCGCGCAACATCATTACCCGCACGCTCTGCGATACGGATGGCGATGGTTTCACGGACAGTTTCTGGTTTCTCGCGCCGTCATCCATTGACCGCTCGGTGCGACATGTGGTGGGCGTATCGGTGGTGGACAACAGTGCGCTCCTGAATGTCAATGTGGCCACGCGTTTCAATCCTCTCAATACAGGTGGGAAGACTCCAGCCGACCTGGCGCTCGTTGGACATGCAATTCGTCCCGACCCTGCGAACCCGCCTTCATCGGAGGCCGACCCGAATCCGCTTCCGGCATACCCGAATGCGCCATCGGCCTCCAATGCTCTGCCAAGCGGCTTGTTTCGGAGTGAGTTTCTTTTGCCACTGAATCCGCATTTGTACGAGGTGGCGGCTCCACCACCCAACAGACAACTGGCGCCCTCGCCACTCCCGAACTCGCGGGTTGGCTTCTTGGACTCAGACTTCAATGCCGCAGGAAGCCAGAGCTATGAGCGCATCCTGCCCGAGCCACCCATCCTGCAACGCTTTTTAGTGCAGTTTCGACCGCAACAATACGACGGTGCGCTCGCTGGTGTCCAGATCCCGCCTGTCCCGGCGGACTTTCGCTCCAACCCAACGGTTCTCTCCGAGCTCGGTGTGGTGGGGTGGGTTGGTATGTCTGGGTCAGCTCAGGCACTTGCCCCGTTTCCAAATCTCCTTCTCTCTGATCTCGAGCGGACGGTTTACTTCAAGGCGATGGCGAATGGCGGCGAGGTGGACAACTGGTTCAACAGACCAACACTGGACGATGTCGGGTTCGCTGAGGAGCAGGCTTCGGGATTTGGCGATCTGCTTGTTGGTCTCGGTTTGAGTGGAAATCCAAGGATCCGCAACTCGTCGAACCCCGAAGTTCGGCTCGACCCGTTCACCATGGCGGACGAGTATGAACTGCGCGCGCATCATGGCAACAATAGTGCACCGCTGCGGTCGCGGTTGGAGCGGGCTGTGGAGTCGGAGTTCGGGGCGGGTGCGGTTCCTGAGTCTCAGGCAGTGAATCTGACTTCGCAGACGCTGCGTTCGTCGCTCGTGCGTGAGGAGACGAGCGAGTTTCATGATCAGCTTGATGCGCGGCAACTCCTGTACGACAACCGCCGCAAACTGACGACGGTCAGCGGCGCACGAAACGAGATGATGCCGCCATGGCTGTGGACAGTGCCTCCACCCAACTGGCCGACGGATCCAGTCGGCATGCGATACTTCGACTTTCATCGAGTCCCGGACCCTGCGTACATGCAGACGCTGCTTCAAAATGAAGCGGAGCGCAGTCGGTTCCTCCAGTGGAACAAGAAGACCGATCTGAATGCTGAGTTGGATGTCGATAATGCGGACCGTTCCGCGATCAATGGATTCCAGCAAGTGCTTGCCTCCAGAATCATCCGAGTGCTCCAACGCTCCTTGATTCAGGACGATTGTTCGATTGGTGGGAGTCAGTTCTCTGGACCCCGAGACATGGACTCAGTTGTGTCAGTATTCGGACGCCTGCCCCCCCCCGCAGGCCATCCGGACTACATCGGGGCTACTCCTCCGTTTCCGTATAACAAACATGCAATACGCGAAGCTCAGCAAGCGGTCTTGAGTTGGACTGCAAATATCCTTGCTGCGCTCGATGGGCGACGGAAGTTTCGAGGCACGACGGTGGTCGAGTATGTCGACGCACCGCTTCACCCTGACTTTGGTCTAATTATTCCTCCCGACAACCCTAGTTTACCAACGGGGGTGTCTATTCCTGCGGGTTCGCTCTGTTTCACTGGGCAAGAGAAACACCCATTCATTGTGCAGGTGTTCATGGCAGTGGTCTATCCAAAGTCGGGCGTACTTAGCGGGGACGGGGGGCAGACGCAGGGTGGAAACAACTATGTCTGTTACAACCCGACGCAAAGTGAAAGCGCGGTCGACGGTACAGGTGCCCGCGTCGTACTCGCCGTGCAAATTGCCAATCCTTACAACACTCCGATCGATCTGACCCCTTTTACACTCCGTGCCTTCGGGCAGAACTTCTTGTTTTCCCTGCCGACTCCAGGTTGGGCTTACCACATCGCATCACCCCAGACTCCTTCCTTACCGATACTAGGCCCATGCACCCCAGAGGGACCGCGTACTGCCCTTGTCTTTGCGATTCCAAAGAGTCTTGGCAAGATTAACGAAGATTGGCGCGACGACTTCTTCCGCGCGCACATGTTGGACTTCTTGGACCTGACGCATCCATGGTTGAACCCGAGCATCGCCGAGAATCAGCCCCCCGCGACCGCAATCTTCCCGACAAAGTTGCGGGATGAACTTTTGGCGGCTGTGGCGGCGGCACCGAGCGGACCAGTGTTCCCGCCAAACGGAGCTGATCTCTTCGAGTCGTCTGAGACTCCCTATGCCGACTCTCTGTTGTTCAACGCATCGAAGCAGTCGGAGGGGGAAGCTGCTGCAGATGCTGGCTCTGGCAGTTGGGCGGTGAAGCCGAAGTACTATCACGATAAATGTTTCCCTGCGTCTTCTAACCAGAGTGCTCCTCCGGTAGACGAAGATTGCGACCCTGAGACATTGACGCAACAGCAGTTGGCCGACATCGGAATTCAGTTGTTACGGAACATCCCAAACCCAAGCGGAGGTAGCGCTTTTTCGCAGGTAGTCGATCGCTACCCCGACCCTAACGTGCCGCTCGCAGAGGGCGATCAAGGGCAGACTTGGTTTTGTGCGCTGAAGTACCTGTTGAGGCCTCCTCCGGTTGATGTTGAGTCGGAGGGGGAGACACGAGGATCAAGCCGAGGTGTGCCGCCGCAGTACGTTCCGCCCGCGCAGGGCGATGCGGAGGGTCGGTTTGCCCATGTGGATATTCGGCAGAAGGACTATCTGATGAGTTGGATTCGAGTCGCAAGACCATTCACCTATGACGTGAACGGTGATGGGCAGTTGACAGAGGACGAAAGTTCACCTCGCTTTGTGTTTGCACACGACCTCGGACCTGACTTGCCGACCGTGAGCACGGGGCAAGACAAACCTGTGCGGTACATCGACAGGGAGGGGAACGAAGCCAGATTTGGCTCAACGGCATTCAGCCTTGAGGACCTCCGCGACAAAGCAGATGATCCGTCGACGATCACATCTTGGTGCAACCGCGCTTACGTTTCGCCGCTTGGGAAAAACAATTGCCCCACCGATCGCCGTCAGGTTAAGTTCTCAAAGCCCTCAAACTTTACACTCCGAACATTCTTAGCGGAGGATTCTCGGCGATACCCCGCATTCGACGAAGACCCCCCTTCTGGAAAGATCATCGATGGTGACACGGGGGCGTTCTGGTCGAGCGATGGAGGCCCAAAGCCTTTCTGGTTTAATCAACCGTGTCCACCGCCCACACAAACAAATGTGCCTGATCCACCCAAGTTCTATTCAAGCCCATTCAGCCTCGCTCAGAGAGATGGACCGTTTGAGCAGATCGCGGAAATCTTTGACGTCCCAGTCTGGGGGCCAGTTCTAGAGTTTGAGGGTAACAACTGGGTCGTCAAACGCACCTTCGGAGAGATTCTTGTCAACGCCCAGTCTGTCAACGGCTCAGTGCAACCGCCAGCAAATCTCAGTGGCGACGCGTTGGCTCGTTGGCTCGCAGACCCCGTGAACAGTCGGAATCCTGGCTTCCCTCGCTTTGGCGATGATGATCCGGCAAGTGACCCAACTCGCTACGACCCGGCTCGATTCCAGTTTCGACGGGTGGGAGCGCAGGCGATTCCCATGATTTCCAGTTCCCGTCCTGCGCTTCCGGTTGAAGATCAGCAGGGTTCGTCCACCTCGGGCCAGCAGTTTGACCCTTGGAGTCAAACCCCCACCCAATACAACGACACAAGTGGGCTGTCGCCTACGGTGCCGAATGGAGCCGTTCCTTGGCTGCCTGCAGGTGCTTCCATCCTCGATGGGTTTACGCTCGACGGAGCTGGAATGCCGAGGAAGGACTTGCGGGGATCTTCGCTGAACTTGCCTCCCGACAATCTGGCGCAACCAAGTGAAGTCATGGCAGCGGAGCAACGCCGTCTTCGGCTTGCGGGCGGCTTTCAGGGAGTATTGACTCCTGGTCTTCTGAACATAAATACCGCGCCTCTTGAGGTCCTGCGTGCTCTACCAAACATGCAGTACCTCAGCTACATGTATTCGCCGACCGTTGCACTTGTGGCAGAGGATCCTAATTTTCCAAACAGGTGGTACGACTATGAAAACCCTAGGCCCGATGAGGCTGTGAAAGTCAACTTCCCCGAGACGATCATCAATTCTCGAGACCGCTACCCCCTCGATGCGGCAGTCCTTGAAAGCGCGAACCCGAATGTGGTCACGACCAAACCGCTCCCGGGGCCAAAGTACGACGATCGCGGTGGCTCACTCTTCCACCTCGGGACGAGGCAGGAGCGTGGATTTGTATCTGTCGGCGAACTGGCCATTCTTGACCGTGCGTACAAGGATGAGAATCCACCAGATCCGCGCGAGATTTTGCCCTTCGATCCTGCTGCGCCGGCCCGTCTGTCTTGGCAGTTCCTCAAGTCGTGGGGGATCGACTTCGCGGGGAACGATCCGTATCGGACGAAGCGAGCGAACAACGACCCGTTGACGGGAGATGACTACGGGTGGTACGCGCGTGCCGATGCGCACTCGGCGCAACTTGCGACAGAGCGGTTGGCCTTCAACACACTGTGGCCGTCGTTCCCGCCGATCCTTGCATCTGCAAAGACTGCAGGCGACCAGACGGAGCGGAACGCACTGCTCAAGGGAATTGCAAACTTGGTGACCACGCGGAGTGATGTGTTTACTGTGTATCTGAAGATTCGATCTGTGGCGCAGAATCAGCAGACGGGGAAGTGGGATGCAACGGATCCAACAACGCTGATCGACGAGTCGCGCTACCTCATGGTCATTGATCGGTCGAATGTGGACCGTCCATCGGATGAACCGCGGATTCTCATGTTTGAGAGAGTTGACGAGTGAAGAAGTCCGAGCGGCATGTCCCGCGTCATGTTGCCATCATCATGGATGGCAACGGGCGTTGGGCTCAGGCGCGCGGTCTGCCGCGTGCTGCGGGGCACCGAGCAGGTGCGATGGCAATCCGACCCATTCTTGAGTGTGCGGCCGATCTCGGGGTTGAGGTGCTGACGTTGTTCTCTTTCTCAAGCGAGAACTGGGCACGCCCGGTGGCGGAAGTGGATGCGCTCATGTCGCTCTGTGTCGAGCGGTTGGTCGCGGAGAGAGATGCCCTCGTGCAAAGCGGAGTCCGCCTTCGACGCATTGGACTTCGGGAGGGGTTGCCAAGCAGCGTGCTCACGGAGTTTGATGCGACAGAAGCGGCGACCGCGCATGGTGATCGCATCACTCTTGCGCTTGCCTTGAACTATGGCGCAAGAGCCGAGATTGTCGCGGCGGTCAAGAGTCTTTCACTACGGATCGCTCGCGGCAGCCTTGCGGTAGAGGATCTCGACGAAACAGATGTTGCATCTGCACTATGCACCGCGGGGCTCACGGATCCCGATCTCCTTATCCGCACAGGGGGGCAGAAGCGGATATCGAACTTCCTCCTTTGGCAGTTGAGCTACTCGGAGATGCTGTTCAGCGATGTTCTGTGGCCCGACTTCTCGCCCCAGTACTTTCAGCAGGCCGTGGGCGACTACGCGGGGCGAGCCCGAACCTTTGGAAATTTGGAGTGCAAAAGGTAGATTTCGCGTGACAATTGTGTCAGTTCATTCGTACCCTTACTCAGTGAGGTGGGAATCTTCGATGCCACACTGCAAGCGGATACTCCTACGACTACTGGAGCTCGGCCGGCAGGTGTGCGTGTTGTCCGCAGTTTGGCAGTGTTCCTTTGCGCAAGCGCAGTACAGCGATCCTGCGTGCTTTGTTGGGGATCTCAACTGGGATCTCGAGAGCAATCCAACTGTCCCTCCAGACAACCTCGTCAACAACGCTGACCTTGCTGCTTGGGACGCTAGATTTTCTGCGGGCGGGCCGTATGCCCCACGCTTTGACCTAAACCGAAACGGGGTCCTTGACCTCGGTGATCGGGGCCTGCTCCAACGAGCTATCCAGCTCGCTTCGCCCAGTGGTGGTCTCGGGCACAGAGGGCGTATTCCGGCCTTCACTATTTCCGAGTTTCGCAGCGGTGTGCCTGATCCACTTGCGGATCAGCAGCGTTTCATCGAATTTCGTCGTCCGACGAGGTACCCTCCGCCTTTTCCTCCGCCTTTTCCTCCGCCTTCGCAGGCACCTCCGCCAGATGCATTCATACCTCCCCCGAACAATGGGTTCACGCAGGGTGTCTACCTTCTCCTGATTGCGAAGGGGAACAGCACCAGTATTGAGCAGGGGTTCATTAAGAAGGTGTTTGATCTCTCACAGTTGGGGCTCGGGGTTCGCTTTGCAACGGCTGGCCCTGGCGAACACCTCGCGTTGCTTCATGACAGCAGTTTCACACTGCCAATTCCACCCGGCTTCCCATCGACGCTCATCCAGCAGCCACTTGTGTTTCAGTACCAGCAGGACTTCAACGTCACCTGGATGTTGGTTTACACACGACCCGGAGTCACTCCGGCTCCAGCGGTTGGGAGGAGGGTTGACTTGGACCGAGACTGCACATTCGACCAGAATGCTCCGTGGGATCTGATCTTGGACTTGGTCTCGGTAGATGCCTCACTTCAGACAACCGGACAGAATGGGCAAGGCTGTATCTATGGAGGCGGACTATTTTTCGAGGTGGGACCGCTTCAGGTGAATGGCGCGCAGCAGTCTGCACTCCATGTGTATCGGGATTGCGGCAATAACAAGGAGGTCAGAGGCTTCGACCAGGAAGTGCGCGTTGGAATCGATACGCCAGGAGGTGTCAATTGCAGCAGCACGCCAGACCTGTATTGCGGATCACCAGATGCGGGGCCTTGTGATCAGATTCATCCAACTCCCTTCTGCAGCGATCTGAACTGCTGTCAGTATGTGTGTCAGGTGAAGCCAGACTGCTGTACTGTTAGTTGGGAGCAATCTTGCGTCAATCTTGCAGGGCAGGAGTGCGGGAAGTGTGATGGACTTGGCACTGGCTCGTGTTTGTACGCGGGTTCTGGTGGAGCATGTAACGATGAACCATGTTGCAATCTTGTCGTGGGACTTCGTCCTGAGTGTGCCACTTTCTGGGATCAGACTTGCGCAGATTTGGCAATTTTGAACTGCCTTGCGTGCGGCGCAACGGTGGTGCCAAACGACTGCTATACGGTTTCCCCGTTCGCTTTTTGCCAAGATGCCCTCTGCTGTTCAACGGTTTGCATTGTGGATCCGCTCTGCTGCCAAGTCAGGTGGGATGAGAGTTGCATTCTCAACGCAGGTCTGTTTTGCCCCGACTTGGCGTGTGGCAGCGCTGCAGCGGGCGACTGTTGCCTTTCGCACGGCACGCCGTTCTGCAACGATGCCCAGTGTTGCAGCCTTATCTGTCAGTTGGATCCCTTCTGTTGCAATGGAAGATGGGATTTCCAGTGCGTTGACCAAACCCTGCAGTTTTGCACAGGCCTGTCATGTCCGTGCGGTGGCGGGGGACCCGGCCAGGACTGCTTTGTCGCCCATCTGGTTCCAGGATGTAACTCCTCCGTCTGCTGCAATGAAGTTTGCAACAGTGATCCATTCTGTTGCGGTGTTGAGTGGGATCAGTCATGCGTGGCTGCGGCCAGAAGTTTTTGTGCAACGGACCCATCATGCGAGTTTGCCACGGGCAGTTGCACGGTGCCCCACGCTACCCCCGGGTGTGCTGATCCTTCCTGCTGTTCGGCTGTATGCGCTGTCCTGCAAGATTGCTGCGATCTAATATGGGATCAAGACTGTGTGGACAGTGTGCCGACCCTATGTGGCGGCTGTGGAGATGTATTCGCTGAAAGTTGCTGCGAAGCGCACGGGACCCCCTTCTGTGATGACGCGCTCTGCTGCAACAGTGTATGCGGCGTCGACCCCTTCTGCTGCTCGACTTCGTGGGACAAAAACTGTGCGGACGAGGCAGATAGTCTGTGCCAGCCATTGTGCGGCGTCCCCGCCGCTATCTGTAACGCACAGGGGCCCTCTGTCCGCGGTTGCTTTGTCGCGAGTTTTCTCCGCGGTTGCGGCGAGGCAAGCTGCTGTGAGAAGGTTTGCCAGTTTGACCCCTTCTGTTGTGTTCAGTTGTGGGACTCGATGTGTGTTCAGCAGGCCTTGACACTCGCGAATCTCGGGGGACTGGGCTGTCAACTTCCTCAGGGCGCAGCGAATGGACAGGGCGACTGCCTATCGACGCAGCCTCAGCACACAGGTTGTTCTGATGTTGACTGTGCAGCTGCGGTCTGCTCAATTGAGCCGACCTGCTGTAACAACAGCTGGGAACAGCCTTGTGTCGACATCGCAGAGGTTGTCTGCGTCACCGTGGGAGGATGCCCTGGGACCGAATCGCCCTTTTTGGTGCATCCGAGTCCGGGGAGTTTCGATCCATCGTGCTGCAACGCAGTCTGCTATGAGCGTCCAGAGTGCTGCAGCATCTCTTGGGATCTCCGTTGCGTTACCCTCGCGAATGTGCGGTGCGTGCCCAGTTCGCAGTGGCTCACTGCCAAGTGCATCGGGTCTTGCGTAGAAGTGCATCCAAACCCAGGATGCGACGACGAAGCATGCGCGAGTGCAGTGTGTTTCTATGACGCTCAGTGCTGCAACATCGAGTGGGATGAAACCTGCGTTCTGCTTGCGCGCGGAATCTGCTGTGGGTTTTCGGGCTGTGGGAGTCCATGTGAAGGAAGTTGCCTCGAGGTGCACCCCACCCCGTTCTGCAGTGACCCATTCTGCTGTTCAACGGTGTGCGCTGTGGATTCGTACTGCTGTGAGACTGGATGGGATTCATTCTGTGTTCAGACGGCGAGGGAACGGTGTGCCGGTTGTGGTTCGCCTGAGAGTGGTTCGTGCCTCGAACAGCAACTGGGCCCTGGGTGCAGTAACGCCAGATGCTGCTTGAAAGTTTGCACGATTGATGCCTTCTGCTGCGACACCGTGTGGGATCAGACCTGTGCAGACATTGCTTCCAGCCTGACGACTGCTCAGCAAGGAACAGGTGAATGTGATCCGCCGGCCCAGTACGCCTGTGGCTTTGAGGGCGCAGGGGACTGCTGTGTCGCAAGCCAAAGCTTCCCATTCTGTCGTGATCAGCGGTGCTGCGCCGCTGTTTGCGTGGCGGATCCCTATTGCTGCGATATGCGTTGGGACGAATTTTGTGTGGATGAGGCTTTGGCGAGCACAGACTGCAACTGTCTAGTCACTTGCGGAGATCCATGTTCGGGTCCTTGCTGTGAGGCGCATGACCGGGTGGCATGCAACGATCTGGCCTGCTGCACCGATGTATGCGCCGCCGACGCCTTCTGCTGTGAGACGCAGTGGGATCAGAACTGTGCAAAGGCTGCCTCCTCGCTGTGCACGGGCACTGCGTGTCCGCTGGTTCAGTGTGGGGACCTCGATGCAGGAGACTGTTGCAGCGTTCATAGTGGAGTCGCATGCAGCACTCTGAGTTGCTGCGCCTTGGTGTGCGCTGCCGATCCCTTCTGTTGTACAGACGCTTGGGATCTTGCTTGCGTCACCATCGCCAATGGAGTACCAGACTGCCAGTGCGATGGCGGTTGCGGTGATCCTTCAGCTGGGAGTTGTTTCAACCCTCATACGACCGGCTACTGCGACATTTTCGAGTGCTGCGAGATCGTCTGCGGGAAGTATCTGCCTGAGTGCTGCTCGGTCGCGTGGGATGAATCGTGCGTGCTTCTTGCGCTGACTTTCTGCCAGCCGGGATTCACAGGTGATGAACCGAAGGTTGATCAAGCAATCAAGCCCGTTGGTCGCCTGAAGCGGAAGTGACTTCGCTCCTGAGCGGCTTGTCGCAGGTGCGCGAGGTGCGAGCGTTTGTGCCGGGTCAGGCAGCGACGAGCGTGTGTGCGCGGTCGGGACCCACGCCAATCATCTCAACGGGCACACCGAGATACTTTTCAATGCGGTCGAGGTAGCGGCGTGCGGCGGGTGGTAGCGCTTGCCTGTCGCTGGCATCACGGATGTCCTCGCTCCATCCCTCAAGCGTCTCGTAGACCGGCTCTACCTGCGCAAGCAGTCGAGCATCGGGGAAGAAGCGCTCTGTCACTGTGCCGTTTGGCAAGCGGTAGCCGACACAGATCTTCAGTTCGTCGAATCCACTGAGGACATCGAAGAGCGTGCATGCGATGCCCGTTGCGCCGCAGACCATTGCGCTGTAACGCACCGCGACCAAGTCGAGCCACCCCGTGCGCC
>Ga0194111_10007284_pt1 | contig 12394 bp, 14 predicted proteins | sample TA2KigC300mmetaG_FD_146194 | JGI IMG/M metagenome (GOLD analysis project Ga0194111, IMG submission 146194) | Freshwater microbial communities from Lake Tanganyika, Tanzania - TA2015033 Kigoma Deep Cast 300m | ecosystem: Environmental > Aquatic > Freshwater > Lake | place: Tanzania: Lake... | reverse complement strand
TGAGAAAACTTTTTTGCTGGCTGGCGAGCGTTAGCGAGCGGCGGCGGGGCGAATCAGCCGTTTCGTTCAAAAAAGGTTCGCGCAAAGTGTAAAATATCACCGCCCCTCACATTCGTTCGGGGTAAACCACACTTGTTCGGGAAAAATAGTTTACTCCGAGCAGCGCGAGGAGCGCCTGTAGTTCAATGGATACCCGCCTAATTTTTAGGCCCCCGTAGCTTAACGGACAGAGCATCGGCCTCCGGAGCCGAGGATGCCAGTTCGATTCTGGCCGGAGGCACAAAATTTTGGCGGGCGGACCCAAAGGTTAGAGGTCCGAGTCCTCTCGGAGACACAAAAGACATTTACGTTCCGGAGCCGAGGATACCAGTTCGCCCGTGAACCAGAGCGAAGCTCGGTTCAGGGCGCCCCGAAGTGATTTTCAATCTACTTCTGGGGCGATTCTAAGTAGCCGCACAAATTTTGCCTCTTGACAAAGTTACTTTAAAGACTACAATTAAGTGTAGTTATGGACACTACACAAGTTGTAAATTGGCAGACTTTTAATACCACCGACGTCCGCTTTCGGCTGGGAAAGATATTGGCGGAAGTAGAAAGGCGAGGCAAGCCTGCCTTGATCATTTCTCGCTCACGGCCTCGGGCCTGGCTTTATCCCTATAAAGAAGCTACCAATAAAGAAGATTTTTTTAATAGATGGCAAAAAGAGGTCTTGCCTAAATATGCCAAAATTAAAGCCTCGGATTTAATCTCTCTTTTGCGGCAAGATCGGGACCAAAGATGAAAAGAGTTGTCTTTGACACTTCGGTGGCAATTAAGTGGTTCTTTCCAGAAAGCGGCAAAGAGAAGGCCTTGGAATTAAAAGACTCTCATGCGGCGGGAGAAATTAGGCTGTGCACCCGCGATTTGTTTCTCTATGAATTTACCTCCTGTCTTAAAAACTATACCATGACAAAAATTAAAGGGCGGGATTTTTCCCTGGCGGCGGTTTTATGGGAGTTTACGGTCTTCTTCAGGTTCGCGACGGAGAAATACTTGATATAACAACATCAGACACATATTCAATAGATCGACTGGTTGAGAATGATGCATATTCGGTTGAGCCGCCTTTTGCAATTTCGAATTACCTCGGGCTCGACACTTGGTTTTTCCGTGACGCAAACTGGTATCCTGATTTTGCCGAGTCATCAAAAACCGCGGTACAGCTTTTGCGTCAAGAATACGCTTTTGCAGGCAAACCGGTACCTGAAATTCACGGAGTTATTGGATTTACGCCAACAGTGGTTGAAATGCTCTTGGGTGTTGTTGGTGATATTACCGTTGACGGCGTTACATTCACTTCTGAAAATTTTACAGAAACACTGGAATATCAAGTTGAGTATGGATTTAAGGATCGCGGTGACGCATGGGAGGATCGAAAAGCGATCATCGACGATCTTGTTGAAGCACTAATGGATCGATTGATGGACATTTCAATTACAGAGCTTCCTGATTTATTAAATGCGTTTGAGAACGTATTTGTCCAAAAGCAGGTTGCGCTTTACAGCTTTGACGCGCAAACGCAGGTTGTTTTTGAAGACGCAGGATGGGCCGGAGTAGTTGACGTTGATGATACTGATGACTTGTTGCTTGTCGCTGATGCCAACATGGGTGCCTTAAAAACCGATCATGCGATTGAGAAAGATATTGCGTATTCGATTATCCCTGACGACAACGGATATAGAGCGCAGGTTGACATCACCTATCACCACACAGGCGGTTTTGATTGGCGAACAACACGCTACCTATCTTACACAAGTATTTTGGCACCGATTGGCAGTACGCTGATACAAACCAATGGATCAGATGCGTCATCGCAAGAAGAAAACGGCATGAGCAGATTCGGAGCGTATATCTCAGTCGAGCCTGGAGAAACAAAAACGCTTTCTTTTATTTACGATTTGCCGGATTCAGTAGCGCAGGCCATTAAAGACAAAACATATCATTTAACTGTTTTCAAACAAATGGGATCTAAACAGGCAGCGTTGACTCTGAACCTTGATTTTGATAAAAAACTAAGAGCCGCACAGCCATCGGAAGATCCAAGCGAATATGGAGATAAGACCTATTATATTAACACTGTTTTAGCTGAGGATCAGGAATATATTGTGCAGTTCTAATTAAAGGGGGGAGTCCGTTCGAAGATCCTTATGTTCGAAAAAAAAATCGGAATTGATTTGGGAACAACCACGGTTTTGGTCTATTTGCCAAAGCGTGGAATTATTATAAATGAGCCGTCTGTTGTGGCAGTGTCAAAGGGGGATAGGAAGGTTTTGGCAGTTGGAAAAGAGGCAAGAGACATGTTGGGTCGCACGCCTGACACTATTATTGCTCATCGTCCGCTTAAAGATGGTGTGATTGCGGATTACAAAACAACTGAGGCAATGTTGCGGTACTTTATCAATAAAGCTTTAGGAGGCATGCGAGTGCTTCGTCCTGAAGTCATGATTGCCGTTCCAGGTGGCATTACTTCAACTGAACGCCGTGCGGTGATTGACGCAGCGCTCTCAGCCGGAGCAAAAGCGGCATATATTATTCGCCAGCCTATTGTGGCCGCGATTGGCGCGAGCATTCCAATTGGCAGTCCGTCAGGACACATGGTTGTTGAAATCGGAGGAGGAACAACAGAGGTCGCGGTTATTTCATTGGGAGGAATTGTCGCATCTGATTCAGTGCGCATTGGAGGCGTGAAGTTTGATCATGCGATCATGGAGCATGTGCGCAAAAAATATAACTTGGCGATTGGAGAGCGCACTGCAGAAGAAATAAAAATACGCGTTGGGTCTGCTCTATTTTTGGAGGACAAGCTTGAAATGGAAGTTAAAGGCCGAGACATGATCACAGGACTTCCAAAGATCATGATCGTAACATCAGATGATGTTACCGAGGCAATCCTGCCTCTTTTGGAAGGAATTTTGGAGGCGATCAAAGAAGTTCTATATAAAACACCGCCAGAGCTTTCGGCAGATGTTATGGATAAGGGAATTGTCATTTCAGGCGGAAGCGCGCAGTTGCGCAATTTTGATCGATTGATCGCAGAGGCAACAGGCGTTCCAACATATCTGGCAGAAGAGGCTCAGCTGTGCGTTGCCAAAGGAACCGGCATTGCGCTTGATAATTTGGATGCCTACAAGCGTAGCGTGTTCACTGGCTAATATGAAAATCGGCATAGACGTCAATGCGTTGGTTCGACCGCAATATACCGGAGTGGAGCGATATGTTTTTGAGCTATTGAGTGAAATGATGAAAACTCCGCTCTTGACCGGTGAGCGGGTTTTTTTGTACGCGTCACAGCCGGTTAAGGAGCTTGGTGTTTTGCCTGCAGGTTGGGAGTGGCGAATTTTGACTTTGCCGATTTTGCAAAAGGGATGGACTCACATCCGATTGAGCTGGGAGCTGATGATTAATCCACCTGATGTGTTTTTTTGTCCGGCGCATGAAGTTCCGCTTGGAGCAATACGATCAAAAATTGTTACAACAATTCATGACATTGCCTTTGTACATGTGCCAGAGGTTTATTCGCAGGCAAACAGGTTGCGTCAGGCTTGGGCAGTAAGGCGCGCAATTAGAAGTGCAGATAAGATTTTGTCAGTCTCTCAAACAACAGCCGACGATCTTTCAGAGCATTATCATGTCAGTCAAGATAAGATGATTGTCACGCGATTGGGAATCAGACCTGAGAAATTCGAAGTCACTGAGGATCAGATTTATGAGGTTCGACGCGTGTATCAACTCAGCGACGCCCCATATTTATTGACAGTCGGACGCGTTGAAAAGAAAAAGGGAATTGAGTTTTTGATTGATGTTTTTGAAGCATATGCTGATAAGCACGCGGAATCGGATTTGCGGTTGGTGCTTGCCGGCAAGTTTGGACATGGGCAAGAGGTGATTGAGAATCGAATCAATAAATCACCAGTGAAAGATCGAATACTTGTGTTGGGTTTTGTGCCAGAGTCGCATTTGGCTCCACTCATGAATGGTGCGCACGCGTACATGTTTCCTTCGACTTATGAGGGGTTTGGCATTCCAGCGCTTGAGGCAATGGCGTCCGGGACTCCTGTGATTGCATCAGATGTTCCTGCACTAAAAGAGGTGTGTGGCGAGGCAGGAGTTATCAGATCGCATGGCGATGTTGATGCCTGGGTCAAGGCGCTTGAGATGTTTAATATTGCCGAGGCGCGTGATGGGTTTGTGCAAAACGGTCTTGATCTCGTTAAGCAGTTCAATTGGCGCGACACCGCGCAGAAGACTTGGGAGGTTTTGCGAAGTGTTAAGTAGAGTATGCGCGATATAATTTCAGAAATGATTCAGTTGGGGTTTTCCCAAAAAGAGGCGCAGGGCTATTTGTCGTGTTTGGAATTGGGCACTGCCTGCCCGCAAAAGATTGGTGAGAGATCGGGAATGAACAGAGCCACAACATACGCGGTTTTGAAAGGCTTGATGAAAAAAGGACTGGTAACGCCGATTGTAATTGAAGACAGACAGTCATATCGTGCTGAGCCGCCGAGCGCCATACTTACTCTTAGCCGATAAACTTAAGGCCCCGCTATATACGGCCGACAGAAAACTTTATCTTAAGGCGAAGGGGGTAATAACTTCTGTTTTGCTCTAATGGAAAAAAGCTAAAGCGTGAGTTTTCGGCGGGCGGGGTGGTTTTTAGAGATTAAAAATTAAAAATTAGTCCTTCGACTACGTTCAGGATTGATAAGGAGATTTTAGAGAGGGCGAAAGAACTCCTTTTTTCCTCGCTATTTTTGCCAAAATGAGTTAAAATAAGGCCAAGATTTGGAGGAGTCGCCTAGCGGCTATGGCGCACGCCTGGAGAGCGTGTTTACCCGAAAGGGTATCGCGGGTTCGAGTCCCGCCTCCTCCGCAACGTAAGAAATTGCATGACAATTTCAACGTTGCTGGAGCGTTGAAATTTATGGAATAAATTTCTTACGCTGCCGCCCGTGTTCTATTACGTTTATATTCTCCAAAGTCAAAAGGATGAAAGTTTATATATTGGTTATACTTCTGATTTAATGAAGAGATTTCAATCACATAATGCAGGAGAAAATGCAGCCACAAAGCCATTTAGACCGTATAGGCTAATTTTTTATGAAGCGTTTCTAAATAGGATAGATGCTAAAAACAGAGAAGAGTATTTGAAGAGTGGCTATGGGGGAAGAACGATTAGAGGTATGCTAAAGAAGTATTTCGAAGGCACTTAAACTACGGCGAAAATCGCCGCGTTACCGCAACAACGCCGTTTAAATTTGCAAAGTGAATTTATTGCGCCTTGCCAAGGGCCTTGGTGTTTCGACAGAAGATTTGTTAAAATAATAATTAACTAACTAAAAATATGGAACAGGAAATAAATCAACAACAATTGAGTCAGCCCGAACAAAAAAGTGGAGGGAAAATGAAAAATTTAATTTTAGTAGGTGTTATCAGTTCTATTTTGGGTGCTTTGATTGTGGGAGGAATAGTTTATCTTGCGTTAAACAATTCATATTCAGTAAAACAAACACAGCTCAATAATCAAATATCTGTACTTCAAAATCAGATTGAAGCACTAAAAAAGCAAAACGAAGTTTCCCAACAATCACCGACACCAAAGCAAGCGCACCCAAGCACCAGCGATAATACTATTGGCTGGAAAACATACGAGAATAAAGAAATTGGGTTAAGTTTTAGATACCCGACTAATTATGGTGATTTTCAAGTATCTATTAATAATGGCGAAACGGGCAAAAAATTTACAGGTGGCTTTCAGAACAATAAATATTTTTCTATTGGTGGAATTACGGCAGACTTTACAGCCGGTCGGTCGGGGTACTTCTTAGATTTCGTAAAATATTTATATGAAGGTGGAAAATATTATCACCTTATGGCATTAGATAAAAGATGGCTGGTAGAACCAATCAAGACAATAACTGTGGATGATCAGAAAGTATTGATTGTAAGCGGCGATAGTTATGTAGAAGAAAGAAATGTAGAGGGCCCTACTATAAATCCGGGTCCAAATAGTGGCGCTCTTATAAATATGCCTAGTACAGGTGAATTTAAAGGAGTAGCGGTTTGGAATTCTGATAAAAAAGTTTTACCACAAAGTGATTTCGAAGAAATTATTAAGACTTTCAAATTCACGAAATAAAGAATTTGCTGCCAAAGAAAAACTTGAAATCGTTCTTTTCGTTTCTGCTTCCCGCCTGTTCGTCGGGTAGGCAAGGCGAGGCGGGTGGAAAGGGAGTTCGGGGGGAAATTCCTCCCGCCGAGCCAATCGCGCGCAAAATCAGTTCGCCTCGGACAAATTTACTTCGTAAATTTTACGGGGTAAAGATTTTTTCAAATACACACCGCTCTTCGGTAGGCTCAGGGCGAGCGTGGCAAGCGCCCCCACCCGCTTGCCGTGCCATCTTGGAGTTTACCCTAAGCGCAGCCGAAGGGCTCTACCTTCGGCCTCACTTATTTTTTGCGCGCGCGACTTTCTCGCCCGAAGGGCGAGAAAGGAATTATTTTTAACTGTCCTTGCCCCCCGCCCATGCGCGGTTAAACAAATTTACTCCCTAAATTGTATCAAAAATGAATGGCCAAAATCCACCATTTTGGCCTTTGTTGGTTTTTGTGATCTGATTATTATTTAGTCTGGATCGAAGTAAGTGAAGCTAAAATTGATTCTATATTGCCTGGAATTAAGGCGGATGATGTATATGCTTTATTTGAAGCTGGCACAATCATATGCAAGATATTATTTTGGGCATACACATAATGTAACCCGTTCTTTGTCCCAGAAGTCACTCCATGGTCATCATAGGAAGGCGTTTGGACAGTTATCTCCAAGTATGTAGTTGCATTTAGCGGTTTCTCTTTGACGCTGATTATTTTTTCGGTGCTTTGCCTCTCTGAGAGCCGTTTCTCATACCACGCTCTACGGGAGCTACCATCATAATGGTTTTTCAAAACCCCGCCATTGTCTCTATAAACAGAGCTTGAGTAATCCCAAAGTTCTGTTGCGTCCGAGTCATTTTGGATAGTGAATTCGGAACCTGTAAATCTAAATGAATATCCAGAAGGCATAGCCATTGTTGTCTTTATCCCAAAGTTTGGATCTTCTGCAGTATATTTTTTCCAATTTGAAGGTATGGAAATAGGTTTCGTAGTAACGATTGGGTTTTGTGTAACTTCTGGCGTGTTTGTAGAAGTGGTAATAGGCGGTATTCTGGTCGTTAATGAAGGAGTCGGTGAAGACACTGGCGGTTGATTATTTTGAGAATTCTTATTTCTTTGTATTCCTAGATAGTATCCACCAAAACCAAAAACGACAAAACAAATTAATACAATCGATCCAATAACAAAGTAGTTCGATTTTGGTTTTTCTCGAACGGGTATTAATCGGTCAACTTGGTTTTGACCGATTTGCTGGGTATTTTGATCACCAATGTTAATTTGCTTTTCCATATGTATCTCTATGTAAAAGTATAGCATATTTTCAGATTTCAAGTATCGCCTGACGATTCCAATTGTCCTTGTAAAACTGCCGTCTGTTTTGGCATACTGTTATTGGACTCAATTTTCTGATCTCTTTTTTAATGACCCATTCGGACAATTTGAGAGATCAGATTGAGTCCACCGGGTGGGTCATTTAAGTTTTTGTTCTTTTAAATTCTTGCATTTTCTTTAGGGGAAAAATCAGATTAATTTTTCCTCTGTTCGAACCGACTTTTTACGAGGCCGAAGGCCGAGCTCTTCAGCAGGCTCAGGGTGGAATGGCAGAGTGGACTATTGCGTTCGCCTTGAGAGCGAATGTCCCGCTTAGCGGGACCGGGGGTTCGAATCCCTCTCCTTCCGCAGCGTAAGAAATTTAGCCTCGAAAGGGGAGTCCTTTTCAGGCAAACTGAAAGGGGGCGAGAAAATGAAAGGATTTCAGGACTTACGCACTTCGTGCGTAAGTCCTGCTCACTTTAAATGTTTTGCTGAAAGGGAAGACTTGGGGAGACAGACTTCGGCCGAGGATTGGCGAAAAAAGAAAGGCCTGGCCGCCGGGGGGATACATTCTACCCTCTTGACAAACTGGCTGTTTTATTGTACACTTTGTGTATCATGCCGAACCTGATCAATCTTACCCAGGCCAGAAATAATCTAAGTCAGCTGATCGACGAAGTTGCTCTGCAGAAGAGAGAATATATTCTCATTCGTAACAGCTCTCCCCAGGCAGTACTTATTCCCTATGATCGTTATCAGGCGGAAGAAGTAAGATGGCAGGGTGAGTTTGGAGAGGCAATAAAGAAGGCCAGAAGACAATTCAAGAATTATCTAAAAGGGGCAAAGATCCCCTATCCCAAGACAGAGGAAGAAATGTATGAGCTTGTCAATAAAGCCACGGGTCGTTCTTGACACCAACGTCCTGGTCTCGGGAATTTTGTGGGGAGGGAAGCCGGGATTAGTGATAAAACACTTTCGGCAGAACAAATTTGTTCTTCTTGTTTCTCCGTTCGTTCTGGCGGAATTGACTAACTTTTTAGAAGAGCATCGTATTGAACGAAGACAAAGACAAATAATCCTTGATGAATTCGAGACCAGACCAATTAAGATTATTCCACCGGAGCAAGTCAATCTTTGCCGAGACGCGAAGGATAACCAAGTCCTGGATCTTTGCTCTTTTGGCGAAGCTGATTATTTGGTTACAGGCGATAAGGACCTTCTGGCACTTAAAAAGTTTGGGAAAACCAAAATTATTACGCCTAAAGAATTTCTGCTATGGTAATTTAGCCCCGAAAGGAGAGTCCTTTTCGGGCAAACTGAAAGGGGGTGAGAAAATGAAAGGATTTCAGGACTTTACTCGCGTAAGTCCTGAAATAACTACTAAAGACCCAGAAATTGTACTTGACAAGTACAAATATTCAGTTATAATGTACTTATGTACCCGAGATTACTGGTCCCCCCGGCAGAAAAAAGCTTTTTCCTGTTTGGCCCTCGGGGAACAGGGAAAACCACCTGGGTGAGGTCAAAATTCCCCGGCGCTTTGTATTTTGATTTGCTCAAGGCAGAAACATATAATTATCTTCTGGCTAACCCTACCCGCATAGAGGAATCAATTCCTCCCAGGTTTACCGACTGGGTTGTTATTGATGAAATTCAAAAAATTCCGCAATTATTGGATGAGGTCCATCGCCTGATCGAGACCAGAAACTATAAATTTGTTCTCACCGGGTCTTCGGCGCGAAAATTGCGCCGAGGCGGTGTTAATTTACTCGCTGGCCGAGCCCTGATTTATTATTTACATCCTTTGACGGCGGCCGAGTTAGGCAATGATTTCCGACTGAATGAGTACCTGCAGTTTGGGGGCCTGCCGGGAGTTTTTTCTGCCGAAGACAAGACAGATTATCTTAAAAGTTATCTCCAGGCCTATTTGCAGCAGGAAATTACTCAAGAAGGGATAAGCCGGAACCTGGGTGCCTTTGGCCGGTTTTTGGAAACGGCTAGTTTTTCCCAGGGGTCAGTTTTGAATATGGCTGAAGTAGCCAGGGAAGCCGCGGTGGGACGGAGAATGGCAGAAAATTATTTTGCTGCGCTTGAGGATTTGCTTATTGGCATAAGATTGCCGGTTTTTGCCAAAAAAGCAAAAAGAAAACTTGTTTCTCACGGCAAGTTTTATCTTTTTGACACTGGTGTCTATCGCGCCCTAAGACCGGCCGGACCGTTTGATCAGCCTGAATTTATAGGCGGGATGGCCCTTGAGAGCCTATTTTTCCAAAACCTGCGGGCGATTAATGATTACTTAGGTCTGGACTACCATCTCTATTACTACCGAACCGTCGCCGGCGCTGAAGTTGACTTTATCGCCTACGGGAAAAGGGGCTTAAAAGCTTTTGAGGTTAAGAGCAAAAGAAATATTTTTCCAAATGATCTTACGGGCCTGAAATCTTTTCTTGGGGATTATCCTGTCGCTAAAGGATATGTAATTTACGGAGGAAACAGAAAAATCTATAAAGGGGGGATGGAGATTTGGCCGATTAGCGAGGCACTAAGATCCTTACCAGAGATTTTGAGTTGTTAAAAAATATGGATCAAATTGAAGAAATCCGCTCCAAGGTTGACATTGTCCAGCTTGTTTCTGAATATGTGCCCCTTAAGAAGGCCGGCCGGAATTGGCGGGCAACTTGCCCTTTTCATGCGGAGAAAACCCCCTCTTTCATGGTCTCGCCGGAACTGGGGATTTTTAAATGTTTTGGCTGCGGCCGGGGCGGTTCGATTTTTCAATTCTTAATGGAGTTTGAGAAAATGGATTTTGGCGAGGCCCTACGGTTTTTGGCCAAAAGAGCAGGGGTCAAACTGGTTTCTTATCGCCCGGCCGGCGAGGAGGCAGAAAAAGAAAAGCTTTTTCAGATTAATCATCTAGCCAGCGAGTTTTATCATTATCTTCTTCTAAACCACCGCGTGGGACAACCGGCCTTAAGGTATATTCTTGGCCGGGGGATTACTCGGGAATCAATTACTGTCTTTGGCATTGGATATGCCCCCAATCTTTGGGATGGCCTTAGGAGGTATTTGGTGGGCAGAAAAGGATATCAGCCAGAAGACTTAGAAAGAGCGGGACTGGCGGGCGGAGGCAGAGAGTCGCACGATCAATTCCGCGATCGCTTAATGTTTCCCCTCAAGGACCATCGGGGGAACGTACGGGGGTTCGCGGGCCGGATTTTGCCCTCAGGGGACAGAGAAGCACCAAAATATATTAACACGCCGGAGACCCTGGTTTACCACAAGAGCGATCTTCTCTACGGCTTGTCGGTCGCTAAAGAGGCCATTAAAAAAGAGGATGCGGCGGTGGTTGTCGAGGGAGAACTGGACGCCATCTCCTCTTACCAGGCGGGCGTGCAAAATGTCGTGGCGATTAAAGGGAGCGCTTTAACCGAGGGCCAGGCCGGCCTCTTGAAGAGATTTTGCCAGAAGATCATTTTGGCGCTGGATGCGGACCTTGCTGGCGATATGGCCGCTAGGCGGGGAGTGGAAATTGCCGATAATGCCGGTTTCGAGGTTAGAGTGGCGAGTTTGGGCTCTTTTAAGGATCCGGACGAGGCGGCCCAGAAAGACGCGGGTTTATTTAAGAAGCAGTTGGCAGAAGCTGTTCCGGTTTTTGACTTTTTAATTACCTCGGCGTTTAGCCGATTTCCCCAAGGGACCGCGGAAGCGAAGAGAAAAATCGGCCAGGAATTGGTGCCAGTGCTGGTCAAGATCAGCGACGAGATCGTTAAGGCCCACTATGTTAAAGAATTGGCGGCAAGACTTGGCATTGCCGAGGAGGCGGTCTGGGAACAGATTAAAAAAACTCAAAACTCAAAACTCAAAACTCAAAATTCAACAAGCGAAGAAAACCAAAGTGCTAAAATGCCTAAATCGCGGCGAGAGGTTCTTGAGGAATATCTTTTGGCCATTCTTTTTCAGGCAGAGGAGCTGAAAATACTGCAAAAAAGAGAGCTGCGCAATCTTCTGGCGACGCCCGCCTTTTTAAGAATCCTAGAGACGTTGGATAATTTTACCGAGGAGAAGAAAAAATTTGGCCCCAAGGGGTTTGCTAAGGAGCTGCCGGAAGAGCTTAAAGAAATCTTTAGCAATCTTTATTTATTCGATCTTGGCGACCTTCTGCGGGATGAGGAAAAGAAAGACCGGGAGATTGAAAAAACCAAAAGAGACTTGGCCGACTTGGTCCTGCGGGAGAAGTTAGCGGAACTTAGCAGACTGATCAAGGGGCTCGAAGAGGAAGGGAAAGAAGAAGAATTGGGGAAGCTTCAGGAAGAATTTCGCCGCCTTTCGCAGAAATTGGCTTGAGAATTTGTTATAATTACCGCCATGAAAGAAAAGACCTCTTCTATAAAAGATCTCGTCAAAAAAGCGCAAAAAGCCGGTTTCGTTACCCACGACGAAATTCTGGCGGTGATCCCCGAGCCGGAAGAACATTTGAACGAAGTCGAAGAACTCTTTAGGAAACTGATAAATAGCGGGGTTGATATTTTTGGTTCGATTACCCAGGAAGAACTGAAAGAAGAGGAAAGATCCCACCAGGAGTTAGTGCGCGAGCTCGAAGCCCTGGCGGCCATGGGCGAGATTACCACTCTTGACCCGGTGAGGATGTACTTAAGAGAGATTGGGCGGGCCCCGTTGCTTAAATTTGAAGAAGAAGTTGCCTTGGCCAAAAGGATCGAAAAGGGGGATCTACGGGCCAAAAAGAAACTGGTTGAATCAAATTTGAGGCTAGTTGTTTCTATCGCCAAAAGATACCTTTCCGGAGGCTTAAGCTTTCTGGATCTAATTCAAGAAGGCAACGGCGGGCTCATTCGCGCCGTGGAGAAGTATGATTGGCGCAAGGGCTATAAGT
>Ga0194111_10007275_pt1 | contig 12401 bp, 7 predicted proteins | sample TA2KigC300mmetaG_FD_146194 | JGI IMG/M metagenome (GOLD analysis project Ga0194111, IMG submission 146194) | Freshwater microbial communities from Lake Tanganyika, Tanzania - TA2015033 Kigoma Deep Cast 300m | ecosystem: Environmental > Aquatic > Freshwater > Lake | place: Tanzania: Lake... | reverse complement strand
TGCCTTTGGCCTGGTGCTGTATGAAATGATCTGCGGCAAACACGCGTTCCAGGCGGAGAGCCAGGCCAGCCTGATCGCGGCGATTCTCAAAGAGGAGCCCGCGCCGCTGCCGTCACGGGAACCGTTGACGCCGCCGGCGCTGGATCGCCTGCTGCGCAAATGCCTGGCCAAGGACCCGGACAAACGCTGGCAGTCAGCGGCGGATTTGCGCGATGAATTGGAGTGGATCGCGCAGACCGGCCCAGTGAGCGGCGCGGCTCCCGCGGCGGTCCAGGGTAGCCGCTGGCGGCGGCGCGTCCTGCTGGGCGCGGCGGCGGTGTTGCTCGCCGTGCTGGCCTTCGCCGCCGGCCGCCTGCTTTCTCCCCCGACTTCCGCGTGGATTGGCACGCCACTGGGAGGCCCGGAAATGGCCATGGGGCCGCGGATCTCGCCCGACGGGCACACGCTGGCCTTCCAGGCCATGGTGGGCGAGAACACGCAAGTGGCGGTGATGAAGCCCGAGAGCGGCAACTGGCAGGTGCTGACGCGCAAGTCCGATGCCGGCTGGGTGAACGTGATCAGTTGGTCGCGGGACGGCAACAAGCTGTACTACGACCGCCTCGTGGACGTGCCCTTGGGGGTATACAGCGTGCCGGCATTGGGCGGCGACGAACGACTGGTGTTGGAGGACGCCTTCGCCCCCGAAGCGTTGCCCGATGGCAGCCTGTTGGTGGCTAGGCTGAATGAGGAACGAAAGCTCCAGGTGTTTCGCTTCTGGCCGGATTCAGGGCGATTGCAGGGTCTTCCGCTGGAGTTGGGTCTGCCGTCGGGGATGATCAGTGTGGTCAGTGGGTGCGTGCTTCGAGCTTCCCGAGACGGGAAGGAAGCCTTCGCTTTGGGACGCCAAATGGGCCACGCAGACCAGGCGCCGCACCTCTATCTGATCGATCTGGACTCTGGCGGGGTGCGCCGGGTGCAGACCGGCCTGCGGAATGATTCCGTGATCACCGCGCTGGCGCCAAGCCACGATGGCAGTTCCGTCCTCGCTGCCGTCCGGTCATCGAATCTGCTGCGCATCGTGGCCGTTCCGAAAAGCGGAACCCACGCAGCGCGAACGCTCTTGACAGTGACGGGCACTCTCGCCTACCTGGACACCGGACCGGACGGCAGCATCTACGCCGACCAGTGGCTCCAATTCCGAATCGTGCTCCAGTTTGCGCGGGAGGGTGGTCATGCAAGAAAGATCGCGTCGCTTCCAAATGTTGAATGGGGGCACATGTGTCTGTTGCACGGGGACCGCCTCGCCTTCTTCTGGGTCCTGGGGGACCGCTCGCGGCTGATGATGATCGAGGCGGGAAAAGACCCGGTTCCGCTAGTGAACACTACCGAAGAGGTAGCGCCACCCGTGACGGCTGCGGGCCCAAAGGAAGTTGCCTTCCTGATCGGCCCCGAGTCGAACCGCGCCATCGCGCTGGCCTCCACCGCCAACGGCCGCATCACCCGCCGCATCCGCTTCGACAAGGGGCCGGTCAGTTCTCTCGCCGCATCCCCGGACGGTAAGACGATCTACTGTGCGGCGAGCGGCGCTATCTGGTCGATTCCTCAGGAGGGCGAGCCGCGGAGACTCTGCGCGGGCGACCAGGTTGCCATGGATCCGGCAGGCCAGAGCCTGCTGGTGAAGCTGATCGCAGCGTCCCGGGTGCGGCTCCTGCGCGTGCCGCTCAACGGCGCGCCGCCGCGGGAGATTGCCCCGGCCGGTCCGTTTCGCCTGACTTTTCATCCGCTGGCATCCGCGGGGATCGCCCAAGATGGCCGGATGGTGGCCCCGCTGGCGTCGCTCGACTCGTGGTTCTTCGTTCCCGGTGTGCTTGATCTGGAAACAGGGAAGATGACACGGATTCCGGTAGACCAACCAGGCGACTATCAGTTCATGGGCTATACGCCCGGAGGGCAAATGGTGGCGGTGGCAACCGAGATTCACCAGTCGATCTGGAGGTTCCGCCCGGAGCGCCGCTGACTTCGCCGCTCTTGCCGTTTGCGAACAACTCGATTCCGGCCCCGCAGAATCCAGAGGGTCGGTTACCCTTCTCCAGTCGGTCCGAGGCCGGGATGACTCTTGAATGCCAGCGCACCCCGCTGGTATTCACATCCGCGCAACTTCTTGGGAAGGAATCCGTTACAGCGAGCGGGCTCTGAGTGGCTCCATCAAGAGCCGCCTGACGATCGGCGAGAACGCGCTAAGGTAATGAAGAACTGGAGCGGGAGACGGGACTCGAACCCGCGACGTCCAGCTTGGGAAGCAGAGCCCGGACTGCAAGTACAGAATCTGGCGGCTGCGGCGTGGATTAGAAGCGATGGCCAGTCTCCGAGTGTCGGCAGGTTGGCTCCGGGGCTCGCCTAATGGAGCCATTCTGGAGCCACAGCGTTCTTCAGAAGCTGGCCGCGACAGCGCGCACGGCGATCCGCGATACCATAGGCGACGCTCCGGTGAGGAGCCTTCCGGATAGCGCAATTCGGCCCGAGCACTCCAGGGTGAGCCGAAAACAACGGTCAGCGCTACTAGACGCGCGGCCTGGCGGTACCCGGCCCTGCGCGGGAATCGGAACGTCCACGGCGCCCGATTAAGACGCATTCACCTTCCGGCGTCGCGGCCGAACCGCTTGCCGAAGAAATCCCCCTCGTTCCACTTGGGGCGTTCGGATTCCATTGCTACTTTGTATCCCACCAGACCCACAAACCGCCCGAACCTGGCGCCCGTCGCATAGTCGAACTTCTGGGATGCATCATCCTTCGGCGAGTGATACACGGTCACAAACCAATTCTTCTTCACCGCCAGGGCATCCACACCGGGCGCGCCCGACTTGTAGCCCGCGTCGAGGAACAGCGCCGGGACCCCCTGCTTGACGAACGAGAAATGGTCCGTGCGCGTGAACAGGCCCTCGTCGGGGGTCGGGTCCGGACTTACTTCGAAACCGGATTCGGCAGCGGCCTGCGCGGCCGTCTTCCCGAGACTCGAATGAGCGCTACCGTGCACCACCACGTCGCGGAGCGAGGGTACGTAGGGTATGGAACCGTCGATATTGATGTTCGCCACCACTTTCTCAATAGGAACCGGAGGATTCTTGGCAAAGTAATCCGACCCGAGTAGCAGTTGTTCCTCGCCGGTCACTGCCACAAACAACAGGCTTCTGCGGGGCCGCGCCGGTAGTTGGCAAAACGCCCGGGCTACTTCCAGGAGGACCGCACACCCACTGGCGTTGTCCAGGGCGCCGTTGTAGATGACGTCGCCATCCACTGCCGGACCGATTCCCAGGTGATCAATGTGGGTGCTGAACACCACATACTCGCTCTTCAGCGCAGGGTCCGACCCCTCCAGAAGAGCCACGACGTTCTCGCTCTCCACCGCCGTGTGGCGGCTGGCCCAGCGAACCATCGCAGTTTTCGTTGTCACGAAACGCGGCGGCTCGCCCTTGGCCGAGGCGGCGAAGACCTCAGCGGCGCTGTACTTCTCCCCGGCGAAAAAGGCATCCGCCGCCGCGCGGTCCAAAACGGACGCAGGCGCCAACCGGGCGCCGGGCTCATGCACGCGTCCACCAGCCTCCAGCCATTTCATGGTGTTGTATCCGATGGCCAATTCGCGCTGCATGAACCGCCACGGGAATTTCCGCTGCACTTCCGGCGTCATCACGCCAAGAATCCCGGCGGCTCCGTGGGCCGCGGCCATCTCCCGCTTCGTATCGTGGGAGAAGTAGTAGCCACGCACAGAGGATGAAAGCCTCGGGGGGGCTTCCCAGTCCAACAGCCCGACAACCTTACCCTTTACGTCCAGCCCGGCGTAATCGTCATAGTTCATCTCCGGAGCGCTCACCCCATATCCGGCGAAGACTACCGGCGCGCTGAACTCTCCCTTGGCGGTATCGTGCGTGTCCAGAAGAAGAAACTCGGTCCCGTGCTTCAGTCGGGTCGTCTTCCCTCCTCCGCTCAGCACGAGGGACGTGGCTTCTGGCAGCACTTCCGTGCGCCGCAGCGCGACCTTCTGGAAGTAGCCGCCGTCCGGCATGCCCCCCTTCAGCCCGGAGGCCGCGAACTGGGCAGCCAGATATTTGGTCGCCAACTGATGTCCGCGCGTTCCCGTCCGCCGCCCCTCCAGCGCGTCGTCGGCCAGGAACTCCAGGTGCGCCTTGAGGGCTTCGGGCGATATGCCGCCGCCGAATCTACTACTGCTCTGTCTTTTCTCGGAGCAAGCAATGGTGAGCAGCAAGCTGGTGCAGCTCAGTGCGGCAAGAATGCTTCGGAGATTCATCGTTTCCTCCGCCTCTTCTCCGCCAGCCTACTTCATGGCTCGGATCGAGACAACTGACCGAAGAATCAGGGGAACCGTCAGGGCGGCTTGGCTTCCAGTATCGCTGGGTGGGTCGTTCTCCGGCAGCCGGGAACTCAACCAGAGCTGCGACTCTGAGGAAGCACTGCGAGCGCTTCAAGGCCGGTGCACCAAGCTGACCCTCGGATCGTCATGAACCCTTTGCGCTCTTGATCTTGACACCCGGCGGCTCCAGTTGGATCCGGTAGCGCCGCGCTCGCATTGGAGGAGGTCTCGCTAAGTAAGTGAAGACCTGGAGCGGGAGACGGGACTCGAACCCGCCACGTCCCTGCGGCTGGCGGCGTGGGAGCGGCTTCCATTCGGGCTTACGCCAATGTACATTGTGGTGTACACTATGGGAGTGAGGGATCTTACCGTAACCGAGTTCCGCCGCCACTGCCTCTCGCTGCTGGCCAATCTCCCCGAGGAAGGCATCGTCATAACCAAGCACGGCCGGCCCCTCGCGCGAGTGGCGCCCGTCCACCCGCCCCGCCAGGGTAAGCGGGTTGCACCACCGCTGCTGAAGGGCAAGGGCCGGCCCGGGCCGCTGTGCCCCAGCACCGAGACGCCCTATGGCCTCGTATTTGGCTGACATCAACGTCTGGCTCGCGCTGACCTGGGATCAACACCCTCAGCACCTCCCCGCCTCACGCTGGTATGCCGCCATTGACGAGGCCACGCTCTTGTTCTGCCGCTTCACCATGCTCGGCTTCCTGCGTCTGCTTACGAACCAGAAGGTCATGGGTGACAGCACAGTCACCCTGACCGGGGCGCTTCAACTGTACGACCGCTGGAGGCAGGACCCGCGCGTGGAACTCGCTCCCGAGCCGAGCGAGGCCGAGCCGCTGTTCCGGCAGGCTCTGGCCCCGTTTGCCCTCGAGCCGGCGACGAAGGCGATTGGCGACTGCTACCTGGTGGCGTTCGCCGAGGCAGCCGGAGCGCACGTCGTCACCTTCGACCGGGGTCTCGCCGCAACCGCGTGTTTCCGGCAAGTCCCGGTCGCGCTACTGGAGCCCGCCCCCAAAGCCGCTCCGACTGGCGCGACGGCGGTCCGGAAGCGCCGTCTGCGCTAGGATCGGAATATGGACCTCAGAATATCGGCGTGGATGCTGACAGGAGCGCTGCTCCTGCCCGCGGCAGCCGGCACGGGAATTGACGCCGCTTGGGAGCGCCTCCGGTCGCTGGCCGGCGAGTGGGAGGGATCGCTGGGCGACAAGAAGGGCGGCGTCACCTACACCATCGTTTCAGGCGGCAGCGTGGTGATGGAATCGATGAAGATGCCGGCTCCCGAGCCTGACATGGTAACGATGTACCACCGCGACGGGAGCGGTCTGGTGGCGACGCATTACTGTAGCCTGGGCAATCAGCCTCGCATGCGCGCCACCCAAGCGCCGCCGGACGGCAAGACGATCCGGTTCCGGTTCTCCGACATCACCAACCTCTCGAAGCCCGACGCTCCGCATATCCGCCACCTAACGCTCACCTTCGAGGACGCGGACCACCTCACGCAAGAATGGACGTCCCTGGCCAAAGGGAAAGAAGAAGCCTCGGTCTTCAAGTGGACGAGGAAGAGGATACCGTAGCCCGGCGGCGAATTCACTGGCTCCGCGCTGGCGCATGGCGCCGCTGAGCGCTGCGAAGCACCCCAGGGCGCTTGGGATCCTGCACCGGGGCGCTTCTCCAAGAAGGACAAAGGGAAACTGGAGCGGGAGACGGGACTCGAACCCGCGACGTCCAGCTTGGGAATCAGAGAGTAGATTGCAAATAAAGAATTTTGCGTCTACGGCGTGGATTGGAAGCGACTGCAAGCTACCCAGTTTCAGCAGGTTGGCTCCAAGGCTCTCTTAATGGAGCCATTTTGGAGCCACGGCGTCCTTCGCGACGCGGGCCGGGATGGGGCACTCTGCGGTCCCCAACTCAACAGCTGACACCCCAGCACGCCGACTTCCGGATGGCGTTAGCCGGGAGCAACGCTCGGAAGCTGCGGTTTGACCGTTTGCCGGCCACGGAGGCCATCGCTCATGCAATCCCTGAATCGTCGTGCGTGATGGAAATCATTAGAATCAAGAAAGGCCCGTTTGTGGGCTGGCCGTCTGTGTCTTGGTCTCGGACCGAGGCGCCGTGAGTATTATCGATGTCGGTTCGCATATGACTGAGGCAATAGGCTCAGCCCATTCTGGCAGTGGAAAGTTCATGAAGAAGCAAAAGGGAGACCTTAGTGCGTCAGCCGTCTTGTTTCATCTCTGCGCTGCCTTGGCGCTTTTCAGTGGAGCTTGCGCGCGCGACTCATCCCACGTACAGGAGTCCGCCGGTTGGGAACGACGCGCCCAAAATGTAACCATTACCCGCGACGAGTGGGGCGTTCCCCACGTTCACGGGAGGACAGATGCCGACGCTGTGTTTGGATTGATCTACGCCCAGGCTGAGGATGATTTCAATCGGATTGAAATGAACTGCTTGAATTCGCTCGGTCGGACCGCGGAAGCGGAGGGTGACTCCCAGATCTACCGTGACCTGCGCATGCGGCTCGTCGCTGATGACAAGGTTCTACAGGCTCTGTACGCCGCAAGCCCCGGTTGGCTGCGGGAATTGATGAACGGCTGGGCAGATGGGCTGAACTACTTCCTTGCGACCTACAAGAACGTGCATCCCAAGGTCATCTCTCGATTTGAGCCTTGGATGGTACTTGCCTTTACGGAAGGGAGTATCGGATGGGACATCGAGACCGTGTCCCTGCGCGAACTGGAAGCGTTCTATGGGCAGCAGGCCAAGCGAGGCCGCAAGGCTGAAGCGGCTGTCCCGCCAAGGCGCCCGGGGGGGTCAAACGGCATCGCGATAGCCGGCTCGTTGACGGCATCGAGGAACACGCTCTTGCTGATCAACCCGCATACATCGTTCTTTTTTCGTGCAGAGGCGCATGTGCAGAGCGACGAAGGCTTGAACGCCTACGGCGCAGCGACGTGGGGCCAGTTCTTCATCTACCAAGGGTTCAACGAGCGCGTCGGCTGGATGCACACGTCAACAGGCGCCGACGCTATTGACGAGTATGCGGAAACAGTTATTGAGAGAGGGGGCAAACTCGCCTATCGGTATGGCTCGGAGGAGCGGCCGGTTCAGTCGCGTGCGGTCACCATCCTCTATCGCACGCCGACCGGGAAAGCTCAGCGCGACTTCACCGTTTACCTGACGCACCACGGGCCGGTCGTGCGAGAAGCGGGCGGGAAGTGGATCGCCGTGAGACTGATGCAGGACCCCGTAAAGGCGCTCACACAGTCTTACTTGCGGAACAAGGCAACAACGTACGCCGCTTTTAAGGAATTGATGGAGTTGCATACGAACTCCTCCAATAACACGGTGTATGCGGATGCGGATGGGAATATCGCCTATTTCCACGCGAATTTCGTGCCGCGGCGCAGTGCCCGTTTCGACTGGACCCGGCCCGTTGACGGATCCGATCCGGCTACCGAATGGCAGGGACTGCACTCTGTTGACGAGAGCCCGAATCTCAAGAACCCTCTATCGGGGTGGATTCAGAACACAAATAACTGGCCGTACTCGGCGGCTGGGCCGCATAGCCCGAGGCGCGTGGACTATCCGCAATACATGGATCAGTACGGCGAGAACCAGCGGGGCGTACACGCGATACGGCTCCTCACTGGTCGTCGCGGATTCACCCTCGACTCGCTGGCTGCGGCGGCCTTCGATCCGTACCTTCCTGGGTTCGACGATCTCCTGCCACCGCTTTTTGCGGCGTTCCATTCCCTCCCGCCGGCGAGCGCGCTCAGGACCCGCCTGGCCGAGCCGATTGCGGTGCTCGAAGCCTGGGATCGCAGGTGGGCCGTGACTTCGATTCCGTCCGCACTGGCCGTCTACTGGGCACAAGAACTCTGGCGCAGGACCGGCGCAGATCCTGAATTGGATTCTCTACTCGTATACCGTCATGTGGCCCAGAAAGGCAGCCCGGCACAACGCCTGGAAGCCCTCGTTGAGGCGATCAACAAGCTGACGAGCGATTTCGGGACTTGGAAGACGCCATGGGGCGAGATCAACCGTTTCCAGCGCCTGACAGCGGATATCGTCCAGAATTTCAACGATGCTTCGCCGAGCATTCCTGTGGGGTTCACGGCGGGGCTGTGGGGTTCGCTCGCGGGGTTCGATGCAAGAACGTACCCCGGCACGAAGCGGATGTACGGCACAGGCGGAAATAGTTTTGTTGCCGTAGTGGAGTTTGGCAAGACTCTGAGAGCCAAGGCCATCACAGCCGGGGGTGGGAGCGGCGATCCGCAGTCGCCAAATTTCAACAACCAAGCGAAGCGATATGCAGACGGCGAACTTCGAGACGTGTACTTTTACGGCCCGGATATTTCCAAGCATGCCGTGCGGTCGTACCACCCCGGCCGATAACGGTAGCTTCAACGACCGATGCCTTTCGGTTCGGAAGTAGCTATCGTGGCGGCAATTCGGCAGTTGAGCCTGCGCAAGAACTCCGGGGACTCAATACACGCAGTTTCCGATTGAATGCCAGCGTGGTCTGCTGGCATTCGCCGATCTCAACTGCATACAGATGAACGGCTTGAGGCTCAATGGCGGCAGACAGTGGCTCCACTCCCAGGAAGGCTTCAAACCGGAAATTGGCGCAAGCTACTGAAAAGATGGAGCGGGAGACGGGACTCGAACCCGCGACGTCCAGCTTGGGAAGCTGGCATTCTACCGCTGAATTACTCCCGCTCCGCGGTAGGGCTACGGCCTGCCCTGATTGTAGCAGATCCGCGCCCGTCTGCCCATTCCCAGGCCGCCGGCACCCCGGGTACCCCGGACCTGGACGCAGGTCTACCCCAGGGTGCAAAGGCATTCGCCAGTGAGCGAAGGCGGCCTGACCACGAGCCCCTTGAAACACTAGGGCTAGACGCATTCGGATTTAGGGTCTTGAAAAGCAAAGCGGTGAACCGGTTCAGACGATAGAACAGCGTACGCAATGCGTGTGCTGTGGCTAGCCTCCGAGGATGCCGGCTTGGTGTCCGAAGCGGGCTGGGCGGGACTGCCTGGCTGGGCAGTGGAACGAGTGCTGGAACCTGTGGGGGCGCTGGAGCGGTTGAAGAACTCCTCCTACGACGTAGTGGTGGCCGACTTACCTCTGCCGGAGTGGGCCGCCGAAGAGTGGCTGGAGGAAGTTCAGCGCATCCGTGGCCGGATGCCGGTGGTCTTCCGGCGGGAGCGTCCCGATCACGAAGACGCGGTCCGGCTGGTCAAGCTCGGCGCCTACCACCTGCTGTGCCTCTCGGAGGACCCCGACAAGCAGGCGCTGATTCTGGAAGGGGCGGCGGAGTGCCGCCGTCAGATGCAGCTAGTGCTGCTCGGGGGCGCTCCGGACCGCGAGCCCTGGAAGAAATTCCTGGTGGGCGAAAGCGGCGCCATGCGCGATATCGACCATATCATCCGGCTGATCGCCGCTCGCCGCTGCACGGTGCTGATCACGGGTGAGACGGGCACCGGTAAGGAAATGGTGGCGCGGGCCATTCACCTGGCCAGCCCGCGCTCGCACCTGCCCATGGTGGCGGTTAACTGCCACGCTTTGCCGGAGAGCCTGCTGGAGGCCGAGTTGTTCGGCCACGTCAGAGGGGCCTTCACGGGGGCCTTCGCGCAACGCGTGGGACGCTTCGAGCAGGCCAACCGCAGCACCCTGTTCCTGGATGAGATCGGCGACATGCCCTTGCAGACCCAGGCCAAGCTGCTGCGGGTACTGCAAGAGCGGGAGATCCAGCGCCTGGGCAGCTCGGAGAACATCGCCCTGGACGTCCGGGTGATCGCAGCCACCAACCAGGACCTGACCGAGAAGGCGGCGGCCGACAGCTTCCGGGAGGACCTCTATTACCGGCTGAACGTGGTTCCGGTGCGGGTGCCGCCGCTGCGGGAGCGACGCAGCGACATCCCGCTGCTGGTTCACTACTTCATCGAGAAAGTGTGCCGGCGGGAAGACCTGGCGACATGCACCATCTCGCGAGAGACGCTGGAGCGGCTGTGCGACTACGCCTGGCCGGGCAACGTACGCCAGTTGGAGAACGCGGTCGAGATGGCGGTGCTGCTGGCCGGAGAGCGCAAGAGCCTGTACCCCGGGGATTTCCCCATGCCCGCGGCGCGGCGGCGCGATCCCGCCACGGCGACGGCGGGCGCCTACGCCGTGCCGGACGAGGGGCTGGACTTCGAGCGGACCATCAACGGCATCGAGCGCAACATTCTGGAGCAGGCCCTGCACAGGACCGGCGGCAACAAGAAGCAGGCGGCGGAGCTGCTGCGTCTGAAGCGCACCACGCTCTCGGCCAAGCTGAAGAGCCTCGAGATGGCGGGCTAGCGTAGTGCGTCGCAAGTAGTGCGGGCCATGCAAGCCCGTGGCGCAGGCCATCGTCTGGTGTGGCCTGCGGGACGGCAGACGACGAAGAACGATCGTCTGCCCCGCTAACCACCCGCATCTTCGACACACTACACTAACGCCGCAGGGGCTCCTCCACCCAGGGCGGGGTGGCCTGGATCAGACGGCTCAACTCTGGTTCGAGTTGCTCCATGCGGGTCTTCATCCGCCAGACGACGTCGCGATAGCTGAAGTGTCCCTTGACGGTGGTGCGCACGCGGCAGATGTAGTCCAGCTCGGCGAAGTCCATTTTGAAGAGGAAGCGGGAGCGTACTCCAAAGGGGATGAGGTAGTGCGCGCCAGGCTCGGGCAGTTCGGCCTGGATGGCGAGGGTCTCGCGCATGAGCCTCTCATAGCGCTCGGCCAGACCGGCCTGAACCAGCGCCTTGGGGGTATCGAAGCCCAGGCGCGCACAGTAGGCCTGGCGGAACTGCTGGCAGCGGCGATGGCGGTGCAGGTCGCGGTAAGCGCCCACGTCCATGATCAGATCGAAGACGTAGGGCCCGCCGCGGAAGGGCCGGAGCAGCTCGTCCCGCTCGGTGCGGGAGCGCAGCACCAGCTCGAGGACCTCGGCGCGCAGGGCCGCGCTCCAGCCGCGCGCCAGCTCGTATAGTTCGCGGTAAGGCCGGTCGGTGACACTGTAAAGCAGCGTGGCGACGATGTCGCTGGCGGCGTCCTCGGGCCGGATGAGATCCACGCGGTCCGCCTCGAGGCCGGCCGCGGGCGGAAGGTTCTGCTGTGCCCACTGCGCCAGATCCTCACGGGCCTGGGCCAGGTGGTAGTGGGCGTCGGCGAATTGCGACAGGGTGGGCGCCACCGCCTCGCCCTGGAGGTTGTCCCAGAGGCAGTCCGGCTCGGCGGCGCAGGCCGCGGCCATCTCCTCCGCCAAGCCGCGCAACTCAGCGTACTCCGACACCTTCAGGCGCCGGATCTGCTTCTCCAGGGTACGGATGCTGGTAAGCTGGCCGACGTTGGTGGGTACGCCGAAGAACAGCAGGTAGCGCGCCACGTCGAAGGCGCGGGCGTTGATATTGCGCTGGTAGGCCTCGGGCTTGAGGTCCTCGGGGCGGGGAAGCCGCTCGGTTAGGAACTCCGTCATGCGGGTGTGGACTTCCTTATAGGCATCCAGCAACCGCTCGCCGGCGGCCCGGTAGAGCGCCGTGTGGTGCGGCTGGAATTCCTCGGGGGAGAGGAAGCCGCTGCGGGAGAAGTCCTGGTAGCGCGAGGACTTGGCCTGGCCGTCCCAGAGCGGCTCGTCCTCGATCTCGGTGGCGGCCAGCTCGGAGATGCCCTCGAAGCACATCACCACGTGCCCCAGGTCGGCGATCGAGGAGTGGCCGTACTGGAAGTAGAAATGCTCGAGGAACTTGCGGGAATCGTGGGCGCGGACCCACTCCAGCGATTCGTGGATGGAGTCGGGCGAGCGGCTGTAGCGGGCCAGGGCATAGGCGCACTTCTCGGGAGGCAGGGGCGCCAGGGTCACCACGCGCTTGTGTGTGCCATGCGGCATGAAATGGCTATGATAGCTGAAACCATGCGAGTGAGAATCAGGCGGCTGCGGCCGCACGCGCTGCTCCCCCGTTACGCGCACGGCGCGCGGGAGGATGCCGGCATGGACCTGTTCGCGGCCGAGGACGTGACGCTGGAGCCTGGCTA
>Ga0194111_10007266_pt1 | contig 12410 bp, 8 predicted proteins | sample TA2KigC300mmetaG_FD_146194 | JGI IMG/M metagenome (GOLD analysis project Ga0194111, IMG submission 146194) | Freshwater microbial communities from Lake Tanganyika, Tanzania - TA2015033 Kigoma Deep Cast 300m | ecosystem: Environmental > Aquatic > Freshwater > Lake | place: Tanzania: Lake... | reverse complement strand
GAGATGGTGCGCTTCATGATGAGCCATACGGTCCGATGCGGCAGCCCTTTTTTAGACAGAGTGACCTGTCTTTTGGTGAACTCGTAGGTTATGGGGCCTTTCACTCCTTCGGAAACCTTGCGCTTATCTGAGATTATGCGGCAAACTCGGCTACCACAATAACAAATGGTTTTTAAGACCTCACTACCCGAGTTGCACCGCGGAAAGTTTCTTTATTGTTATAGCGTAGTTGTATCGCGGCGCCATGATAGCAAAAATTCCGCCGAAAAATTATTTTTCCAAATGTTGGACATACTTGTGTTGTTTCAAGATATGAAGAAAAGGTTTTTGGGCTCCGCTTATCATCGCCAGGATTGCTGCTTTTCCTGACCCGGTCACCAAGAGATTTTGCCCCTGGGAAGAGCGCTTCACGGCTGGAAAAACCAAAGGAGGCAGGCACAATCTGAAGCCGGCCCATGGTTCGAGCTGCTTCAAAAATGCCTGCCCCCTGGCAAGGATCGGTAATAGATTTAAAGTTTAACGACGTTTTGGGCTTGGGGCCCTTTAAGGCCTTGGACCACTTCAAATTCCACTTGCTGGTTTTCCGCCAAAGACCGGAATCCATCTCCTGTAATAGCGCTGAAATGCACAAACACATCGGGGCCGCTTTCCCGGGAAATAAACCCAAATCCCTTGGAATCGTTAAACCATTTAACCGTGCCTGTTTCCCTCATTACTTCCCAAACCTCCTGAAAAATTGTGCAACTTCTTCCTGCCGTAAATAGCAGGTTTGCCAGCAGCCGGCTAAAAAATAAGAAGGGCACTTAGCATACCCTTCCGATCGATCCAGAACCCAGGGGTCCTGCTTTCAGCCTGACATGCTATTACCGGACATTTTAGGTGATCCCCCCTAAAAGTCAAGGAAAACCGGAATTAAAATTAATTCATTGAAGACATTATTGGCGCAGCAGGGGGGGGCGAAGTTGCGATCCTTTGCCTGGTTAGCCTTAATCTGGGATAGCCTCTCAAATCAGCCCCCCAGGTCGGCCGCGGAGGGCAAGGTGTTTCCAGCCAGGATGCCCGGCGCCGCCAATCACCCGAAACAGGGTAATGTTCTCAATGGCTCGCCCCGCCAGGACCAGGTGCGAGCGTCCTTGCCGGCCTCGCGGACCTACCCTGAAATGCCCCGGGCTTTTTGAAACCATAACCGCAAGTTATACCGTCCGCCCTGCCGCAGTACTCCCTTGTTTCCAGGCGTTAAAACGATTATTAATATAGGTAGGATATCGGGCTTCTTAACCGAAAAACCGAGGCGAGAAAAATGGCTGCCAGGGGAACAAAGCGCAACGCCTGGGCTTTATTCGGAATACTGGTTTTTCTCCTGCTGAACTATCCTTTGTTGCAGATTTTTAACCGCGACGCCTTGCTGGGAGGGATTCCAGTCCTGGTTTTATACCTCCATGTGGTTTGGATATTGGCCATTGCCGGGCTTTTTGCCTTGGGTGGGCGATTAACTTCCCGGGAGTGAAACCGGGCGGAATTAATGAAGCATGCTTAACACGGGTGTGGTGGCAGCCGCGGCGTTTGGCTATCTTCTCCTGCTCTTTGCCATAGCTTATTATGGAGACCGGCAGAGGGCCCGGGGGAAGAGCATTATTGCCAATCCCTATATCTACGCCCTTTCCCTGGCGGCCTATTGCACTGCCTGGACTTTTTACGGCAGCGTCGGCAAGGCGGCCACCTCGGGGGTCACCTTTCTCACCATCTATCTGGGGCCCACCATAATCGCTTTTTCCTGGTGGTTCGGTTTGCGCAAGCTCCTGCGCATCTGCAAGGAAAACCACCTCACCACCATGTCCGATTTCCTGACGCTGCGCTATGGCAAAGGGGCCTTTCTGGGGGCCCTGGCCACCGTGGGGATGCTTCTGGCCATAACCCCCTATATCGGCCTGCAGCTCAAGTCAATCTCCGACACCTTCAGCATCCTGGTTTATCGAGAAGTAACCCCTCATCCGGCCATCCCGATTTATCAGGACACCGCCTTTTATGTGGCCTTGCTCCTGGTCGTGTTCGGCATCCTGTTTGGGGCCCGCCATCTGGATCCCACCGAACGCCACGAAGGGTTAGTGGCGGTGGTGGTGTTTGAGTCCCTCATCGAACTGCTGGCGTTCTTGAGCCTGGGCGTCCTGGTAACCTTTGGCCTTTTCCCGGGCTGGGGAGAAATCTTCACACGTATCCAGCAGAGTCCTGAATTTCAGCAGCTTCTCCTGGTAAACACCGGGCCTCAGAATAGCTATGCCCTTCTCCTGGCGCTCACCCTCCTGGCCATGGGAGCCATCCACTTTCTGCCGCGGATGTTCCATATGGCGGTAGTGGAGAATACCAATGAAAAGCACATTCTTACCGCTATTTGGCTTTTTCCCTTGTACCTGTTGTTGATCAACCTGTTCGTGCTGCCCATCGCCTTGGGGGGACTGCTGTTGGGCATTCCTCAGGAGCAGGCCGACACTTTCGTCCTCCGCATTCCCTTGCAAACCGGCCATCCGTATCTTGCCCTGCTGGTTTTTTTGGGAGGGTTGTCGGCTTCCACCGCCATGGTGGCGGTGGCCTCCATCGCGGTGAGCACTATGCTCGTCAACAGCCTGGTGATGCCCCTGGCCATTCGGCTAAGACTGCAAGAGCGGATCACTCCGCATCTGCTGACCGTCAAACGGGGCGCCATTCTCTTTCTGATTCTTTTGGGATATTTCGGCTACCGCCTGATCTTCCCTACCGTAATGCTGGTGGATATAGGTCTCATCGCCTTTTGCGGGGTGATGCAATTGGTTCCGGCCATGCTGGGGGCCTTGTATTGGCGGGAAGCCACCCGGTGGGGAGCCATTGCGGGATTGCTGGCGGGTTTTTTTCTCTGGGGCTATACGCTGGTCCTGCCCTATCTAGTAGAAGCAGGCTGGTTCCCTCTCAGTATATTATCCGCGGGCCCCTTCGGCCTGGCCTTTCTCAAACCCACCGCTTTCTTAGGTCTGACCGGCCTGGACAAGCTCTCCCACGCCTTCTTCTGGTCCATGCTGTTCAATGCCGGCGCTTTTATCAGCATCTCTTTATTAACGACGCCCAGCCCGGTGGAGGAGGAGCAGGCCCGGCGGTTTGTCGATGTATTTGAACGGGAAAGAGAGCTGCCTTTGGAGAAACGCTTCGTTTCCTTCCCGAGCCTGGACCAATTGACCCATTTCATGGAAAAGCTCATCGGCCCCAGGAAGGCCAGAGAGGCGCGCCAGGCCTTTCTCCGGGAGGTGGTGACTCCGGAATCCGAGTGGGGGGACCGGGAGAAGATCCGCCTGGCGGCCTTTGTGGAACGGACCCTGGCCGCCTCCATCGGGCCGGCGGCGGCCCGGGTAATCGTGGAAGGTTATCTAACCTCCCTGGGTTCCCGGATGGAAGACGTTATCGATCTCTTCGGCCGGATCTCCAGTTCCCTGGAGGAAAGCGAGCAAAAATTAAAAAGACGGGTGGCGGAACTCTCGGTGCTCAACGAAGCCGCCCGCCGGTTGGCCTCTTCCCTTTATATTCCCGATCTCCTGGAAGGGGTGTTGGGAGTCCTGGTGGAACAGCTCGGGGTAGAAAAATGCGCCGTGCGGCTATTGGATGAAAATAGCTTGCTGCACACCAAAGGCGCCCGGGGCCTCCCCCCTGAGGTCCGGGAACAGGTGGTAAAGCCCGAGCCTGGATCCCTCCTGGGGCAATGTTTGTCGGCCAATCAGGTGATTTCCGTGTCGGATTCCTCTGAGGTGGCGGATCGGCTCCAGGGGCTTCTGGCAGACGAAACTCAGGGTTCCCTGGTGCTGGCCCCCATCACCACGGAAACCCTGACCCTGGGAGTATTGACCGCGGCCAGCAGCCAGAAGGGTTATTTTGCCAAAGAACACGTGGAGTTCTTCCAATCCTTGGCCGGGCAATTGGGACTGGCCGTGCGGACTGCCAACATGGAGGAAGCGCTGCGCCTGGACGAGTCCCGTCTCGAGGCGGTGTGGCAGCTTAGCCAGATGACCAGGGCGACGCTGGAAGAGATTACCGATTTCGCTTTAGAAGAAGGAGTCCGCCTGACCAAGAGCACCATCGGTTACCTGACTTTTATGAATGAGGACGAAACGTTGCTCACCATGCAAGCCTGGTCCAAGACCGCCATGGATCAATGCGCCGTAGTGGATAAGCCCCTAGTCTATCCCTTGGAAACCACCGGGCTCTGGGGGGAAGCCGTGCGCCAACGGCGGCCCATCATTACCAACGATTATGCCGCTCCCAGCCCTTATAAGAAAGGCTACCCCCAGGGCCATGTGGAAATTCGGCGTCATTTGAACATTCCAGTGTTTGACGGTGACCACGTCGTGGCGGTGGCCGGCGTGGGAAACAAGGATGAGGACTACGATGAATCCGATGTCCGCCAGTTAACGCTGTTGATGAATGGCATGTGGTGGCAGGTCAAGCGCCAGCGGGCCGAAAAGGCTTTGACTGCCGAGGTGGAGCGGGGACTATACTTTCAAAAGCTCCTCATTCACACCTGCATGGACGGCATCGCCGGCTACAATATGGAAGGCAAGATTATCACCTTTAATGAAACCGCGGCAAAAATCCTGGGTTATGAACCGGAAGAAGTCATGGGTAAAATGAATGCAAAAGAACTCTTTGGCCCGGGCCAGGCTGAGGAAATCCTTCGGAAACTGCACGATCCGGTCCTGGGGGGGGAGGGCATTTTAGAGAACTATGAAAGCCGGGCTCGGCGCCGGGATGGCGCTCTCATCCCCATCTGGCTTTCCGCCCGGGTGATTTACGAAGACGGCCGGGAGATCGGCGTTATCGGGCATTTTAAAGACCTGCGGGAACGGAAGCGCATGGAGGAGGAGCTCCTGCGCAGTGAGCGCCTGGCCGTCCTGGGCAAGATGGCGGCCCATATCAGCCATGAAATCAAAAACCCCCTGATGCTCATCGGAGGGTTTGCCCGCCAGGTCCTGAAAGACGACTCCGGAGACCCGGAAAAGAATCGAGAGAAACTCCAAATTATCGTTGACGAAATCAAGCGCTTGGAAGATTTCCTGGTGGAGGTGGGCAGCTATGCCAAATTTTCCGAGCCCCTCAAGGTCCCCGGGGACCTCAATGCTTTAATCCAGGAAACCTGCCGACGCTTGGAACCGAGCCTGCGTGAAAGCGGCATCGAGTTGTTGCTGGCGTTGGACCCCAACCTTCCTGAGATTCAATTTGATCCGGGGCATTTGCGCCAGGTGATCTTGAATATCGCCAAGAATGGCATCGAGGCCATGAGCCCGGGGGGCATCCTGTCCATTGCCACCGGCCGGCAAGCGGAGCGGGTATTCGTGCAAATCTCGGATACGGGTGTGGGAATTCCACCGGAGATCCGGGAAAAGATCTTCCAGCCCTTTTTTTCCTCCAAGCCCAAGGGCAGCGGCCTGGGGCTGGCCATCTCCCAGAGAATTCTCGAAGCTCACCAGGGGGAAATCGCTATTGAAAGCGAACCTGGAAAAGGCACCCGGGTGACCATCATTCTGAAAGGGGAGTAAGCAAACCCATGGGCCATAATTATCCCCGGCCCCAGATTGCCTATCAGCCATTAAGCTCCGTATCATCCCTAAAAACTATAATTGCCGGGCGCCGCAGAAATATTTCAAGAAATTATCAAAGAAGCCGATATGAATAACAGTTTTTTACGGCGGGTAGCTATTCGGAAAAGCCTGGCAGTCGGATGGGAAAACCGGTCGCCCGTCTGAAACCATCCATCCCCCCAGCTTTCTTTCGAAGAGCTCACCGCCTAATTGTCAGGTTTTCCCGACAGACGTTGTCAAACTTTAGCCTGATTTAGCCATGCGGGGACTTTTCCTCCTTTCTCATCCACCCAGGCAGGAGGTCGTTGGCGACCAACCGCAATCCATCAGCATAAGGATAGTCAAAGCCAAAAACCGGGGGAACCGATGGGGGTTGCATGTCTGCTGACCAACGCCACCATCGTTACCCACGACAGCAGGAGGGGAACGCCGGCGGCTTTTCCCGGACGTTGATTTACTTCCCCATCTTCCACACCCAGGCGGATATGGGCGCGCTCCGGGAATCGGTGGTCCAGGCGACCCTGGAGAAGGTGGGACGCCCGGGGTTGTCCCGCAAAACCGCGGCCATAGATAAGGTCTGGACAGAAATCGAGGGGGCCATCGACGCCTTGGCCCTATCTTTTGACCGGGTGCGCCTTTACCAGGACGGCTTGCCCGAGTGCGGGCGGGAGGCGGAGATCGTCACGGAACTGGCCCGGGCGGGCAGCCGCAACCATCAACTCCTGCTGGGCTTGATGGCCCGGGGGGCCGTTCTCATGGGAACCGAATCCGGCGACCTGCTGGTGCAGGAGCACCAGTTGGCCAGACAATCCCTGACGACCCGCCCACCCCGGGCCGCGGGGGTGGCGGCGCAACGCCGGGCCTTGAACGAGGCCCTGCTCAAGCGCCGGGATCAATTCATGGCGCAGCGCATTAACGACACCCTTAAAGACGGCGAGACCGGCATCCTCTTCCTGGGGATGCTCCATTCCGTGGTACGGTACCTCCAACCGGACGTGAAGGTGATCTATCCGCTTCACCGGCCTCGTTGAATCCGGAGGAAATATGGATCCAAGCGCCACCCGGGTGCTCATCGTGGACGATGATCGGGATATCAGTTCGTTGCTCTCCGCCCTCATGAACAAAGAGGGGTTGACCAATATGATGGCCCCCGACGGGGAGACGGCCTTGCGGATGGTCCCCCTGGCCAGGCCCGATATGATGCTGGTGGACGTCAAGATGCCCGGCATCGACGGCATGGAAGTATTGAAGCGGGTCAAGGAAACTAATCCCCATCTGCCGGTGGTGCTCATTACCGCGTATGCCGAGATTCCCGCGTCGGTGGCGGCTATGCGGGCCGGAGCCTTCGATTATCTGGCCAAACCTTTTGACCACTCGGAGGTAATCCGGGTGGTGCGCGCCGCCCTGGCCGAACGGGACCGCCGACGCCGCTCCATGGCCGAAGAAATCTCGACGGATAATTGTCTCCGGGTCATGATGGGCCCCAGCGACGCCGTCACCCGCATCATCCGGGAGGTGAACCGGGTGGCCCAATCGGACTTCAGCGTCATAGTCGAGGGGGAAACCGGCTCCGGCAAGGAACTGGTGGCCCGGGCCCTCTACCAACTGAGCCACCGCGCCGGGGCTCCTTTTATTCCCCTGGATTGCGGGGCTATCCCCGAAACCCTCATCGAGAGCGAACTCTTCGGCTACCAGAAAGGGGCCTTTACCGGGGCCGTGGCCCCCAAGGCCGGGAAATTCGAAGCGGCCCAGGGCGGCACCCTGTTTTTGGATGAAATCGGCAATCTGCCCCTGGGGTCCCAGGCGCGACTGCTGCGGGTCCTCCAGGAGAAGGCGGTGTTGCGCCTGGGGGCCACCAAGCCGATAAATATTGACGTGCGCCTGCTCACCGCCAGCAACCAGAAACTCCTGGAACTGGTGGAATCGGGACAGATGCGGGAAGACCTTTACTTTCGCCTGAATGAGTTTACCATCACCATTCCGCCCCTCCGGGACCGCAAAGACGACATCCCCTACCTGGCCAAGCGCTTTATGGATCTCACCAACAAAGAACTGGGGAAAAACGTCCAACACTTTTCCGAATACTGCCTGGAGGCCCTGATGTCTTACAACTGGCCGGGCAATGTGCGGCAGCTCCGGTCCGTTATCCGGCGGGCGGTGCTGCTGGCCGACGACATCATCACCGAGAAGCACCTGGACATCAAGCGCGCGCCGGTGCCGGGATTGGCCTTCACTCCCAGGGTTCAGGGCGCCCCCTGGCAGGAGTTGTCCCTCAAGGAGATCGTGCACCACAGCGTGGTCACCGTGGAACGGGAGGTCCTGACCCAGGCGCTGAAACATACCCGGGGCAATAAAGCCAAAGCGGCACGGCTATTGCAAATTGATTATAAAACGATGCACACCAAGCTGAAGCAATTCGGCCTGAGCAAATCGGGAGGCAGTCATGACTAAAAAGAAGGGCGGCGGCGGGGAAGCCGGCTTCGGCGGGGTCTTCAAGGGGCTGGCCGATCTTATCGAAAAGCTGGGCGATCTGGCGGACAAGGGGGAACAGCTCAAGAAGAGCGGGGAATTCGAACATAAGGACGTCAAAGGCGTCTATGGCTTCTCCGTCAAGGTGGGTCTGGGGGATAAAGGCGGCAAAGAGGTGAAGGTGGAGCCCTTCGGCAACGTCCGCCGGGATGAGAAGTCCGGGGAAACCGTGGTCCAGGAAATCCGGGAACCGGTGGTGGACGTGTTTGAGGAAAAAGACCATACCCTGGTGGTGGCCGAGATGCCCGGTATCAGCACCAAGGACGTGCACCTGGAGGTCCAGGACGACCTGCTCACCATTAACGCCGAAAAGAAGGATAAGAAATACCGCAAGGAGATCCTCCTGCCCCGGAGCTATCCCCGGGAAAAGATGAAGATGTCCTGCAACAACGGCATCCTGGAGATCAAGTGCGTCATGTAATACCGTAATTGTCCTGTTACGAAAAGTTCAAGGTTCAAAGTTAATGTAGGGTGCGCACCGCGCACCAGTAAGTAAGTTACTGACTTTTCATTGTTTTGAGAGAGCCGACGGCTCATGCGCGACTGTTAAGGAAGGAACGCCACATCGCATGAATAAATCTCAAGAATTAACCATCAAACTGAAAGTAACCGAGGCCCTGGGGAAGGACGTAGGGCGGGCTTATGCCCGCATGGGGCCGGAAGACCTGGAAAAACTCCAGGTGGCCATCGGCGACATCGTCGAGGTCGCGGGCAAGCGGAAAACCGTGGGCAAGGCCATGCCCGCCTATAAGGAACTGCGAGGCCGGTCCAGAGTGCAATTGGACGGCATCAGCCGGGAAAACGCCGGCGCGGGGATCGATGATTTCGTGCAGGTGCGCAAGATCGCCTGCCGCCCCGGGGAACGGGTGGTCCTGAGCCCCATCACCATAACCCCCGCCGACCGGGATCTCCAGTATATCGGCAGCCTCCTGGACGGCCTGCCGGTGCTGGAGGGGGACCGCATCCGGGCCACCCTGTTCGGCAGCCGCACCGCGGATTTCAAGGTAAAGAGCCTTACTCCCAAAGGGCCGGTGCTCATCAACCCCACCACCGTCCTGGTCATCGGCAAGGCCGATGTGCCTGAGCCCCGCCGGGCGGCGGTGTCTTATGAAGACGTGGGCGGCCTCAAACCCCAGTTGCAGCGCATCCGGGAGATGATCGAACTGCCCCTGCGCTACCCCGAGCTGTTTGAGCGCCTGGGCATCGACGCGCCCAAGGGCGTACTGCTCCACGGCCCCCCCGGCTGTGGCAAGACCCTCATCGCCCGCACCATCGCCCACGAGACCGAGGCCAACTTTTTCTCGGTGAGCGGCCCGGAGGTGGTGCACAAGTTCTATGGCGAGTCCGAGGCCCACCTGCGCAAGATCTTTGAGGAGGCGTCCCGGAAAGGCCCCAGCATCATCTTCCTAGACGAAATAGATTCCATCGCCCCCCGGCGGGAGCAGGTGGTGGGTGAGGTGGAGAAACGGGTGGTGGCCCAACTCCTGGCCCTGATGGACGGCCTCACCAAGCGCCAGAACGTCATCGTCATCGCGGCCACCAATATCCCCAACGCTCTGGACCCGGCGCTGAGAAGGCCGGGGCGGTTCGACCGGGAGATCGCCATTCCCATCCCCGACCGCCACGGGCGGCTGGACATCCTGGAGATCCACAGCCGGGGCATGCCCCTGGCCCAGGACGTGGACATGGGCCACCTGGCGGAGATCACCCACGGCTTTGTGGGGGCCGACCTGGAGGCGTTGTGCCGGGAAGCGGCCATGATCTGCCTGCGCCGCCTGATGCCGGACATTGATTACGGCCTGGCGGCCATCCCTTACGAGCAGCTGGCGCAACTGGAAGTGCACATGGACGACTTTCTGGCCGCGCTGCGGGAGGTGGAGCCGTCCGCCATCCGGGAGGTGTTCGTGGAAGTCCCGGAGGTTTGCTGGGAGGACGTGGGGGGCCTCCGGGCGGTGAAGGCGCGCCTCAAGGAAGCGGTGGAGTGGCCCTTGAAATATGCCCACCTCTTCAAACAGGCGGGCATCAAGCCCCCCAAGGGCATCCTCCTGTCCGGGGCGCCGGGATGCGGCAAGACCCTGCTGGCCAAGGCCATCGCCAATGAAAGCCGGGTGAACTTCCTGTCGGTGAAGGGGCCGGCCCTGATGTCCAAGTATGTGGGCGAATCCGAGCGGGGTGTTAGGGAGATGTTCAAGACCGCCCGCCAGGCGGCGCCCTGCATCATTTTCCTGGATGAGACCGAGGCCCTGCTGCCGGCCCGGGGCATGGGCGGCTCCGACTCCCATGTGACCGAGCGGGTCATCAGCCAGTTTCTGGCGGAACTGGACGGCATCGAGGAATTGAAGGGGGTGCTGGTGCTGGGGGCCACCAACCGCCTGGATATCATGGACCCCGCGGTGCTGCGGCCGGGGCGCTTCGACGAAATCGTGGAAATCCCCCTGGCGGATGAGGAGGACCGCCGGGAGATCTTTGCGGTGCACCTGCGGGGGAAACCCCTGGGCGAGGGCATCAGCGCGGCGGCGCTGGCGGCCCGCACCGAAGGATTGAGCGGCGCGGAGATCGCGGCGGTGTGCAATCAGGCGGCCCTGGCCGCAGTGCGCCGGGCGGTGGCGGCGGAAATCGCCCAGGAGGGCGCCGGCAAGGACCAGGTGCTCATCCTCCCCTCCGACCTGGAAGAAGCCCTGAAAGAGATGCTGGGCAGTAGTCAGTAGCCAGTGATCAGTAACCAGTAACCAGTTATCAGTTATCAGTTATCAGTTATAGAACGGGCCGTTGAACGCTTCTGGCAGTGAACGGCATAGCATACTGGCAACTGGTGAAAGTTCAAGGTTCAAAAGGATACGCTTTAAACCTTGAACTTTGAACTCCTGCTCGGATCACTTGAGTTAAGTGGATACTCACAAAACATCATTGATTTTAACTGATCACTGATCACTGATTACTGGCCACTGGCAACTCATAATGGACCCACTGAAACAAGGAATCTATCTCTTCTGCCTGGCCCGGTTAAGCCGGCTGCCGCCTTTGCCTCTTGAAGGCACGGGGCTGGATGGCCGGAGCCTGCTGCAGGTGGCCGGCTTTCAGGATCTGGCGGCGGTCTGGAGCCCGGTGGTGGTGGAGGATTTCTCCGGGCCGGACGCGGAAGAGCGGCTGCAGGACCTTACCTGGATCGGCCCCCGGGTCATCCGCCATCAGGAGGTGGTGGCCGGGGTGATGCGCCATTCACCGGTGCTGCCGGTAGGGTTCGGCACTATCTTTTCGTCAGCGGCCAACCTGATAAAGGTTTTGCAGCGCCATCATGACGCCATCGCCGGGTTCCTGGAGCGCGTCACCGACCGGGAGGAATGGGCCGTCAAAGGGCTGTTGGACCGCCCCGGAGCCAAGGAGAAACTGTTCTCCCTCAAGCTGGCCCGGGAGGCGGAGCGTCTGGGGGCCTTATCGCCGGGAAAGCGCTATTTTCAGGAACAGCGCCTCCGGGCCTCTTGTGACCAGGAACTCAAGCAATGGCTCCAGGAAGTTTGCCGAAAATTATGGGCCAGCCTCCGGGATTATGCCGCGCAGGTGCGGGAACGGCGACTCCTCTCCCGGGAAGCCACCGGCAGTGATAAAGAAATGGTTTGGAATTGGGCCTTCCTGGTGCCCCAAAGGGCCACACCGGGTTTCCAGGCCCGGATCCTGGACGTCAACGCCCGATACGCCCACCGCGGCCTGGTGTTTGAATGCACCGGTCCCTGGCCGCCCTATAGTTTTTGTCCGGCCCTGGACCTGGAGCCTGAGGCATGAACCGCCTGTGTTATTGTATCAGCCACCATCCGGGGCCGGAATTACCGGCGCCCCTGTTGGGGGTGGGGGGCCGCCCGGTATACCAGGTGGCGCACCGGCGCTTACGCGCGGCCATCTCCAGGGTGGACCGGGCGGAGTTGGCCCCGGACCTCCTTAGGGTCCGGGCCTATGAGCGGGTGGTGCTCTCCTGCCACCGCCAGGGCGCCGTCATCCCCATGCGTTACGGCTGTGTGGTGGCGCAGGAATCCCTGGTCGTCCAACTTCTGGACGAACACGGCCCCCAATATGAAGCCCTGCTCCAGGAACTGGACGGCTGTGTCGAAATGGGCTTGCGGGTCTTGCTGCCCTCGGGGCCCTGGGCTGCGGTGATCCCCGGCGGTCCGGAAGGCAGCCGGGAGGTGGCCGGGCTTCATCCCCCGGCCGCCGGGGCGGCCGCGGACCGCCTCGGGCTGGCCTACCTCACGGCCCGCAAGGCCCATTATGCCCACCAGGACCGCTGGACCAAGG
>Ga0194111_10007260_pt1 | contig 12417 bp, 8 predicted proteins | sample TA2KigC300mmetaG_FD_146194 | JGI IMG/M metagenome (GOLD analysis project Ga0194111, IMG submission 146194) | Freshwater microbial communities from Lake Tanganyika, Tanzania - TA2015033 Kigoma Deep Cast 300m | ecosystem: Environmental > Aquatic > Freshwater > Lake | place: Tanzania: Lake... | reverse complement strand
CTCGCGTGCGTCGTCGCACCGGGCAGGTGCAGCTCCGCATCGACCTGACGACCATCGGGAGCGCCGCCGACACCTATGGCGCCAACTACCTCGGCTACCTCCTCGGCGCTGGCTTCCTCTCGAATGTCAGCACCATGAAGAGCGACACGCTCACGAGCGTCACCGATGTCAACACGCTCGTCACCGCCGCCGCCGCCAACTACTCGATCGGGGGCATGATCGGCTCCTCGGTGAATGGTCGAGCCGAGTACAGCGCAGTCACCGACAACGACGCGAGCGGCAATGTGACCGTCAGCCCCGCCTTCAGCTCTGGCTTCTCGGGGACGCCGCTTGTTCGTGGTATGCAGACTTGGTTTCCGGGCTCGAGGACGCTGACCGGCGACCGCGACTATTCGCTGTGCTTCCGCGTCGACGGCGTGGGCTTCCGCTCGTTCGCCTACGGCTGCGTCTTGGAGAGCATCGCCCTGACGCTCGACAACGGGCGCGTCATGGCAGAGATGACCTACCAGAGCGCCCTCATTCAAGACGACCACGGCAACGCGGTTGGGCCCATCGAGCCGACCTACAACAGCGGGGCGCCCGCCTTCTTCCGTGGCTCGTATGTCGTGATCAGCGCGGCAGAGCCTCAGAAGAGCGGTACTGCGACCACCGGCGACAAGCTCGGGCGCATCGCCCTCGATGTCGAGGACTTCAGCCTCACCATCACCAACACGCTGACCCCTGTCGGGCACTCCAACAGCCTCCTCGCCATGAAGGACATGGAGATCAGCGATGTCGCCGTCGAGCTGTCGCTGACCGTCAGCGACCCCGCAACCACCATCAACAGCGACTTCTTCAACCGCACCTGCCGTCAGGTGTTGATCGGGTGCGGTCCTGTCGGTGATGGGCTCGGCGCGGCGTTCATGCTTCCCGCCGCCTACCTCACCGCCGACCCGTCAAAGTACGATGTCAGCGGCAACGACATCACTCGGCAGACGCTCACCTATGCGGCGGGGCGCTTCGCTGGCGATGTGAGCAACAGCGCCGCTGGCAACTCCCCCGTCCGCATCGCCCTCGGAGTCTGATATGGCGTTCTCCTTCGTGCCCTCCTCGACGATGGTCCTTGATGTCGTCGTGACCTGCGACCCCGCCGTGACCGCTTCAGCCGAGCAGGCGACCGCCTACCTCGACAGCGGCGACTTGGGGACGCTGAGCGGCTACGAGGGGGCAACGGTGTTCACGCTCAAGGCGCTGTCGCCGCAGGAGCGCGAGGAGGCTGAGGTGCGTGCAGGCGCTTACACGCGCTCGGAGCTCGGGCGCCTGCTGTGGGTCGAGGCTCCCGAGGAACTGAGGGCGCGTGCTGCGTGGCATCACGCACTACACGAGGACGAGCGCGCGGCGCTCGCCTCGTATCAGGCATACATCAACCGCGTATTCATCGAGATGGTCAAGGCGGCGCTGATCATGATCGACGAGCGCCCGATCCCCAAGCATGGCCCCAACCCCCTAGACGACATCCGCCCCGAGGCGCATCGCGTGCAGGTGATCGCAGAGCTGACGCGGCATGTCCAGCGCATGTCGCTCTTGGGGCAGTCGGGAAAATAGCACTCGCCGCCGCTGTCTGGTTGGCGAATGGCGGCGGCAGGGCTTGGTCATGTGAGCAATGCAAGGCGCGTCCGCAGCTCCGTCGTCAGCGAGGCAACTGCGGCGGCCCCTTCCTCGAAGGTCTACCGCAGTCGCAGGTTGACGAGGAGGGGCGCTTCGTCCCGGGCTATCGTGTCGCCCCCGACAGCGGCGCGTCGTTCAGCGACCACAAGGTGAGATCGTGTCCCGTGGCAGGAGCGAACCGCCTCGCGTCTCTGGTGCATGCTTACGCTCGACACCGAGCAGGGCTGACATCTCTGTCGGAGATGTTCCCAACGCCCTCGTGTGCGTTGGTTGAAGCGTTCGATGTGCTACACTCGGCAACCGAAGAGATGATCGCTCGACAGAGAGAGCAGGCGCTCAAGGAGACCTCACATGGCTGAGAACCAAGTACAGATCGAAGTCGAGCTGGTTGGACAGAAGGAGGTGGGCGCGGGGCTCGACAAGATCACCAAGGGCGCCGAGGGGCTTGGCGAGACCTTCAAGGGGGTCGGCGGCATTGTCGGCAAGACCAACCAGCAGCTCGGCGAAGGGCTGTCGAGCGTCAGCGACGCCCTCGGGGAGACGATGGGTGCGGTCGGTGGCGTCAAAGAGGCGTTCCTGTCAATGGGGCAGGGCGGGGCCATGAGCTTTGCGGGGCTGCTCGGGCCCTTGGCGCTCGTGGCGACGGCAATCGGGGCTGTCTACGAGGCGTACTTGCAGCTCTCTGGTGAGGCGCAGAAGGCAGAGCAGGAAGCCGAGGCGATGGCCGCCGCCGCCAGCGACCTTCAGGGCAAGCTGGAAGCCTTAGCAGAGGGCGGCGTGGTCCTCACCGCCGACGCGCTCAAGACATTCACGCGCGCCACCATTGACGCGCAGGTCGCCAAAGAGAAACTGATCTTCGCCTACGAGAAGCTGACGAGGGCGTATCAGAACGAGCAGAAGGCGCAGGCAGAGAGCCAGCGACTTCAAGAGCGCTTGAACGAACTGATGAAGGACAGCGCCGCAGCCGGCGGTGAGCTTGTCGCGGTCGGTGGTGAACTCGCGCGCGCTCGTCAGCGTGAGGCCGCAGCTACTGACAAGCTGAATGGCCGCCTTGAGCAGCTCCAGAAACAGCAGGAGCAGGTGTCAATGGCCCTCGCCGCCGCCGGCAAGATGGAGCGCCAAGCGGAGGAGAACACCTACGACGCGGTGATCGCCAAGGCGAAGGAGCTGAGCGAGCGCAAGAAGGCGCTCGACATCATGGAGGCGGAGTCGAGCGCCCTCGATGACGAGGTCAAGGCGCTCAAGAAGCTCATGGCCGAGGAGGAGGCGCGCGCGCGTGCCTCGAAGATCAGCGCGGCGGAGGACGCCTACAACCTCGAAGCGCTCAAGGCAATGCGAGACGAACTCGACCGTCAAGTGTCATCAGTCGAGGCGGATGTCGAGGCGCAGTCGGCGCAGGCTAAGGCAACTAAGATCGTGACCGATGCGCTCAAGAAACAGACCGAGGCGCGCAAGGCGGCGGCGGCTGCGAGGAAGGCAGAGGCGGCGACGGCGCTCGCGGCAGAGAACGCCCGCCTCGCCATGCAGAGCCAGATCAAGGCCCTCGACATCCAACTGACCCAAGAGGGGGAGGCGCAGAAGATCGCCCTGATCAATGAGCGGCGGCGCGTCGGGCTCGAGGTCGCGCGCGACGATGTCATGAAGCGGGCGGTGGTCGAGAAGTCGTACCAGCTTGAGCTGAAGCGCATGAACGACGAGCGCACGGCGAGGGAGAAGGCCGCCGCTGAGGAGCGCCTCAAGGTGCAGGCCGAGGAGATGCGCGCCGCTGTGGAGATGGACTACGAGCGGCAGGCGTTTGACCTGCAACACCTACAGCGCACCAAGACACTCTGGGATAGCTTCAAGGGCGGCCTCTGGTTCAGTTCGGAGGAGACTGACCGACAGCTCGAAGAGCTACAGCTGCGCTACGAGAGAGAGTACGAACTCGCGCAGGGCAACCTTGAGCGACAGAACGAGCTCGTCCGGCGCTTCGCGGTCGAGCGCACAAGCATCGAGCGCGCTCAGGCTGAGGCTCAGCGTCAGATCGTGGCGAGTGTGGTGCAGGAGTACGGCAAGGGGGTCGCCGAGGCGGCTGTGGGCTTCGCCATATTCGGGGACAACTTCAAGGCTGCGACTGCCGCTGTGCTGGACGGGCTCGCAAAGCAGTCGGGGGTTCGTGCTCTGATGGAGGTCGCCGAGGGGCTCGGCGCGCTGGCGTTCGGGAGCCCTTCCGCCGGCGCGCACTTCGCCTCGGCTGCGAAGTTCGCAGTGGCGGCCGCCTTGGCAGGGGGGGCGTCGGCGGCGGCGGGCGGGCGCGCATTCGGTGGGGCAGGGGGCAAGAAGAACAACGCCGACAGCACATCTCCGTCTGGCTCCCCGCAGACGAGCGCGACGCCGGCGAGGGCGACCGCCACGCAGAGCCAGATCGTCTACAATGTGAACTTCGGGGGCGCTGTGGTCTACGACACCAAGCGCGCCGCCGAGATGGCCATGACCTCGAGAATCGACCGCCGCCGAGGCGAGATGAGAGGAGCGCGCTGATATGCCGATCTATGACCCCTCGCCCAACTTCGCCCTGATCGCAGCGTTCGACGCGCGGCAGTGGAGCGGCGCCAACCTCTTCAGCCACCTCGGGAACACCGTCACGATGCCGACCTTCGCCGCCGGCGAGGGGGTCTACGAGGACGCGCTGTTCTTCCTCAACGGCAGGTCGAGCCTGACCACCTTGGCGCAGCTCGTGACGGCGCGCTCCAACTTCGGGACCGACTGGCAGGTCACCATCAACGCCGACGACATGTTGGTGATCTCCAACAGCACCGCCTCGTTCAGCATCGCGCCGATCGACGACGATGTGTTCGGGTGGGGCTCTCAGTCGTCCACGCTCGTCAGCGCACGACACACCGTCACAGCAGCTGCAACATGGGAGCGGGGGCTCTACTTGGGCGGGCGCTTCACTCTGACGAGCGGCGCGTCGACCTTCAGCGCGCCCTACTCGTCGAGCGGCTACCGCCCCCGTCAGGACATCATGGCGCTCCTGCGGTCGCGCAGCTCCTTGAGCGATGCCGACAGCGGTGACGCTCTGACCTGCCTCGAGGCTCGACACGAGAGCGCTCTCGGCTCCTCCTCGTCGGCGGTCTTTTGGCTGATCAACGATGACGGGCATGTTCAAGCGTCGTATCCTGTGCCCAGCGAGATCACTTGGCTCTCGACGAGCTTCCGCGATCGGCTGGGCTTCAGCGGTGACGAAGTCGCAGTGCCCCTCTCGGATGTCTATGTGACGCTCACAGCCTCGCGTCCCCTGCCCGGCGCCCTGTTCCCTTCGAGGCCCTATCAGGCGCACTTCTACTCGACCGAGACCATGAGCACGGCGCGCCGCCTGCTCGGGGGAGGCTACACGAGTAACTTCTTGGGCTCGTATGTGACGAGCAACCTCACATTCGACCTCGACGCGCTGCTCGACCAGAAGAACATCTACCGACACTTCGCAGAGGGCTTCCTCCCCTACTGCGGCGAGGGCGAGCGCATCAACTTCTATCAGTGTTGGGGCGACCCTCGGAGGGCTCTGCGTGACGGTCTGATCAACGCAGAGACCCCCGCCTATAGTTCGCTATACACGAGCGAGAACGATGGCGCTATGGGGCGTCTGCGTGCGTCTATGAGGTCAACAGAGTTTGACCTGACATTCGGTGATCTTCAACGGCGCGTCCCTGTGACGATCAGCATGGAGCACCTATGAGCAACAGCTTTGTCTCGCCGCCGACCATCGCCGACCCTCAGACGGTCGTGGCGGGTCAGCCGATCAGCGCGGGGGCGGTCACCGCTCTGGGGCAGACCATCAACTACAGCTTCGCGCGCGGCGGCATCTCGAATGTGATCTCGCAGGCATGGACTGACGGCGCGTGCTCGCAGAGCCTGACGACCTATCAGACGATGTGTGAGTGGCAGCTGCCTGCCGCCTCGACCCTGCACCAAGACCTCGAGGTCTACCTGTTGGTGCATGGGACGGGCTCGATACGGCTCACGCTCCTGCTCGGTGGTGTCAGCACCGTCGAGGAGGTGGCGACATCTGGAGGGAGCGAGGCGCTCTACTCTCAGACGCTCAGCTTGGGCACATTCTCGGCGACATTCGGGACGCTCACGCTCGAAGCCAAGGCGACATCTGGGACGCTCCGCATCTCTTCGATCATGGCTCGATGGGCGCCGCTGTCCTCGCCCCTGCCGACCGAGCAGGGGAGCATCGTCGGGCAGGTGTTCACGCCGATGGGCATCTCGCGGCTCGGTGTCGAGAAGCCGCTGAGCGCGCGCGTGGGTCATCGCATGATCGACAACATCACGACCCTGCGAGGTCGTCTGCGGACTTGGGTGTCTTGGTCGGCGGTCAACAACGCAGACAACGAGGGGACCGCTCTGGCTCCTGCTCAGTGGATCGGCGCGGGCGACATTCACCGACTACTGAGCCCGACGCACATTTACAGCGCCGAGACGCTCCCGCAGGTCATCTACTGCGCGATCCGAGCCGCCAACATCGTGACCGATCTGAGCATCGACCTGTTGGGCATCCGCTACACGCTGACGATCAATGGGTGGAACTTTCTTACCTTGGCGCTCGACATCGAGAGCGAGCGCAGCTCCTCGTTCAAGCTCCCTGTCTATCGTGTCGGGCTCGATCCGAGCCCTCACAACATCTTCGACACCGACTGGACAGACACCGGCGACCCTGTCACCGGCCTCGCCGCCCCTGTGATCACCGCTCTCTGCATGTGGGGTCCTTGATGCTTACTCCTACAGCCCCTCAGACCTTGCCGTCGCGCGCGACCTGCGACGCTGGGCGCATCGTGGCAGGGGCGACAATGGCGCAGATCGCCATCGGCGCCCTTCAGCTCTCGACCGTCAAGCTCTTGGGCGAGGCGCACTATCACCTACAGAGGCGCACTCTGTTCGGGTCGATCCCCTTCCCCGGCGCGAACGATCTGCTAGAGAAGGGGCACGAGGAGACTTGGCATCTGCTCTACGCCACAACGCCTCTGACGGAGTTTATCAGCTTCGAGGTCATGTACTCCTCGATCTTCTACCACGACGACATGCCGACATTGCGCGTCTCGTTGAAGTCGGTAGTCGGCGGGGCGATCGGGGCGACCATCGACGCCGGCGTCCAGCTTGACGCCTACCTCGAAGCGCAAGACTCGCCTGCATCTGACTCTCGACGCATCGCGTCTGGCTGGCAGCTCGACCGAGCGCCATCGGGCGCAGTGTCTGCGGTCATGCGTCCTCTGTATGTTGACCCCGCCTATCGGGGCCAAGTGGTCGCCGTCTGCGTTGACGCTTTCTCAACCGCTGTCATGGCGCTACATCTGCTCGACATCTATCAGGAGGCGTGATGAGTATCGACAGCGACCACGGGCGGCGCGTCTTCGTCTTGCAGGTCGCGGGCCTGCGCTACCGCTACATGAGCCACAACCTTGACCTGTCGGGCTCCAACCTCGAGGTCAACATCACGACCGGCATCCCTTACGAGAACGAGACGGGGCTCGTCTCAGTCGGCGCGCTCAGCGGCTCAATCGACCCCGCCGGCGGGGTGGCGAGCTACCAAGGCGTGAGCGTCACGCTGGCGTCTCGTGGCGCGCGTGGTGGCCCATCAGACCCGCATGTGGTCTTTGGTCGGTGCGGGGCTCGCTCTGAGGTGATCAGGGCTAAACTCACACAGCCGGTCGACTACAACGATGACCCGCCGACCTTGATCAGAGTGGACCGCAACCTTCAAGGGCAGTTCACCACGCCCGCCCTCGTTCATATCGGCGCTGAGACATTCCGAGTATCGGCTATCACCCCGACCGCTCTGTTCTCTGGGGCGCGCGCTGTCGGCGGCAGTCAACGGCAAGCGCATGTGATCAGCATGGGCAGAACGAATGTGCCAGAGGTCACCACCGAGATCACCACCTTCCGAGGGAGGCGCGCTGTGCTGTTCGCGGCGCATCAGTATCCCGACGGCGGGCTCGGTGACTTCGTGCAGGTGATCAACGGCTTCATCGACAACTCGCCGCAGGTCGAGGACGCCGCAGAGATCAGCTTCTCGCTGCTCCCCTTCGCGGCGCTCGCCTCGACATCGAGCGCAGCTGTCGGCACTCAGAGCTATCTGCGGCAGGGCTACCACTACTTCGGCAATGTCGCCAACACCTTCGAGTGGGCGTGGCGGTTGACTGGTCCGTCAGAGCGCATCGTCGTCGAGGGCGTGTCGATCAGCGCGCCCGACAAGACCGTCTCGATATCGACCACGCCAGAGCTGGCGGCGCTCTTCGACGCGACATTGCCCAAGGCGAGTGACAACCACGAGCGCTCGCATCCGCGTTTCCCCGCGCTCTACATCAACGGCACGCAGGCGTTCATCGAGCCGCACACCGTCACATCTACCTACTTCATCTATGACGCCACGGATCAACCCGATGTCGAAGAGGGTGACATCCTGCGTCTGTCTCCCACGGTCGAGATCAAGCGGGTCGGCTTCGAGGAGGAGCTTGTCGAGTGGCCCCGCGAACTCTCGCAGGAACTCACGGCGGCACAGTCATCAAACAGCGTCTCGGGCGAGAATGGGTCGTGGGCTCGTCTGCAACTCGCCGAGGGCGATCTGGTGGTGACGCCCAACGCATCCACTACGCCCTACTCGCTCCAGCTGTTGGTGTGGTCGAAGCGCAGCGTCCTGCTCAACAGCCACGCCGACGCGCGCTACTGGGCGATCACTCCCGACGCGGCTCTTCGGGACGGGGATCGTTTGCGCTATCCGATACAGCTCGGCGAGGAGGCGCTCGCCGACCCCGGTCGCCCCGGTTCGTCGCAGTTCCTTTACCGCTATGCAGTAGAGCAGAACGGACGCACGAGCAGCTCTCGCTTCACGCCCGGCGGGGTGGCTCTCGCGTGGTATCAGCTCCGCGAGCCGATCATTCTCTGCGAGAACACCTTGAGCCTGCCGACAGCTGCGGACGGCAACGACTACGACATCGAGGTCAAGTACTTCGACCGAGTGTCGGGCGAGACGAGGCGGCAGTGGTTCACCGCCACGCACGAGAGCGAGGCGGTCCTTGACGCGCAGCTGATCGGGACCTATGTCCATCTCAAGGCGGGCTCGTCCGTCTCGGACAATGTGTCGTTCGGCGACTGGCAGGGGCAGGAGCGCGCGCTTCTGTTCCGCTCGTCTAGGTATCAGAACCTACGCCCCGGGCAGCTCCTGCTCCGAGTGTTGGAGAGCGGTGGCGGCGGCGGCGAGAATGGCATCTATGACTTGTATCCGATCGGGCTCGGCATACCCGCCACCGAGATCGACGAGGCGAGCTTCCTCGCCTACGACTCGACCGCCGCCTTCAACCTGACCGGCGTCATCTCGGGAGATGATGCCGACCTGCGGGGCATCGTCGAGGGCGTGCTGAAGCTCATGGGCTGCGCCATCATCATGCGGCGCTCCCCCTCGACCGGTCGCTCCTTGGTCACGCTCCAGCCTCTCGGCGCCGAGAACGCTCGACTGGTGGATCAGGAAATCGGCGAGAGCGACTGGCACGCCGATCCCCCTCCTCGGTGGTCGACTTACGAGGACATCGTCACGCAGGTCAGCTATCGCTTCGCGTGGAACGAGGAGGAGGGCAAGTACCTCGCCGAGCGCACCTTCGTCAATCAGGAGGCTGTCGCGCGCTACGGCGGCGAGATGAAGAAGATCGACATCGAGGTCAGAGGGTTGACGCTCGAGGATGTGGGTGACGGCGCGGGCGACAGCTTCGGCTTCTTCCTGCCGACATCGGCGCGGCTGTTCAACCTGCTCTCCAACCCGGCGCGGGAGTGGGTCGGGTCGATCGGCACGGGCCCGTCCATGCTCCTCGATGTCGGCTCGTATGTGCGCGTGACCTCGAAGCACCTCAAGGGCTACGACGACGGCTACGGCGTCACCGATCAGATCGGCTTCGTTCGAGGCATGACGCAGGAACTGATGGGCGAGGGCTGCCAGCTTGAGATGATCGCCTTGGGGCTCGAGCCCGTCACATGGAACGCCAGCGCGCTCGTCAACACGATCGACAGCGTCACGAGCGTCACGGTGGAGGCGTCGCAGTTCAGCGACGACGACGCGAGCTATTTCAAGGCGGGCGATGTGGTGGACTACCTGCCGCTCGCCAACGAGGACGGCGCGCTGACGGGGCTGATCATCGCCTCGGTGGTCGGACAGACGATCACCTTCACCTCGGTTCACAGCATCACCACCACCGGCGGCACGCTAGAACCGACCTCCTACTCGTCGGCGAGCGCGACCCACAAGGCTGACGCCTATCTCGCTTCCAACGATGCCCTGCCTGTGCTAAGTTCAGACCGAGCGCAAGACTACGCATAGAAACCCCGACGAAGCACCAACACTCGCCAGCCGGGGGCACTATGGGCATCACCAAGACGCAGGTCAGCGACCGTCTCAAAGAGGCGCAGGACCGCATCGCAGAACTCGAGGAGGAGCTGCGGCGCGCGCATCGCTTGCAGGGGCAGCTCCGTCTCGATCTCAAGGCGGTCGCCGAGGGACCCGCGCCAGAGCGGCGCGTCTACCCTTCCGATCAGGCGCGCAAGGCGATCAGCCGAGCGGAGGCAGAGTGGGACCTGAATGTGACCGAACCCGAGCACAAGGGCAACTGGCAGCGCATCACCTGCTACATCAAAGGGCGTGAGGGGCTCGGTTGGACTTGGGAGGCAGACTACACCAAGAATGGTCAGTTTGCTTGGTGCGGGGCGTTCGCAGCGTTTGCTTATGGTGACCTCGTCAGCTTCAGCATCCGTCAGAAGATATTCCCATCGTGTCTGCGGCTGTGGAACTCATGGGGCAAGACTGCCCGATGTCGCGACGGCGAGAAGCCGCTGCCCGGCGACATCGTGGTCATCTTCAACGACCCCGCCGACAAGAGCGACATACAAGGCAACCACATCACGCTCTGTGTTGAGCCCTGCAACGACCTCGGGCTCTTCTCGACCATCGAGGGCAACGCTCGCGGGCAGAGCCCTGCGGGGCGCGTGGAGGGCGTCATCAAGCGTCAGCGCGATGTCCAGAGCATCGCCCACATCTATCGACTTCTACCCGAGGACTTCGAGGAGCGTTGAACATGGCCGCACTAGGCGTCACCTATCCCATCAAGGCGGGCTCCATCAGGGGCTGCATCCACCTCACCAGCGTGGCCAACACGGACTGGAACACGCTGACCTCGGTCGACTTCAAGGACAGCGTCGGCGGCGCCTCCTGCGCTGCGGGTCTGCGCTTCGTCTGGATCGGCGTCGTCAACTTGAGTTCCTCGGCCGTCTACTTCAAGTATCGGGCGGCGGCAGGCGCGGGAGACACCACGACCGACGAGTTGATCATCCCGGCGCGTGCGTCGATTGATGACGACATCGGCACTCTGCGCGACACAGTCACGCAGGTCGCCTTTAAGAAGGGGGCTTCAGACGCAGAGGTTTTCATTCTCGCCGGCTTCGACCTCGCCTAAAGGAGAACCCATGAGCGTCAACATCAAGCTCCCCGGCGGTTCCGCCGATACCGCCACGCTGCAAGCAGAGATCGACGCCACGCAGGCAGGGGCGGGGCTCGGGTCTTCTGGGGCGTATACGCCGCCGGCCGGGTCCAACTACCTCGCGTCGGCTTCATCTCTCAACAACGCAGACAGCCTCCTCGATGCTCAGATCAAGGTCGTCTCTGACGAGGTCGACGAGCTGAGCGGGCTGACATCCAATGTCGTATATGTGAACGATGGTGTGGACGATGTGCAGGTCGGGATCGACGCGGCCACGAACACCAACACGCTCGTCTGGTGCTCGCCGGGCTCCTATGGCGGGTCGACCGTCACGCTCACCAACAAAAACCTCCTCAAGTTACGCGCAGAGGGCACGGGCACGGGCGGATTCGGTGTCGCGGAGCTTGTGTCGCGCGGGCTCACGATCAGCGGCGCGAGCAGCACGCGAAACTTGGTGCAGGGCTTTCAGGTCGAAGGGCTGACCACGATCAACGGCACGCAGGGCAGGCATGCGCTGATCGACTGCCAGCTCCTCGGCGGGCTCACGATCACCAACGGCACGAGCAACTTCGTGACGGTGCGCGACTGCGACATCGCGGGGACTGTGACCATCGCCGCAGGCGTGAGCGCGGTCGTCTACTTCATCAACTGCAACTTCGCGGCGGGCGCGAGCATCGCCAACAGCGCCCTCGCGGCGCAGGTCATCATAGCCAACTGCGGCGGCGTCCCCGCTGCGGCGCTCGCCAGCGTGACTATGGCTGGGCAGTCGGGGCTGAGTGACGGCTCGTTCCGTGGCTTCTTCTCGGCGCTGACCTTGCCCTCGGCGCTCGCGTTCACGGGCAACACTAACCAGCTCACCAACGGCGCGGGCTTCATCACCGCCGCCACTGCGCCCGTGACCGAGGTCAACACGCTGACCGGCGCAGTGACGATCAGTGGACAGAACACCAACACGAACCACAGCGCCACCAACTACACGGCGGCAGGCTCGACGCTGACGCAGCATATTGCCGGTGTCGACACAGCGCTCGGGGCTCGAGCTCTGTCGTCATCTCTCGCGACGGTGGCGACCACCGGCGCCTACTCCGACTTGAGTGGGAAGCCGACGCTGGGGACCGCCGCCGCTCTGGATGTGGGCACAAGCGCCCTGAATGTCGTGCAGCTTGACGCTTCGGCGAAGCTGCCAGCGGTCGATGGGTCGGCGCTTACCAACCTCCCGAGCGGGGCGACCTCGCTCGACGCTCTGACCGATGTGACGATCTCGAGCGCCACG
>Ga0194111_10007256_pt1 | contig 12423 bp, 14 predicted proteins | sample TA2KigC300mmetaG_FD_146194 | JGI IMG/M metagenome (GOLD analysis project Ga0194111, IMG submission 146194) | Freshwater microbial communities from Lake Tanganyika, Tanzania - TA2015033 Kigoma Deep Cast 300m | ecosystem: Environmental > Aquatic > Freshwater > Lake | place: Tanzania: Lake... | reverse complement strand
AGCGCAAGGATTTCGATAGTATCTCCAAATTCATCCCTGAGCCTTTTCACAATCAGGCTTCCAATTCCACCACCCTGGCCATCGACTACAGCAATTCTAAGCATAAAATAATTATAAAGACATTTTGATACTTCTTCAACTGCAAAACATCACACTCCAATCCGCTTCTTGACAAACAATTACAAAGTTTTTTAAAGTATACACCATTCTGATGGTTAATCGAGGAAAACATGTATGTGATATTGGGAAAAGAAAGGTTTAACGACTTCATCTCGAGACTTTCAGAGATGCGGAGGTTGTTTGCGCCAGCAGTATTGAAAGGTTACAATAATTTTGCCTTTGAAAAAGTTACATCGGGTAAAGAAATTGCGATTAAATATATCCCGACCATTCTACCACCGAAAAAATTCTTTATACCCCAACGTGAAACCCTTCTGGAATTTAATATCGCTCAAGGGATAGATGCTGAGGCTGTTGTGGAGTATGAACCCATGACAATCTTTGGGGTTCATACCTGTGATCTTGCAGGGATTCAGTGCCTGAATATGGTCTTTTCGGAACGTCCTAAAGATTACAATTACCTGACACGCGGAAGTAAAATAGTTCTGATCGGACTGGAATGCAATGAATACTGCGATGAATACGCAAGTTGTAATCTGGTAAACGCGACCTTTCCATGCGGGGGATATGATCTTTTCTTTACGGATCTGGGAGATTATTTTGTCATCCATGTGAATACCCGCTCAGGAGATGAAATCATAAAGGAGATAGGGTCTTTCGAAAAAGTTGACACATCCCATATTAATGAACTGGAAAAATTACGTGAAAAGAAGCGAAAGGTATTCGGTAATGAAGTCCCCATAGAAGGGAAACATATACCGGAACTGTTCGACAGGTCATTTGGGGCAAGTGTATGGAAAGACCTCGAGGAACGATGCTTGGCATGCGGAAACTGCACGAATGTATGTCCGACATGTTACTGTTTCGATATAAGAGACGAGGTTGAATTGAACCTTGAGAGCGGAATACGGTATCGTGTCTGGTATTCCTGCCAGCTTGAGCCATTTGCTAAAGTAGCCGGAGGCATCAATTTCAGAAAGGAGCGTTCTGCAAGACAGAAACACAGATATTACCGTAAATTCAGGTATCCTGTTGATAGATTCACTCGATTTTTCTGTACGGGGTGTGGCAGGTGTACACGTACATGCATGGCCGGTATAAGTCTTAAAGAGACCCTCAATGATCTAATAAAGGAGAGTGAAAGCTAAGCATGGAAAAGATGGTTATAAAAGATTCGAGCTATAGAATAAAAAAGGCCAAAATCCTGCATACAAAAAAAATGACAGAAAATGAGAAGTTTTTCGAGATTGTGCTTAAGAGCGGGGAGAGTCTTGACCATGAACCAGGACAGTTTGTTATGATTTCTCTCCTGGGAATAGGAGAAATCCCCATTTCTGTCTGTTCATCTCCTACCAGGCGTGATTCTTTTGATATCTGTGTCAGGGCAGTTGGAAAAGTTACCACTTGTATACATAAATTAGAGGCAGGAGATGAGGTTGGGATAAGAGGACCCTACGGAAAAGGCTTTCCTGTAAGTATCCTCGAAGGAAATAGTTTGCTGATTATAGCGGGCGGATTAGGTATTGCCCCTTTGCGGTCTTTGATTAATTATGTCCTTGCCAACCGTCGTGATTTCGGAATGGTTCATATATTACTTGGCTGCAAGGAGCCCAAAGAGTTGCTCTTTAGCGAGGAACTTGAACAATGGAATGAGCGCACCGATCTCTATTATGCGTGCACTGTAGATCGTGCGGCCCCTGATTGGGCAGGAAATGTCGGGCTTATCACAACGCTTATCCCGGGTGTTGATATCGAGCCGGTTAGGACGTTTGCTGCAGTAGTTGGGCCGCCTGTTATGTATAAATTCGTGATAAAAGAGCTTTTGGCCAAGGAGATTCCGGAACGTCAGATACTCTTATCCTTTGAACGTCATATGAAATGCGGCAACGGTAAATGCGGCCGCTGCCAGATTCAGAGTCTCTACTGCTGTCAGGATGGACCTGTTTTTAATTATGAACAAATCAAAAATATGAGTGAGGCTTTTTAATTATGGAAAAACCAAAGGTTGCTTTTTTCGATTTTGCATGCTGTGAAGGATGCCAGTTGCAGGTTGCAAACATAGGAGAAGGCCTATTAGATGTCCTCGGATCTATAGATGTGGTCGAATTCAGGGAGGTCATGTCCGAAAAATGGGATAAGGAACTGGACGTTGCCATAATTGAAGGCAGCATTACCAACCCTCATGCAGTCGAGAGAATAAAACAGATACGTGAGAGGGCAAAGGTTCTAATCGCTTATGGTTCCTGTGCAACTATCGGCGGCGTAAACGGAATGAAGAACAATTTCTCCTTTGATGATATCAGGAAATATGTATATGGAGACAGTTATCAATTCTTCCCGACGGAAATAACCAAAGCAGTTCACCAGGCAGTGAAGGTTGATTATTTCGTGAATGGTTGTCCCATATATATCCCTGAATTTATTACCGTTTTAAAGGCTGTTTTGCAAGGTATTCCTTATGATGTGCCGGATTATCCCGTTTGTGTTGAGTGCAAGTTGAATGAAAATGTTTGCATGTATGACAGAGAGGTGACCTGTCTTGGGACTGTAACAAAGGCTGGTTGTAATTCATGGTGCATAAATAACGGCAACATCTGTTACGGGTGTCGTGGTATGGTTAGCAATCCTAATGAAAAGGGTGCCCAGGATGTGTTGACAAAATATAAAATTCCTATGGACCTGGTTTTAAATAAAATGAACATGTATAACAAATGCAGGGAGATCTTCTAAGATGAAGAAAAATGTAAATATCAGTGTTGAATACTTAACAAGGGTTGAGGGACATGGAAATATTGTTATAAATGTAAAGGAGGGGAAATTAGATACGTGCCGTCTGGACATTGTCGAGGCACCCCGGTTTTTTGAAGGGATGTTACGGGGCCGCTCAATATTTGAAGCTCAACATATCACCAGCAGAATCTGCGGTATTTGCGCATGCGGGCATACCCTCGCTTCGATACAGGCAGCAGAAGATGCCCTCGGCATTGCCCCAACAGAACAGACGATAAAACTGAGAAAACTCCTTCTGCACTATGAGATGCTTGACAGTCACATTTTACATATTTATCTCCTTGTAGCTCCCGACCTTCTGGGGGTTAAGAGCTTTGTGCCACTCATTGGCAGTCATAATGAGGTTGTGAGAAGGGCTTTAAGGATGAAAAAGACCTTCAACGACTTGTGTGATATTCTTGTTGGTCGTCATGTACATCCCATATCTGCTACTGTTGGAGGTTTCACTAAACTTCCTAATCCGAAAGACTTAGATGCCATGCTCGATATGTTAAAAGGGATGAGACCCGATATGGATGCAACGGTGGAATTAGTCACTTCGTTGAAATTTCCTGAATTTGAAAGGGATACGGAATATGTAGCACTTGTAAGCGACAGCAGCGAATATCCTTTTTTAATGGGCGCTATTGGTTCTACTGACGGTGTCAGGATGGATAAAAGGGATTATAAGAAAATTACAAATGAGTTCGTGGTCCCACACTCTTCAGCCAAACACGCAAAACTCTGTCGAGAATCATATGCCGTTGGTGCTCTGGCAAGATTTAATCTGAATTCTGAAAAGCTCCACCCAAAGGCCAAGGAAGTAGTCACTGCATTAGGATTAAAACCCAAATGCATCAATCCATATCTGAATACAGTTGCGCAATTAGTAGAGTGTGTACATTGCCTCGAAGATGCCATATCTATTCTGGAAGACTTAAAGGGTAATTTGAATTATAACGAGGAAATCGTGGTCGGGTTAAATGAGCATGGCAGGATTCCTGTCAGGGCGGGCAATGGAGTGGGGGCTGTCGAGGTTCCCAGAGGGATTCTATTCCATAACTATGAAATAGACGAAAAGGGAATTATCAGAGATGCTAATTGCATTATCCCTACAAGCCAGAATACCGGCAATATCGAGTATGATATGATGAAATTGGTCCCGGAGATTCTTGACAGAACTGGAGAGGAAATAACCCTTGCCATTGAAATGCTGGTCCGATCCTATGACCCGTGTATTTCCTGCTCAACACATTTTCTGGATATAAAGTTCATCAACGCATGAAATAAATAAGCTTTCTCCCTTCCTCCTCGAGTCTCGACCCTTTTGGAAAGAGTCTCGATATCACATGTAAAGTCTGCGGTTGCACAGCCTTTTTCAATTCTTGTAAACATCCATCTACCCGATGTTGAAGAAAACCTCATTCTTTGATATATTTTATAAAGATGTCAATAAAACTATAAAACAATTACAAACCACTATGGATTACACATTAGTAAAATATTTAAAGTCCAATCCCGTCCTTGCTCGCTATAATCTATCTGAACAAGAGATCAATGAGCTCTTCGATTACCTTAAAAAGCATTGTTTTTCCGTAACTGTTGAAGAGATAATCAGGATGGTAGAAGAGGTAATCGGGATCAATCCGACACTGGACTGGAAAGAGATACTTGAGACTGCTGCAAAAAAGATAGTTGAATTTCTCCATGCAGAAGCAGCTTCCATTCGCATATTCGATCCTGAGACAGAAAGGCTCGTTGCTTTTGGCTCATATCAATATTCAGAAACTGAAAGATTAAAAAGCATTCCTGTCGAGAAGTCTGTTGCAGGAAAGGTCATTAAAAGTGGGAAAAGCTATCTTGTTCCCAACATCCTGTTAGAACCAGATTACACAAACAAGGAGATTGTTAAAGAGTATGGGTTTAACTCTCTTATGGCAGTACCTATAAATATCCCGAGGTTTATCGAGAAAGAATCGGATATTCTTGGAACCATCCAGATTTATTACAAAGAGAACAACAAAAAATTTGACCCTCTCGAAGTAACTTACGCTGAGTTAATGGCCAGAAGGGTCAGCTATGTGCTTGCAAAAAAACGTATCCTTGACCTTCAAAAACTGAATATACAGAAAGAGAAGATCGTTGAGAAAATTTTTCTAAAACTCAGCCATCGGGAAGGAATCAAGATGAAAGACCTTTTCAAGATGTTGATTCCAGAAATAACTGATGTTATACAGATACAGAGCTGTTCGCTCTTCTCTGTCGCACAAGACAGGAAGCACTTTCAGGTTGAACTTGAATATCCTGCAGGAATGGAAAGCCATGAGATCGGACGTGCTCTCCCGATAAAAGATCACGCGCATATTGATACGTTAATCAATGGTACTGAAAAATACGGTGATTATGAATACGAAAGAATTGATTCCTCTTATATCCTTCTCAAGAATCCCTTGAAGAGCATGTTGTCTTGTAATGAACTGAAAAAGTTTGCATATGATCATAGTGTTCATTCTGTATTATTAATCCCGCTCAAAGCCAAGGACGAGATTAATTATTTTCTTATTTTTTATGCCACTGACCGTCGCCAATATTTCACAGAACAGGAGATCGAGCTCTTAAGCTTCTTAGGAAAAGAGATAATGAAGGTACTCAGGATTGAGAAACTGGATGACGTGTTACATGACTTTAAGAACCCGAGCATTGCTGTTGCAGGTTTCGCAAAAAGGGCAAAGAAACTTCTTGAAACAGAGAATATCGAAAGTGTCAGAGACAAGATAGCTGAATATCTCGATATCATTATGAACGAAACAATCAGAATGCAGGAGTTAGCTATCTTTCCAAATGTTGAGGGTCAAGAAAGGATTATTGACCTTACCGATGTTCTTAAAAGTCGTTTCAGGATTAATGAAGAAGCAATTAAAGAGCAGAGAAGAACTAATATCAAACTTATACAAGATGAGTTATCTTCAGGTTTATCAATCTATTGTTCTCCTTTTGCATTAGAGAGGGTTCTGGATAACCTTCTTACCAATGCGACGAGTGCTATACCCGCAAAGGGAGGAGATTTGTCCATAAAGAGTTACCAGAGTGGTCAGATGGCTTGCTTTGAGATACGCAATACTGGAAAAATTCCGGAAGAAAAAATCGAACAGATTAAACGTGGAGAAGTAAAAGGCCGCGGCCTTAATATCATCTACCGTTTTATACAAACCATGAATGGAAACCTTGAGGTTTTCACTGATGAAGATTCTACAACTTTCCGTGCGATGATTCCGCTTTATCAGTAAGAGCCTCTATAGGATATGAGGAAGAGATTTTTTATAAACCCTCTTCAGGAGGTAGCCTTTGGTTCGACATATATTAGTCGCCCTCGGTTGTAACCCAGATTCTGATATGGCCCTGACCTATGCAGATAGATTAGCCAATCGCATAGGGGCCTCTGTAGTCGCCCTTCATATTGCCCAAGAGGAACTTGTTCCGGCCTCTTGCGAGATAGTCAAAAGATATATCGAAATCGAAGCAGAAAAAACAAGAGAGAGGATAGGTAAAAAAATAGCCGAACTTCGGCAAAAAGATGATGTATGGGATCGAGTGATCTTCCAGATGACCAGAGGTGCCAATCCGGCTCGGGAGTTACTCCAAGAGATGGAGAAAGGTACACACGATCTTCTCATAATCGGCCACCGCGAACTGCCAAACATAAAAAAACTCTTCCTGGGTAGTGTCTCATCTCAGGTAGTAGAACACGCTAAAATCTCTGTCTTAGTTGTCAAGCATTTATTAGGACCATCCAAGATTCTCTTTTGCACAGATGGATCAATATATGCAGAGAAAGCTATTAGATTCGGTGGGGAGATGATAGCAAGGATCGGCTGTCCGTCTGTAGTACTAAACGTGTCACCATGGCTTGACGATCACTGCAAACGTGTAGCTCAGAGTATTGCCAAAAGAGGTACTCAGATTTTAAGTGATTTAGGCATAGAAGTAAAAGCCAAGTTTAGGCTCGGGAAAGATGTAGTTGGTGAAATATCTAAAGAGATAAAAGAAGAAAACCTTGACCTCGTGGTAGTTGGTTCAAGGGGAATTTCCGGGATTACCAGATTATTACTGGGCAGTACTACCCTTAAACTCATAAATCAGATAAGGTGCCCTATTCTGATCTACAAACAGCCTGTTAGAGAAGATGTAACAACATGAGACTCATAATCATAAGGCTCATTCCCACTATAATACCAACGAGAACACTTCTCTCTTCTCCGTACTTATAAGCAACAGGTATCAATTCACCCAGGCATACATAGACCATAATTCCTGATATAAACGACAATCCGAGATAAAGAGTGGTTTGGGTCAATAAAGAAATATAAAGAGTTGCTGCAAAGAGTGCCCCTATTGGCTCAATCAGACCAGAAAAAAGAGAATATAAAAATGCCCGTTTCTGATCCTGTGTAATATAGAAAATAGACATCGAGAGAGAAAATCCCACTGCAATGTTGTGAAGAGCAATAGTTACAGCTATTAACATACCGATTTCCAATGAAATAATAGCAGCAAAAAATATCAGAAGGCCTTCCGGAATCTTGTGAAGGATAATATCTATAACCATAACAACATCACGACCGGATAATCTGAGACCAAGGTTACTGACTTTTTTTTCTATCACTGTCCTCTTAACCACTATATCAGAGAACAAGAAGGGAAAGACCATGCCGATAATAAGTGCTATTTTGGCCTTGTAGGAACCAATGACAACCACGGTCTCTGGCAGAACCTCAACAAGGGCAACCCCTACAATCCCTCCAGCAGAAACACCAAGGGCAAAACCAACATATTTGTACTTAGGCCGTTTAGTAAAATGGGCAATGAGACTTCCTAATCCTGTAACCATTCCAGCTAAAAAACTCAAAAAAAGTGCTGTTACTATATGATGGCTCTCAAAACTCATCTAATTCCCCTTTCTGTAAAGATTGTACGCTTTTATTCGTTTTGATACAATGAGCAGATAGAAGTAATATGATTTCAACTAGTACAAATCATTTTCTTTTATAATTTTATAGTATCTCAAAGGACTAGATTACGGAAAAGAATACAAACAAAATAATTGGGAAAAAGACTGTACTTGAAGGGAAGTTTCTAAGGTGTGTCCTTACTACATACATTGATTCATCGGGTGCGGTAAGAGAATGGGAATCTTTTGAGAGGGTTAATTGTAAAGGAATCGTTGCAATTGTCGCAGTTACAGATAATAAAGAAATCCTTTTGATAAGGCAGTTCAGACCTCCTGTGAATGGATATGTCATCGAATTTCCCGCAGGTCTGAACGACAGAGGAGATACGTTCGAAGAGGCTGCAAAGAGAGAACTGCTCGAAGAGACAGGTTACTCTGCAGGAGAGTTGATCTTTCTTACAAAGGGACCTATGTCATCAGGAGCTTCAGGAGAGATACTCACCGTGTTTCTCGCAAAGGGGATCGAGTTTAAAGGCATCGGGGAAAGGGATGAGACTGAGGATATAGAGGTGCTTAAGGTTCCAATAAATGGGCTTGATCATAGATTGTCTGTTCTTCAGTCAGAGGGAAACTATGTTGACCTTAAGGTCCTCGGCCTTATCGAGCTGGCAAAGAAACATCTATATCTTTGATTTTATCCTTAGAAACTTTCTTTTCCCTACTTTAAATAAATAATCTCCTCTTGTCAGTTTTCCATCAGAGTCATCAAGTTTCTTTTCGTTAATAGTAACTCCTCCCTGTTTGATAAGTCTTATCGCCTCGCCTGTACTTGAGCTGAGACCACAAAGCTTCATGATTTTCGGTACCCACATTTCGTCTTCTTCCCATCTGAGTTCAACTTCATGGATCTCATCAGGAAGGCCTTTCTCTCCAAAGACATGGTCGAATTCTTCTTTTGCCTGAATAGCAGCATCCTTACTCCAGTATCTTTCCACTATCTCCATAGCGAGATTTTCTTTCGCATGTTTTGGATGAACTTTGCCATTCTTTATCATATTTTTTAATGAATGAAGCTCCTCCATAGAGATATGGCTCAGTAATTCATAATATCTCAGCATGAGTTCATCACTTATGGACATTATCTTGCCGTACATTTCTTTAGGTAGCTCACTAATACCTATATAATTCCCGAGGCTTTTACTCATCTTCTTCACTCCGTCAAGACCCTCAAGAAGCGGCATGATCACAAGACACTGCGGCTCCTGACCGTATTCTCTCTGGAGTTCTCTTCCAACAATAAGGTTGAATTTCTGGTCTGTACCACCAAGTTCTACATCAGCATGAAGTGCTACAGAATCATAACCCTGTATTAATGGATACATGAATTCATGGATGCCTATAGGATTCTGACTGATCCACCTCTGCCTGAAATCCTCTCTTTCAAACATCCTTGCAACAGTATACATGCTTGCAAGTTGTATCATTTCTCCTGAGGTCATTGTTGACATCCATTCTGAATTAAAAACGACCTTAGTTTTTTCATGGTCAAGTATCTTAAACACCTGCTCTTTATATGTTTCTGCATTTTTTAATACTTCTTCTCTTGTGAGCGGCTTTCTCATTTCATTCTTCCCGCTCGGATCACCAATCATTCCTGTAAAATCACCAATGAGAAATATCACCTGATGTCCGAGTTCCTGAAATTGCCACATCTTTTCGAGCAACACTGTATGGCCGAGATGGATGTCAGGGGCAGTGGGATCAAAGCCAGCCTTAATTTTGAGGGGACTCTTTTCTTTATAAGATTTCTCGAATTTCTTTAAAAGTTCTTCCTCGATGATTATCTCAACAGCACCCCTTTTTATTATCTCAATTTGTTTCTCAGGTTGTAACATAGCTCATATGATAAAACTTAAGTGTGATTACCGTCAATCATTTCGTGTTTGGAGTTTCCTGAGTTTTCAAGTTTAAAGGGATGTATTTCATTGATAAACAATCATTTTTTGGTAATAGGAAGTGGAAACGATTAAATTATTTTCTGGATGTTTTATTTAAAGGCAGTATTATTTTTGTGTCATTCCTGCGAAGGCAGGAATCCAGTATTTTCGATGTTTTTCTTTTTTAATAGAAAGTTTCTCTGGATTCCAGCTTGCGCTGGAATGACGAATTAGGGTGTTTTAATTTTAAAAACTCAGGAAACTCCAGTTTCGTGTTAATTGCTATTTCCTATTGCCAAGACTGACTGAACTTTTAACTTTTGAAATGCTCTTGTAGTAAACAGTGAGAGTTGTTATTATTTAACCTATGAATTCCAATGAAATAATTGAGAGAATAAAGCAGACAGAATCTCCTTTAAAGAGGCAACTCCTTATGGTTGCACTGATTACAAGACTCCTTGAGCAGAAGGGTAAAGAAGCTCCTATAGTTATAGGTGGATGTGCATTGTCATATTATACGAGGGAGGTCTATTTCACCGCAGACATAGATCTGGCCTATGCAGACAGGGAGGCATTAGATACTGTTCTAAAAGAAATTGGATTTATGAAGGAGGGCAGGTACTGGGTTAATGAAGAGATAAAATTGGCTATAGAAGTTCCAGCATCAGTACTGATCGGGGAAGATTCCCCTGTTGAGATTGTTGAGCTTGCAGAGAACCTTCAATGCAAGATTATAGGGATAGAAGACTTGATAATAGACCGCCTGAATGCATGCAAATACTGGAAATCAGAAATAGACTGTGAGATGGTAGAACTGCTTATTAAAAGATATACAAAAGAATTAGACGGGGATTATCTGGAAAAGAAGGCAGTAACACCTGAAAACGATGTACTATCAGAGCTTTTAGAATTAAGAAAAAAGGTTGAGTAATGAAGATAAGAATAAAGAAATATGAAGATGTATCTCCAGTAGAGTTCCTTGTCTTAAGGGACAAGCTCGGCCTAAGAAGATATAGAAAGACTACTAAACGAGATGAGGAGGAAAGAAAAATACTCCTTGACCTTGGGTTAAAGAAAATAGAAGAAAAAGAAAAAGATGACTTTATTCCTGTGGGGTACAGGAGAAGGAAATTGAAGATTCTATGAAAAGTTAAAAATAAAGAGGTGGCTGCAGGAAAAGTTGACAGAAGATGAATATTATGATTAACTAATAGTGTGACTTTGTAGTTAACTTATAATTAACAAAAGGATTGGCTATGAGTACCAAGGCAAGAGCACATGTAATTATAGAAGAAGATATTGTGAAGGAGATAGACAGGCTTGTTGGCAAGAAAAAGAGGAGTAGTTTTATTTCTGAGGCAACAAAAAAAGAGTTAAAAAGAATAAAGCAGCTTTCACTCATAAAAAACCTCAAAGGGACATGGAAGGACGAGGATCATCCTGAGCTTGCAGGTAAAGAAGGCACGTATAAATGGGTAAGAAAGCTGAGAGGAGAGGACGAAAAAGCATTAAGGAAGAAACTTGCCTGATTACCTCCTCGATACAACCACAATTATTGACTATCTCAGAGATAAAAGCGGCGTTCCTGAACTTTTAGAAAATTTCTGCAGCGAGGGTGGATTGTTATGCTGTTCTCCTATCAACATCGTAGAGGTCAATGCAGGAATGAAGGATAAAGAAAAGTCAGCAACAGATGAATTCCTGAACAGTCTTGAATGCTATGAGATAGACAGAGATATTGCAACCCTCGCTGGCGAATTGAAAAGGGAATATTCTAAAAAAGGCATTACCCTCAGCACCCCCGATGTCCTTATTGCTGCTACTGCCATAAAAAAGTATCTTATACTTGTAACCAACAATGCAAAGCATTTCCCTATAGAAGGGCTGATGATATACAGCTATGAGAGGTAAGAAAGATGGATTTTGGCCATTGGGAATAGATTTTCTGTAGAAAGTTTGACAACTCCATTGCATTACAGGATAATTAGATATGATAAAATTTGAAAGATTACCAGCAAATATCCTCTCAAGAATTCCTGAGGTTAAAAGCGTTCTTGTTCAGGATGACAATATTGTTTTCGCATACATTTTCGGTGGGCTTGCTGAAGGCAAAGTTAAGCCTCTTACTGACATAGATATCTCTGTTTATCTTAGAGACACTGATAATCTTGCAGAATACAAGCTTCAACTTTTTAATATGCTTGCAGATGTACTCGGGACAAGCGAACTTGACCTTATAATACTTAATACAGCACCCATCAGCATTACAGGAAGGATTTTGCAGAATAAACAGATCCTTGTAGATAAGGAACCGCCAGTCCGCCATGCTTATGAATCACTCACATTAAGGAAATTTTTTGACTTCAGGGTAAAAGAAGATGCTCTATTTTCGATGAGGTATGGAGTTGGTAGATAAGGCTGTTATTCTCAGAAAAATGATGCTGGTGAAAATTATTGAGGAATGAGATGATTAACACTTACTTCCTCCGCGCTCAGGGTAGTAACGCAACCTCTATTAGTTACGCCCGGAAATGAACAAAGACAATCTTCCAATGTTTTACCATCCTTACATTTCATCCATATTATCACAAAAAGCCATAAACAGTAATTTATTGCCCTATATTTTTAAACGCTTTTTTCTTTTCAAGA
>Ga0194111_10007252_pt1 | contig 12433 bp, 10 predicted proteins | sample TA2KigC300mmetaG_FD_146194 | JGI IMG/M metagenome (GOLD analysis project Ga0194111, IMG submission 146194) | Freshwater microbial communities from Lake Tanganyika, Tanzania - TA2015033 Kigoma Deep Cast 300m | ecosystem: Environmental > Aquatic > Freshwater > Lake | place: Tanzania: Lake... | reverse complement strand
CCAAGCCGGGCGACAAGATCCTCTTTGCCAACTACGGTGATGGAGCCGATGCCTACGTCCTGCAGGTGCAGCCCCAGATCGAGAACGTGCGCAACAGAAGGGGCATTAAGAAGCATCTGGCCTCCAAGGCTCCCCTGGCCAACTACGGCATCTACCTTCGGATGCGCGACATGATGGAATGGGGACCCAGCGTGCGTCCTGTGCGTCGGTCCGCCGTTTCGTTTGTCTGGAGGGAGAGGAAGGCCTTCTACTCGGCATACGGCGTGAAGTGCAGGAAGTGCGGCGGCATTCAGTATCCCCGGCAGCGTGCCTGCATGTACTGCCTGGTCGATGATCAGTTCGAGCCGATCCGGCTGTCAGACAAGACCGGGAAGCTCTTCACCTACAGCATTGACGAACGCGCCAACGAGATCATACTGCCTCTGATCAGGGGCGTGGTCGATCTGGATGGCGGTGGCCGGTACTACTCGCAGTTGACGGACCGGGATCCGGCCAAGGTCGAGGTAGGCATGCCCATGGAGTTGACTTTCCGGCTGTTCTTCGATGGCACCAGAGAGGGGACGGGCTTCCGCAACTACATGTGGAAGGCGCGCCCCGTACGGTGCTAGGTTGCCGGATGTTTGATGTTAGGAGATAGAAGAGATGGCAGAGAGTATCAGAGACAAAGTAGCAATCATCGGCATGGGGCTGTCCAAGTGGGGCGAGAGATGGGATGCCGGAATCTTCGACCTCGTCAGCGAAGCCTGCAACGAGGCGTTTACCGACGCCGGCATAGACAAGAAGCAGATCGACGCCTGCTGGACGGGATACTATCAGAACGAGACGGCCACCACGGGAGTGGTGATCGCCCAGACACTGCAGTTGCAGCAGATTCCGATCACCAGGGTGGAGAATGGTTGCGCGTCGGGCGCAGAGGTCATCCGCGGTGCGGCCCTCGGCCTGGCGTCCAAGCAGTATGACCTGGTACTGGCGGTGGGCTTCGAGAAGCTGAAGGACGTCGGCTTTGGCGGCATGGCGACCGCTGGTGCTCCGGGCATGGTCTATCCCATGTATGCTGCCGAGTTTGGCGCTGCTCCGGGGCGCTATGCACTGGCCGCCACCGCATACTTCCGGAAGTGGGGTCTCAGCAAAGAGGAAGGCAAGAGGACGTTGGCCAAGATATCGGTGAAGAGCCATCACAATGGCGCCCGGAACCCGAGAGCCATGTTGCGCCGGGAGATCACCGTGGAGCAGGCGATGAATGCACCCATAATCGCCTGGCCGCTGGGCCTCTTCGACTGCTGCGGGGTCTGCGATGGCGCGGGCGCGGCGGTCATGTGCCGCACGGAGGACGTGAAGAAGTTCGCGGTCAAGCATCCGCATGACTACATTACCATCAAGGGCTTCGGCGTTGCCGCCAGCCCGGGGTGGGGCAAGGAAGACACTCGCTTCGACTTCACCTACTGGGATGCGACCGAGGCGGCGGCCAAGCAGGCCTTCGCTCAGGCGGGCATCAAGAACCCACGGAAGGAGCTCAGTCTCTGCGAGGTTCACGACTGCTTCTCCATTGCCGAGCTGGTGGGCGTTGAATCCATGGGCATCTGCGCCTACGGCAAGGGCAAGGAAGACGTTGAGTCCGGGGCCTGGGAGCAGGGTGGTGAGATACCGATCGGTATCAGCGGTGGGTTGAAGTCCTTCGGGCACCCGATCGGCGCCAGCGGCTGCCGTGAAGTGATGGAGTTCTATCTCCAGTTCCAGGGTAGGGCTGAGGACAAGTCCCGACAGCTGAAGGACGTGAAGTTCGGTCTGGCGCACAACCAGGGTGGCTTCCCAGGGCAGTTCATCTGCGGTATCACGATCACTGGAGCTCCTGACGTCTAGTCGCTGGCCGGGAGTGAGCTGACTGTCGCCCCGTGAATGGGCAATTTGTTCTGAGGAGGTAGATCAAGAGGACATGGGAAACAGGCTGCAGGGCAGGAATGCTGTAGTTACCGGCGGAGGCAGAGGCATTGGCCGGGAAGTAGCGCTGGCGCTAGCTGCCGAGGGGGCCAAGGTCGTGGTCAATGGCGTGACCACCAAGCCTGAGGAGGGGCACCAGCTGCCGCCGGCGGAGGAGGCGGCGGCTGATATCAAGAAGGCCGGTGGTACGGCCATCGCCAACTTCGAGAACGCCGGGGATTTCGCCGCAGCGGAAAGACTGATCAAGGCCTGCGTGGATGCGTACGGCAGCGTGGACATACTGGTCAACTCGCAGGGTGTTCTTCGAGACCGCATGCTCCACAACATGTCGGAGCAGGAGTGGGACGAGGTGATCAACGTGCACCTCAAAGGAACATTCAACACCTGCCGTCATGCCCTCCCCTATATGAGGAAGCAGAGCTGGGGCCGGATCATCCTGCCCAGTTCGGCGGCCTGGTTGGGTGCATCCCCGGGGCAAGCCAACTACGCTGCGGCCAAGGGTGCCATCAACAGCCTTACCAGAGTCCTCGCTCTGGAGAACGGCAGGGTGGGGATCACCTGCAATTGCCTGGTGCCCATGGCGGCCACGAGGATGACCCTGAGCGAGGCGGTCAAGGCCAACTTCAGAAGGCAGTATGAAGAGGGGAAGATCACCAAGCAGGTGCTGGAAGACCGGCTGAATATGCCCGGGCCGGAATTCATCGCTCCCATAGTGGTCTATCTCTGCACGGACGCGGCGGCCAACATCAACGGTCTGTCCTGGAGAGCCGCCGGCGGCACGGTGGGCATATACTCCGAGCCTGCGCTGGTCAAGACCATACACAAGGACCACCGCAAAGGCGAGAAGTGGACCATCGAGGAATTGGAGGAACTGGTGCCCAAGTTCCTGCTGCTGAACTACATCAATCCCGCTCCGCCCGCCCCGCCGGCGCAGGAGAAGAAGTAGCGCGGTCGAGCACCTGCTCGCTCCCGTAAGAGGAAACTGAGCCGCGCCCCGAAGGGCGCCGCTCAGCGTTCTCCTGCAGCTATGTGGTCACGATCCCGGAGCAGCGGCTAGCCTGGGGTATACCGCTCCTGGAAGACGATCTCCGACAGTTCCTTCCGAGGAGGCGCTTTGGGCTCTTCAGCCGGGTAGCCCACTGGAGTCATCTCCACGAACACCACGCCATCGGGGAGATGCAGTATCGCCGCCGCCTTTGGGGCATCCACGAGGCCCACATGCACCGTGCCCAGGCCCAGCGAGTGTGCTGCCAGCGCCAGGTTCTGCATGACCAGGGCCACGTCGAACATGAACCAGTCGCCTTTGTCGGTGCATGCCTCACCCCGCTTGTAGCCCGCCTTGCCCAAGATGGCACAGGCGGCGATGACTATGGGCGCTTCGGTCAGTGCGGCTGTGGCCGGGTTGCCCGGGTTAAGAGTTCCCGCCAGCTTGGCCTTGGTAGCTGGGTCCCGAACAACGACCAACCTCCAGCATTGGGTGTTGGCCCATGATGGAGCCCAGCGGGCCGCCTCCAGGAGCACCTGGAGGTCCGCATCGCTGACCGGATCTGGTTTGTAGTGACGCACGCTCCTTCTTGTTCGAATAGCCGTCAATACCTCCATAGTGGTTCACCTCCTGCGGGGGCAATTCAGATCTGCAAGGTCACCTCGCCGGCGTCCAGCGCTGCCCTGCTGCCATCCGGCCTTCTCAGTATCAGGCTTCCTTTCGCGTCAACCGACTCGACGCGGCCCTCTTCAATATGATCCCCCGACCGGATTCTCACCTGTTTGCCGACCGTCTCGACGAAGGGAATCCATGAATCATGGACGGTCCCGGTGCGGAGTAGATCGCCGTAGAGCTGGTCCATTTCCTGAAGCAGTCGCGCCGTGAGGTCCTGCAGTGACAGGTCTCTGCCTGCTTCGATGGAGAGGCTGGTGGCCGTTGCGGCGATCTCCGGGAAGTATGAGGGGTCGAGATTGACGTTCATCCCGATGCCGATGACGGCGGCCTTCAAGGCGGGGCCGTCGAAGATGTTCTCGATGAGTATGCCGCAGACCTTCCTGCCGCTGAGGAGGATATCATTGGGCCACTTGATGAGCGGCTTGAGTCCGGTGATCCCCGTGATGGCGCGGACGGTGGCCAGGGAGGCGACCATATTCAACTGGGGCAGCTGTCGCACAGTGGGATACAGGATCACCGACAGCGACAGGCTGTCATCGGGGCGGGAGACCCAGTGCCGGCCCAGCCTGCCTCGCCCCTGAGTCTGCTCATCGGCGAGAATGACCGTTCCTTCCCTGGCACCTTCACTGACCAGTTGCCGGGCCACGTCCATGGTCGAGGTGACGCGCATGTAGTGCCTGGTCTCAGATCCGATGAGTTGTCCCTCTGGTCCTTTGATGACCTGGAATGCGACTGCCGCCGCTGTCTGAGGCCCTCTTCTGTGGCTTGAGTCGTTCACGGCCTAAGTATGCCGAAACGGCGGACTCCGATGCAAATCGGGAATCCTGTCGACTCCGGCCGCTCGAGGTCCGTCGCGGGATCGGATTTGACGCTGCTCGAACGGATTCATTAGAATCGGTACTGGTTTCGGAGTCTGTGTCAGGGGGAATTGATGGATTTTGGTTTCTCCAAAGAGGAAGAGGCCTTTCGCAGGGAAGTCAGGGAGTTCCTGCGGAGAGAGGTAACCCCGGAAGTCAGGGAGGAGGCCGATTCGGGCATCGGGTGGGGTCCCCACATCTGGGACCTGGTTCGCAAGCTGGGGGCCAGAGGACTGCTGACGCCGACCTGGCCCAAGGAGTACGGCGGGCTGGGACTGCCCTCCGTCTACCGGTTCATAGTCCATGAGGAACTGGACTACGCGGAAGCCCTGCCCCACGAGGCCTTGACCGTCGGCGCCGGCGTGGCCGGGCCGACCATCATGCTGTATGGTTCTCCCGAACAGAAGAAGACGTACCTGCCCAGGATCGCCCGCGGCGAGATCGAGTTCGCCCTGGGATACACCGAGCCGGAGGCTGGCTCTGACCTGGCCAGTCTGCAGCTAAGGGCTGAGGAACGCGGCGACCATTTCATCTTCAACGGGCAGAAGGTCTTCAATACCAGATGCCACTTCGCCCAGTATCACTGGATCGCGGCCCGAACCGAAGTCAATGTGCCCAAGCACCGGGGCATTTCGCTGTTCATCGTCGACCTGAGCAGTCCGGGGATAACTCTGCGCCCCCTCTGGGGGGTCGACGGGACACGCACCAATGAGGTGTTCTACGACAACGTGGCGGTGCCCAAAGAGAACCTCGTCGGCGAGAAGAACAAGGGGTTCTACTACACGGTGACGGCGTTGGAGTTTGAGCGGGTGTTGTCAGTTGGTCGGCTGTGCAGGACGTTCGAGGAATTGGTGCTTTATGTCAACCAGAACCCCTCGTCGAGGGCAGATAAGGTGGTCCGGCAGAAGGTGGCCCAACTCGCCACGGAGATCGAAGTGGCCAAATTGTTTGTCTATCGTCTGGCCTGGCTGCAGACCAAGCGCACGGTGGCCAACTACGAAGCGGCGGCCTCGAAGCTGTTCAGCAGCGAGCTGTCGCAGAGGATGGCGGCCACGGGGGTGGAGATCATGGGGCTGCTGGGGCTGCTGCAGAAGGAGTCGGGCAAGGCCCCGCTTCACGGCAAGTTCGAGTATCTGGTGAGGGAGACCCTGCTCAACACCATCGCCGGCGGCACCTCGGAGGTGATGAGGAACATCATCGCCACCAGAGGACTTGATCTGCCCCGCTGATGGAGGATGGCGTGGTGCTTCGCAGGTATCGCTATGTGGAGTTGTGCGACGCCACCCCAGCCCTGGATCCCGCATCAAGTGCGGGATGACATCGGCGTCGGGTCCGGGACCCGACACCCGGACGACATACGATAGCCAGTGTAGTGCTTCGCCGATGTCGTCCGTTGGGCAGTTCGAGTTCCAGCCGTATGGCTTCAGGTGACGGAATGATCTCGGGGCGCTGGCAACCCAGCCAAGTGCTGGAGACACTACAAGAGGTTGGTGGGGCGGGCGGGGTTGGTGGGCTGACCGGCGGAGGCCTAAGCAGGGGCGATGAACCTGGAGATGATCAGGGCCAGGTCCTCGATATCCCGCCGGTAGGCGAACTCGTCCTTCCCGTGGATGTTGCAGTCGGCCCGGATGACCCCCAGTCCGAAGAGCTTGGCCCCCCATTCCAGCCTGACCACCGGGCCGAAGTCGCCTGAGCCCATCTCCCCATAGGCGCTACCCTGTCCGGTGACGTCCCGGAGCAGGCCGACCAGTTCATCGACCACAGGGTCCTGCAGCGACGGCACGGTGGGGATGCGGACCACGTTGTCGATCTCCCAGTCCACGCCCTCAACCGTGGTCAGCGTCCGGATGAGTTCCCTCTCCGCCTCCTCGGTGTTCTCCTCCGGTATCAGCCGGCGGTCGACAGAGATGATGCACTCGTCGGGCACAATATTGACCTTCAATCCCCCCCGGATGACGTTGATGTTCAACCGGGGCTCCATGACGGTCAGGCCGGTCCCCGGATTGACGGGCACCCCGGAGCGGCGCTGGGTCACCTCCCTCTTGAGGTCGAGCAGGGCGTTCAGCACCGGCGCGGCCTTCTCCACGGCGTTTTGACCCAGGTGGGACATCCCGGAATGGACGGACCGGCCCTTCACCCGGATGTCCATCTGGACCACCCCCAGGGCGGCGATGCTGATGTAGCCGAAGCTGGAATCGAGGCTGAAGAAGTAGGCCCCCGGAAGGGGGTGGAGGGACTGGCCAACGTAGCGGATCTGGCTGGCCTGGCTGGTCTCCTCGTCGGTGGTGACCATGACCGAGGTGTCGTACTTCAGTTCCCGGTCCTTGGCGATGTGCAGTCCGAGGAGCAGGGCGGCGATGGCCCCCTTCATATCGGCGGCTCCCCGCCCGTACATCCTCTCCTGTTCCAGGCGCGGCGTGAAAGCGGGCCATCCCTGAGCAGGCACCGTGTCGATGTGCGTGTAGAAGATCAGGCGGGGCTTGTCAGGGCTTCTGCGGTGGGCCAGGAGGTTGAGCCGGCCTGTTCTGCCCTCAGCATGCTCGCTGGGGATGGCCACCCGCTGAGTGGCCAGGCCGGCCTCCGCAAACAGGGGTTCAAGATACTCAACGGTCCTGAGGTAGTTCCGGCTGGGATCAAGCTCCGGGGAGACTGAGGTATCGATGGAGATGAGTTGCCGCAATACCTCAATGTAGTCCAGTGCTCGTTTCCTTCTCGGCGGGCAAACCGGCGCCGTCCCCTGAAGCCAATCCATTCTAGACTGCAGGGTGCATGCTTTCAAGCGGCGGCCAAGGGCCGGCCCGGCGCATGGCATGAGGCGGCGGGCGACCGGGCGGACAAGTGGGCGCGAGGAAGCAACCGTGCTATCATGGTTATGGTCAGAAGAGGGACGCAGCCAGGTCCCGAACGGAACAGGAGACCATACCCAAAGATGAGCGCCGTGCGCTGGAAGGTACCGGAGCGGATTGGCCGGCTGGATGAGCTGGCCAACAACCTGTGGTGGAGCTGGCACCCCCGGGGACGCCAGGTCTTCCGGGCCCTGGACTACGTCCTCTGGCGCGTTGGGGGGCACAACCCCGTGAGGCAACTGCGGGAGATCAGCCCGGAGAGGCTGCAGCGGGTGGCCGTCAATGCGGAGTTCCTGGAGCTGTATGACTCGGTGATGGCCGAGTTCGACGCTGACATGAAGACCGAGGACACCTGGTTCAGGGCCAACTACCCCGGGCTGCTGGATGGACCGGTGGCCTACTTCTCCATGGAGTTCGCCATCCACAACTCGCTGCCCATCTACGCCGGTGGACTGGGCGTTCTGGCAGGCGACACCTGCAAGGAGGCAAGTGATCTCGGTGTGCCCTTCGTGGGGGTGGGCTTCATGTATCCCCAGGGCTATTTCCACCAGCGCATCTCGTCGGCGGGGGCGCAGGAGGAGATATACAAACAGCTGGATTTCGATGAAGCTCCGGTCAGCCCGGTGCTGGATGCCGATGGCCGCAGACTGGTGGTCAGGGTGGGACTGCAGGAGGGGTTCATCTCCGTGGCCGTGTGGCAGGTCCGGGTGGGGCGGGTCAATGTCTATCTGCTGGATACCAATGTGGAGGACAACGCCCCGGAGCACCGTTGGCTGTCGTCACGCCTGTACGTGGCCGATCAGGAGGTGCGACTCCAGCAGGAAATCGTCCTGGGCATGGGTGGGGTACGAGTGTTGCGGGCCATGGGCATCAATCCGGCCATCTGGCACATCAACGAAGGCCATACGGCTTTCCTGGTCCTGGAGAGGATCAGGGAAGCGGCGCAGCGGGGCATAACCTTCGCCGATGCTGCGCGGTCCGTGGGGCCGAGCACCGTGTTCACCACTCATACGCCAGTAGCCGCGGGCCACGATGTGTTTCATGTTGACCTGATGCGGAAGTACTTCGATCCGTACTGCCGGTCGCTGGGCATCGACCACAAGGACTGCCTGTCGCTGGGCCAGCAGTTCGGTCCAGGGGACCAGGGATTCAACATGGCGGCGCTGGCCCTGAAGACGTCCGACTACCGGTACGGCGTGAGCCGGCTGCACGGCTCCGTGGCACGGAGGATGTGGGGGGCGCTCTGGCCGGGGGCCCAGGAGAACGAGGTGCCCATCAGGCAGATCACCAACGGCGTTCATGTGCCCACCTGGATCGCACCGGAGATGCACGCCGTGTTCCGGAAGTACATCGCCGATGACTGGCTGGAGAGGCAGGACGAAGGAGGCATCTGGGCGCGGGTGTACGACATTCCCGACGGAGAGCTGTGGCGGGCCCGCCGTCTGCTGAGGCACAAGCTGATGGGAGCGATACTGGAGGCGGCCCAGAGGTCCTGGGCCAAAGGCGAGGTGGAATCGCGGCATCTGGTGGCCATCGGCGCGCTGCTGCATCCCGATCTGCTGACCGTGGGCTTCGTGAAACGCTTCGCCGAGTACAAGCGTCCCACCCTGATCTTCCAGGATATCGAGCGTTTGAAGCGGTTGGTGAATGATCCGCTGAGGCCGGTGCAGATCGTCTTCGCCGGGAAATCGCATCCGGCGGACCTGGCTTCGAAGTACCTGGTCCAGAGGGTATTCAACCTAGCCGCCGACCGCGAGTTTCGGGGCCGGATCGCCTTCGTGGAGGACTACGACATGCACCTGGCGCATTTCCTGGTCCAGGGGGTCGACGTGTGGCTGAACAACCCGCGGCGGCTCCTTGAGGCCTGCGGGACGAGCGGCATGAAGGCATCCATCAACGGGGCGCTGCACCTCAGCGTCCGCGATGGCTGGTGGGACGAGGGATACAACGGGGCCAACGGCTGGGCCATAGGACCGACCGTCAAGCCGCAGGCCTGGGAGGAGGAAGACAGGCTGGATGCCGACGCCATCTACACCATCTTGGAACGGGACATCGTGCCTCTGTTCTACACCAGGGATGAGAAGGGCGTGCCGGTCCGCTGGATGGGCATGGTCAAGGAGGCCATCAGGTCGGTCATGCCCGGCTTCTGCGCCAAGCGGATGATCAGGGAATACTGCGAGACGGTGCTGGGTCCGGCCGCCCGGCAACCCCGCCGCTGAGGGGCTGATGCGGACTGGATGAGATGAATATGGAGATCACCCTGCTGGGAGTCTGCGGCAGCCCCGTCAAAGAGGGCAACACCGAGGCCTTCCTCCACGAGGCTTTGAGGGAGGCCGGGGCACAGCCTGGCGTGAGCACCAGCGAAATCCTGCTGGCCCGGAAGAAGATCGGCGACTGCCGGCACTGCAACTGGTGCCTGGTGAAGCAGGAGAAGGGCCGGTTCTGCGCCATCGAAGATGACATGACCGAGATATACCCCAGACTGATCGAGGCGGACGCCCTTCTCCTGTCCACTCCGACCTACGCCGGCCGCCTCTCCGGCTACATGGCCACATTCATGGACAGGTGGCGCGCCCTGGTACTGGGCAAACACTACCGGGGGGCGCTCGAGGGCAAGGTGGGCGGGGCCATGACCGTGGCCTGGCTGCGCAACGCCGGTCCAGAGACCGCCCTGCTGAGCGTGGTCACGGCCTTGCTGATGTGGGGTGTGGTGGTGGTCACCCCCGGTGAAAGCGGCTGTCAGTTCGGGGCCGTGGGCCTGTCCAGCTCTGGGGGGACGGGGCGATTCGATCCGAAGGACCGGCTGGGGGTGCTCCAGGACGAAGCGGGGCTGAAGTCGGCCCGGGCCCTGGCCAGACGCATGGTCCGGATGTCGCGGACACTGAAGGCGGGCAGGCAGGCGCTGGGGCAGTCCGGGTGAGAAGGACCCAGCCTATGCGGGCCTGGCGATGACCTTCAGGCCATCCATGAAGGGCTGCAGGACCTCGGGGACGACCACGCCGCCGTCAGCCTGCTGATAGCTCTCCAGCACGGCGATGAGGATCCGGGGCAGGGCCAATCCGGAGCCGTTGAGGGTGTGGACCAACTGGGGCTTGGCCCCCTGCGCCGGCCTGTAGCGGATGTTGGCTCGGCGGGCCTGGAAGTCGGTGCAGTTGCTGCAACTGCTGACCTCGAGCCATTCCTGGCAGCCCGGCGCCCAGACCTCGATATCGTAGCTCTTGGCGGAGGCGAAGCCGAGATCGCCGGTGCATAGCTGCAGCAAACGATAGGGCAGTCCCAGCCTGCGGCAGACCTGCTCGGCATTGGCGACCATCTTCTCCAGCTCGTCCATGGAGTTCTCCGGCGCGGTGAACTTGTAGAGCTCCACCTTGTCGAACTGGTGGCCCCTCTTGATGCCCCTGGTGTCCTTTCCGGCGGCCATCTTCTCCCGGCGGAAGCAGGCTGAGTAGGCCACGTAGCGCAGGGGCAGGCCGGCCGGTTCGAGGATCTCATCCCGGTGGAGGTTGGTCAGGGGGACCTCCGCCGTGGGCACGAACCAGAAGTCCTCCTCGACGTCGTGATAGAGGTTGTCGGCAAACTTGGGCAGGTTGGACGACCCCACCAGGCACTCCCGTTTGACCATGAAAGGGGGATAGACCTCGGTGTAGCCGTGTTCGGCGGTGTGCAGATGGAGCATGTAGCTGATCAGGGCACGCTGCAGCCTGGCCCCCGGTCCCTTGAGGACATAGAAGCGGGTGCCGCTGAGCTTGACCCCCCGGGCGAAGTCGATGATGTCCAGGTCCTCGCCCAGCGCCCAGTGGGGCCGGGGATGGAAATCGAACTGCCTGGGCGTGCCCCAGCTCCGTACGACCGGGTTGTCCGCAGATTCCCTGCCTACGGGGACACTGGCATCCGGGATGTTGGGCACTCGGAGGAGGAGGTCGTGCAACTGCTCCTCGACGGTCTGGACCTCCGCCTCGGCCAGCCTGATCTGTTCGCGGACATTGGCCAACTCGCCAGTCCGCTCTTCAGGAAGCGTGGCCTGACTGTCGGTCTGGGCCGCCTTCATCTGGCCATACTTGCGGCTTTCCTGCCGCCGCTGGGCCCGGAGTGACTCCACGTCGGTAAGCAGCTTGCGGCGCTGCTCGTCAAGAGTGAGGATGGCGTCCAGATGGGCGGTGTCGTGGCGGTTCTCCAGCGCCTGCCTGACCAGATCGGTGTTCTGCCGTATGAACTGGATACTCAGCATAGTCCCCGCCCGGCGAGAAGACTACCCTAACTTTACCACTTTGTCTTCAGTTGGGGGAAGAGGATGACCTCACGGATGGACTGCTGGTTCGTGAGCAGCATCACCAGGCGGTCGATGCCCACGCCCAGGCCGCCGGTGGGGGGCATGCCGTGCTCCAGGGCGACGATGAAGTCCTCCTGATAGTGCTCGGCCTCATCATCGCCGAAGCGGGCCCGCCACTCCTCCTGCTGGGTGAAGCGGGCGGCCTGCTCCACGGGGTCGTTCAGCTCGGTGAAGGCATTGGCGAACTCCATCCCGCAAGCGAAGGCCTCGAACCGCTCCACCATCAGGGGATCCTCCGGCTTGGTCTTGGCCAGTGGGGTGGTGTCGGCGGGATAGTCGATGAGAAAAGTAGGTTGGACCAGGCCGGGCTCCACAAAGGTGGAGACCAGCTTGTCCACCAGGTAGGCCGGGCTGAGGGTCTGGTCAAGGGCCATGCCCCGGTCCTCCATGGCCCGGCGTAGTCCATGTCCACCGTCGCGGAGGGAATCCTCAAGGTCCAGTCCGCAGGCCTCCCGGACGGCGTCCCGGAGGGTGATCCGCTTCCAGGGAGGGGCGAAGTCCAGAACGTGCTCTCCGTAGGTGACTTTGGCCCCTCCCAGCACGTCCCGGGCGACGGCGGAGACCATGTCCTCGAGCATGGCCATGACGTCGTTGTAGTCGGCGTAGGCCTCATAGCTCTCCAGGGTGGTGAACTCGGGGTTGTGCCTGATGGAGATGCCCTCGTTGCGGAAGATGCGGCCTATCTCGTAGACCTTGTCGAAACCGCTGACGATCATCCGTTTCAGGTACAGCTCCGTGGCGATGCGGAGGTAGAAATCCTGATCCAGGGCCTGGTGGTGGGTGACGAAGGGGTGAATACTGG
>Ga0194111_10007248_pt1 | contig 12440 bp, 10 predicted proteins | sample TA2KigC300mmetaG_FD_146194 | JGI IMG/M metagenome (GOLD analysis project Ga0194111, IMG submission 146194) | Freshwater microbial communities from Lake Tanganyika, Tanzania - TA2015033 Kigoma Deep Cast 300m | ecosystem: Environmental > Aquatic > Freshwater > Lake | place: Tanzania: Lake... | reverse complement strand
CATTGTTAAGGATAAAACCTATCTCCTCTTTATACAGGTTCTCTACCAGTTCGTCTCTTTTTTCCTTCATTTGGGCATAGGCGGTTCCCAGTTGTTTGTTTGCCTCTTCGAGTTCCGAGATGTGTTTTTCAACTTCCGCGTGAAGCATCGCATTTTCCAGAGCAAAGCCCGCCTCGGTCAACATTATGGAGAGGAACCTTTCATCGTCGTCATCAAATATCCGGCCGGTGTCTTTCGCGGCCAGGTTCAAAATTGCACATACTTTGTTTTTAATAACGATCGGCATACTGATGAAAGACGGAGTTCCATATTTCGGATCGTTCGCCTTGAGAGTCCTCGGGTCGTTTTCAATGTTTTCGATAAGAAGGGGTTTCTTGTCCGTGAAGACCGTTTTCACTACCGATTCATCGATATCAATGAAGGGCTCTTTTTGAATGTCTCTCTCGATTCCTTGAGTGGCCACAATGCGGAACCGCCGGGAAGGTGCATCGACAAGGAACACTGAGCCGATCTGCGCATGGGTGACCGCCATTGCCCTGTCTAAAAGATAATGGATGAGATTATCAAAGTTCAGGCTTTTCCCGGCAAATTCCACCAGTTCCCTGATGGCAATCAACTCGAGCGTTTTCTGGCTCAACTCGCTCGCAGTCTGATCGAGTTTTTCCATATATGAGTTAAACGACGTAGAGATGTCCCTCAGTTCTTCCACATCTTTGTGGAAATCCTCTGAAATGGGGCTGCTTTCTCCTGCCTGTTTTAGTGCTTTGGCGACGCTGGAGATTTGGTCAAAGATTTGCCGGAGGATGACCATGCCGGCCAGTATCAGAAGGACAATGGTGGCAAAAAGCAAAAGGTGAGAAAATTCAAGGTGATAATCACCCTGATAGAAAATGTATGAGATGATCAGTAACGGCAGGGCGAAAATGAGTGCTTCAACAATGATGAGTTTATAGCGTATGCTCTGGGTCCTGGGCCTTTCTCTTTCAGAAAGAGGTGCTGCCATGATGCGCTTCCCTGCGGGTTGATCTCTTCAATCGTGATACATAGATAATTCTAAATATCTTAAATGTCAATGTTTTTATTCTGCCTTGTTTTTATTCTACCTCTTCTACATGACGGGAAGAACGTCATCCATAGTAAATAAGTTTGCTCACAACGCAGGGGTGATCGATTTCAATAATTATGGGAGTTATCCTCTTCAATTCTTCGATATCCCATTTGTCGTCCGGCTTGAGGAGATTCAGCGCTTCCTCCTCGGATTCTGCCAGAATCACCGCCTCAGCCTGTAAATAGTTATCTCTGTACACATGCGGTTCATTGAACATTGACCAGCTGGAAAACTTTTTGCTGTGTCTCCAGATAAAGATTTTCATGGAAAATCAGCTCCCTTCACTACGACAATGCTTCTTTCCCCTCATCACCCCCACCGGTCATTTTATCCAGCGGTATCGTCAGGCCAAGAAGGGGTGCATGCTGCTGGGCGCCGTACACATCTGAGTCACCCACAGCACCCGAGGCTACCGGTCGCATGAGCGTAATTTTCACCGCCCATGCGGGATCGAAGTGTATGATCTTGATGATCCTGTCGGCAGGTATTCCATAGATACGGGAAATGAGTTCTTTTGTGAAAAACCCCGTCTCTTTTATGGATGTGTATTCTTTTTCCCGGTGAAATAGTATGTCGAGTGTGAGCTCGAAGGGACCGGAGTTTTTACTGCGGATTACGGAAGCGAGTTCCGTAAGGGGGATTTCGTTCACGGTGTTACCTCACGGATTTCTATGGGGAACTCTGATACGGGGTCATCGACACTCATGAGATGATAGATGTTGAACTCAAATACCTCGCCGCATGAAATATCGGAGGGACTGTACAGGAGGGCCAGATTACCCGCGGTGGAAATCCTCCCCGGATAGCTGTGGTGGAGAAGCATGCTCCGGATCCGGGCACACAGACCGTCCGCCTGCTCCTGGGCATCCGCCACGACTTCAATGACGACGCCTAATTCATGGCATACTGCATCTTTTTCCGGTTCCAGTGTGCCCATGACGCCGTTTTTCCCGTACACGTGGAAGAGGATGTTACCCGTACAGTCGTATTCGCTCATTATCTCCGTTTTGATTTCGTCAAAGACGGTGCCAAGACAACGAATGAGAACGGGATCTCTGATGCCGCAGATTGAAATGGTGCGAAACCCTACTGACTTCACCCCTTCGAGCTTGACGGTATATTTATCTGAAGGGTGGAATTGTGAGCCCGATACGCGGACACGGCCGCCGTCGATCTCTGCAAAGGTTGTCTCAGAAAGATCGAGTGTGCCGCCGGGGCCGGGTAAGAAGTATGGATCGGATTTTTCATACATGGTATGGGCGGCGGTGGAGACACGGGTAAATCTTCTCTTTTCGTTCAATGCCTCGAGTTCGAAATGGTTTCCGAAAAGTGTTCCCATCACGCAGTCACGGCCGCTCCCCGGTGATGCGGCGATGGCGGCGCATTCGAGGATCTTTCCCATATGGTATGCCAGTCCCGGTTGAAAGCCCATTTTTATCGCCGGTGCGGCGAATGGCACAGGATCGTAGCAGCGGCCGCAGAGAATGATCTGACATCCCATGTCCAGTGCTTTCGAAACCGGCTCGGCTCCCATCTGCGCGACTATGCGGACACACTTTTCTATTTCATGAGTGGTCACCGGGAGTGCGGGAGAGAGAGGGTCAATCCTGTCCTGATCCACGGCTTTTTGCACCGTGGTCTTCGCAATATCCGCGTATATGACGGCCATGCGGAAAGAGAGACCGTTTTCCGATGCTATTTCTCTTATGATTCCTTCGGTCCAGTTTACGTGAGGCCTGGCTCCGCAGCCTCCGGCGCTGCCAATAATGCAGGGGATGGATGTTGCGACAGCCGCCTTCACAATGAGGCCAAGATCGCGTTTCACGGCGGCTTTGGAGGTGAAGGATATTCCGGCACCGAGATAGTAAGGTCCGGGGTCCGTGCTCCCCGCGTCGACGGCGATAAGATGCGGCTTTTTCTCAATGCCTTTTTGAAAGGATTCTTCCGGGAACCCGTACCCTAAGATCGCCGTAGGTGAAAGCACTCTGAATATGTCATCGCCCATTGAAAATCAAAAACGACGTCCGAGATTTTTTGCCTTGTTGAGAGTTTTCTGGGAGATATAGGGCTGCCTCCTGGTGCCCGGTTTCACTATCTGTCCCAGGATCCTGTACCCTCCGTAGTGCAGCACCTGCCAGACGGTCTTTGCCGCTCCTCGACTTCCCGCAGATAAGAGATTGAACGGCCAGGGAGTGGTACAGGCGGTGATAATTGCAGCGGGCTTGCCGCTTTGTCGGGGAGAGGGAATCCCGCCGGGCCGTTCATCAAGAAATGCCGGGACGTTCCGGTCAAACAGAGTTTTTAGCTGGGCGCTCATGTTACCCCAGTGGGTCGGCGTACCGACGATGATGCCGTCGGCTTTCTTAATCTTCTGTCCGAGGGTGTGGGCATCGTCCCTGGGGAGTGCACATATCTTGTCCGGCCTGCATTTCATGCATGCAATACAGGGTTTCATCTTCAGGTCATACACATCGACCCAGTCAACTTTGTGCTTCTCAGAAACCCCGTCGGCAACGGCCCTGAGCAATGTGGCGACTATGCCTTTTTTATGAGGACTGCCGTTGAGTATGAGAATGTTCATTCCGTTATTTGATCAATCCCCTTTCCTGGGCGATTTTCATATAGGTTTCAATCACATTTTCAGGAGGTGTGTAACGGTCTTTTTCGTCTTTCCGGATCAGTGCGATGGCGCCGGCACCGCAGGTGGAAACACAAAGACCACAGCCGATGCAGCGGTCAAGGTTGATGTCGGCGACTTCTCCCTCCATGCGAACGGCATCCATCTGACACCTGTCGATGCAGACCTCGCAGCCGACGCACTTTTCCGTATCCACCTCCACGTAATAGTTCGTATGCACAAACGATGCGGGCTTCGGAAGTCTTTTGATGCTCTTCAGAATCTGGCAGCAATCACCGCAACAGAGGCAGATGTTAAAAATCTTTTGCGCGTTCGTGGGCTGGAGCACGAGCGCTTCCTCTTCTGCTTTCTCGAGAATCTGCAATGCTTCCTCCTGGCTGATTGACCGACCCATCCCGTTGCTTTCGTAGAAATACGCAGCGCTGGAAAAAACAAGACAGGCTTCTGTCAACTTGCCGCACCCTTCGCCTATTATACGGTGTTCCTTCCGACAGATACATGGTGCAACGACGATTTTTTTCTGACTTTCAATGAGTTTACGGGCCTCATCATAGGGCATCACAGTCCCCTGGCCTTCCAGGCTGGCTCCTATGGGTACTATCCTGAGTTGCTTGGTGTCCTGTTTGGCGAATGAATCAAGGAGATACGGGATGTACTCGTTCATGTCCCTGATCAGTTCTTCATTGAGATTGTTGACCTGAAATTCCCAGATGCCGATGACAAACTGGGCCGCCATGTAGGAGGGTCCGTCATCCCTGTCGGCGCGGCTGATCAATCCCTTGAGGGACATCCTGTGAAGCTTCTCAGCCAGTTCTGACGGTGCCTGGTTGAGGCGCTTCGCGATGCGTGCAACAGGTTCGTAAAACATTCGTAAATGACAGGCAATACCGGCTTCTTCTTCGGAGAACAGACGTTTGAGAATGCGGATTTCGACCCCGGATTCGGTGCGGGGAAATCCTGCGGGAAGGTTGTTCAGGTGTGCGGCTAACCTTTCGTAAACGTCGTTGATCATGTGTCTTTTCCTTCCTGGATTGAGAAATGGTTCATGGTCAGATTAAGTGTGGTGCGCAATGGAAACTAACCGCTTTCCCCTTAATCGTCAAGGATAATTTGAGCAATCTGAACGAAAAGAGACAGATGCGTCCTGTGTGTTTGCCATCTCACTTCCGGGGTTTTTTTCCGTCCCCGGTTACCGAAGATGAAAAAATATACTACCCATTTATGCGTTAAGTCTGGTATGAATATGCGAAAATGTGTCGATCCCGCACAGAGCAAAGGACCTTGAATCTACAAAAAGGGGAAGGCGCCGCCATGATTACGATCAACAGCTATATTCACCGAAGCGTCCTCTATGACATTATCCGCCGCTGGATGTATTGTGAGGTTTATCCCTCGGATGTTGATTTAATTACCAGGATAGTTCATTTCAATAACGTATATGTGTTCCGATACCTGAAAATATTAGCGGACAGGCTCTTTGGCGAAGTGCACCGGTGCGAATTTTCTGCGAGACCCGCTTTCATCAAGGGCGACCTCAAAGATATTATCATAGTGAATCCGCCGTACTTCAACGCAAGGGTTGATGAATTGATTAATCACTATCGCCATGATCCCGGCAGGTTCTACCGTGAAACCCCCTTCCATGCCATGTTGTACTTCAAGCGGGATCATCCGGCTGACATCTATATAGGTTCAAGCAGGATAAAGCGGGTGCACAGGCTCGCAGAAAAAGCCGCCCGGCGCATCATTGATCAAATGTATGATGCGATCAAAAAGCATGCTGATTCGCTCGCGGAAGAGAGAGCGAAGCGTCTCGGCATAGAGAGGTACCAGCTGGTCACTCCGGCAGAAGAGATGATCGAAGAATTCCTCAGGGCGGAAGATCGTTTCATAGACGATCTCAAGCACAAGAGGTCGGTCCAGGATAACGAAGGGTTGGTGATAAATGACGTGGCGGGGATCAAGGTAATCGTGGAAGATTCTCAGCAGGATGGTTTGATTGCGCTCCTGGAGCGGATGAATTGCAGGATCATTGAAGAGGAGAGACACGCGGGAAAATACAACGCGACAAATCTCATCGTATCTTTCGCGCCGCCGAAAGAGAAAATTCTTTCGCAGCCTCTCGGTGAGAAGATTGTCACGATTATGGAGAAACGGGGAATGTCACCGGGGCAGTCAAATCGGGATTTTGCGGAATTTGTCGACTCGGGTGAGGAAAGCGTGTACGTAGAGATTATCGTGTCGAACTATCAGGAGATGCTGGAAAGCGAGATAGGACGCTGTATCCATGAAGATCGGATCATTGAACAACGTCTGCGCCAGGAATATTGCGGGTCTCTTGCCAAAAATGTGGAGTATCTGATGGAATATCTGTTTACCTTCCCGTCGTCTTCGCGGATTGAAATTGGGGATCTTCCCATAAAGATATGGAACCGCTACCTTCCGGATTACTTCGAACAGGTTCTCTGGGAACTCTTCAGGATTCCCCGGTACAATGTGCTTGATGAGTGAGGGTTTTTAACAGGCCTGACACTTCCGTCAGAAGCGTATTTCTATTGTTCAGTGACATGTAAAAAAGCCGGACATCCCCGCGTTTCTTCACCTCCGCAATAAAGCCTTCACCCTTCAGGGAAATGGTGGCGACAAGCGGGACAGGGGAATCGAGGATGTTTCTCATGAGGGTGCAGAATGTGCCGGAGAGACATTCCATCTTCCCGATTTCGTCGATGATAACGAGACGTGACTTAGGTTTGAGAATATCGATTCTCTCAAGAAAAGCAGCGAATTGTTCGACATCCACTCCGTATTTCCCGACCCTGAATGTGCTCATAGAATCAACGTGGGAAAGAATACCCCTCGTCCCGTCGAGGCTTATCAGCCGGAAACCTTTTCTTATCCCTCTCTCTCTGATTTCTTCGGTATAGAAACCCGTTGAGTAATCCTGGAGATGTTCGTCTATCATTTTTTTGATGAGCGTGGTCTTGCCTGTACCGGGAGGGCCCGTAATGAGGATATTTTTTTTCATCTGCAGCATCCTTTCCCCTCTCAGGTAAGCTTATAGGCGAATTTCAAATCCTTCATTCAAAAATCGCCGCAAAATGCGTTGACACGTAAAAACGCATTCCCTATAGTGCTTTCATAGTCGGAACACAAAGGAATACTATCAAACTCGCAGGAGATTTTCTCTGAAAAAGATATCCCTCGTTTCCCTCATTGGTATTATCTATTTTACAGTAAGTGGCGGGGCCTTCGGTCTGGAAGAACTAGTGAGTTCAACCGGTCCGGGGATTGCCATGCTGTTGCTTATCATAACTCCTCTTTTGTGGAGTCTCCCGGTGGCTCTGATGGTATCTGAGATGAGTTCCATGCTTCCTCTCGAGGGAGGTTATTATCGGTGGGTTTATGTTGCCCTCGGCCGTTTCTGGGGCTTTCAGCAAGGCTGGTGGATATGGATATTTACCTTTGTGGATATGGCCATTTATCCAGTGCTGTTCACTGAGTACGCGAGATATTTCTTCCCCGATTTGGCAGGATGGAAGCACTGGCTTGTCTGCTTGCTCGTCATTTATTCTTCACTGGTCATTAATCTCTTAGGGGCCCATTCGGTAGGCCGGAGTGCTGTTATGGCTTTCCTCATCGTCAATGTTCCCTTTTTGCTTTTCTCTTTTTTCGGTCTGCCCAAATTGGACACCGTTCCTTGGACGATCTGTAGTTCTGAGAATATAAATTTACTCGATACCATAGGTGTGGGTTTGGCCGTGGTGATCTGGAATTATTCAGGATGGGACAACGTGAGCACCTTTGCGGGTGAGGTGGATAATCCCAAGCGTAATTATCCTCTGGCTCTGATGATTTCTGTCCCCCTCATCACACTTCTCTATGTGCTCCCCATCTATGTGGGAGTGGCTAGCACGACGAATTGGCATGAATGGCAAACGGGGGATATCGTCAAGGTGGCCGGTCAGGTGGTTGGACCGTGGCTCGGATCCATGATGTCACTTGGGGTTATGTTCAGTGTATGGAGTCTGTTCAACAGCCAGCTTCTTTATACTTCACGTATCCCCTTTGCCATGGCGGAGGATGGATTTCTCCCAAGATGGATAGCCAAAAGGAATTCCCGGTGGGGTACTCCTCACGTTTCGCTCATGCTCTGTGCTCTTATTTACAGTCTTTTCAGCATGATGGATTTTAAGAAACTTGTGGTGATCAACGTGCTCATTTATAGTGGGACATTACTACTTCAATTTATCGCTCTCATCAAATTGCGTCTTCTGAAGCCGGATATGCCGCGTCCATTTCGGGTTCCTGGTGGGTGGTTAGGCCTTGTTCTCACAGCCGGCTCGGTCGTGATCTTCGCTGTGGCGTGCTTCATCTCTTTTGTTGTAGGTACCGGTGAGAGCTGGAAACAGGTAGTAATTGCTGCAGGAATGCTCTCGACAGGACCATTAGTGTACCAAATTGTTACAAGGGTTCTCGATCAATCTCCGGAGAATGAAGCGTGGCTAAGGGAGCTGGATCACTATAAAGGATAAAAAAATTGAGGCATTTATCATGAGAGATTTATTGCATTTGGTTTACAAAAAACGTTCTCATAAAAATTAACGAGGTTGAACGCGCATCCAAGTAAATTTTGACTTTTTCACCCTTGTATGTTAGAAAAACCAAAGTATTTCAATCATAAAGAGAAGCGGGAAACGTGCAATGGGGTTTTTACGAAGGCTTCTGAGACCGAGAAGGCATCCCCGGTATTATGCCAAGAAGGGGACCTTTGTGGTGATTACTCCCTACACCACTGGTGAGAAAAAAGAGCGGAAGATTCAAATACTTGACGTCAGTGAAGGTGGCTGTGCCTTCATTTACAGCGGTACAAGGGAAGAACTGGTGGAATCGGGTCTTCTCAGCCTTATTGCCGATGATACTTCTTACCTGGAGAGTGTTGACTTTGCGACCGTATCGGACGATCCCGTTTCCGGCACCCAGGACTCCTCTGCGAATCTGAGGAGGAGGGGAATCGAATTCAAATGGTTAGGTGTCTTTGACCGGGAACGGGTGAAAGAGTTCATAGAGCAGAGTTCCATTGGCCGCGCGTCATAGCATCCCCCCTATCATCCCTTTGAAAGCCTTTCCGGATTTCACTTCTTTGTCGGCATACCTATGAGACATGTATTTCCCGGGGGCGGCCCCACAGGGCATCTCTAAGGCCCGAGGAGCGACGGATCCTGCGCGGGATCGCTGCGAGAAAAATGTCCTCTTTTCCCCAGACGTGAATTCGTTCTTTCGCCCTGGTAACGGCGGTATAGATCAACTCCCTTGTCAGTATCGGGGAGTCCCTGTCCGGCATCACAAAGAGTACTTCGTTAAATTCCGAGCCCTGGCTCTTGTGCACCGTCATGGCATAGACCGTCTCATTGTCCGGCACACGGAGCGGCAGGAAGCTTCTGAGAGATCCATCCGGTGCCATGAAAAAGACCTTAGGTTCTCCGTCTGTCGTATCATCTGTCATGGTGATCCCGATATCGCCGTTGAACAGCCGCAGGGTGTAGTCGTTTCTGGTGATCATGACGGGACGTCCGGAATACCATCTTCCGCTCCGGTGGATAAGACCTTTTTTCTGGAGGATGTGCTCAACCGCGATATTCAGGTTATGGACGCCATACGGCCCCTCCCGGAGGGCGCAGAGAATCCGGGAGCTATTGAACAGTTCAAACGCCTCCAGGGGATCGGAAGCCTTCAGGTATGCATTATATTTTTCCGTGATCCATTCCTGGAGATGCCGCGGCAGTTCATCCGGAGGGGGCAGGTTCTTCCAGCGGATGTCGTCGAAGTGTTCGTTCCTGATGAGGTCGATCGCATGGAGGCCGCTACCCGCATTCACTGCCTGACTCACGGCGCGGATGCCGCTCGTCTCGCGGAAGCGGTAGCTTTTACTGAGCTGGACGATGCAATCGTTCATTTCCATGGCAATAGTGTCGGACGAACCCTCATCAATTTTCTCACCCGTAATGCGGCAGCACGTTTCGATGAATGACGGGGAATAGCGGTGGATATTTCCCGTGTCGCAGATATCTCCGAGAACCGACCCCGCCTCGACCGATGCCAGCTGATCCTTGTCTCCCAAAAGTATAAGTCGTGAATTACTCCTGATGGCCTGGGCCAGCTTTGAAAAAAGGGCGAGATCCACCATGGAGGCCTCATCGATGATGATGACATCGGCGAGCAGGGGGTTTTCCCTGTTGAAGCGGAAGGAGGGCGAATTCGGGATGCTTCCCAGGAGCCTGTGGATTGTTGAGGATTCATCGGGGATGGCCGCCTTTACGGATTCAGCACAGTTCAATCCCTCTTTCGCTTTTTTTATTGCTTCCTGGAGCCGGGCCGCAGCTTTTCCCGTAGGCGCAGTCAGGGAGATATTCAACCCACCGTTACGGTGCTGTTCAATAAGGAGAGCGAGTATCCGGGCTACGGCGAAGGTCTTGCCTGTTCCCGGACCTCCGGAAATGATGCATAATCCGCTGCGGAAAGAGGCAAAGGCGGCGACTTTCCGCCAGTCAACATCCGTTTCCCCGTTATCCTCGTCGCGGGGGAAAATTCTCCCGAAACTGTCCTGCAGGTGAGATTCGTCAGGTGCCTTGAATGCTCTGCCCGCCAGGGTTTTCAATGCGTCGGCGAGTCTCTTTTCATAATTCCAGTACCGCTGCAGGTAAAGACGTGTGCCATCCAGGATCAGGGGTCGGTAATCACCGGGTCTTCCCACCACGGGACTTGCGTGGAGGACATTCAACCATGTGTTCAGGGGAGGGCAACGCAGGGGTTCCGATCCCTGGGTCTCAAGAAGGGTTCCCGCGAGATCCGAAAGATCGATACAGATGTGACCCTCGCCGCGAAGGCGGCTGACCAGGGATGCGGCCAGGAGGAGATTCGCGTCACCCGTTCCGTCAAGCCTGCCGACGAAACAGGCGAACCGGTAATCCAGTTCCGAAAGGAGTTGATGTTCATACAGTCTGCCGATGGTTGCTTTGTTCATGGTTCTCTTTCAAAGGACTGGATTCCGGATCGAGTCCGGAATGACAGTACACATCAATTCGGTATCAGGGTTTTGCATAAGTACTCGATTGATTCCTTCGCCGGTCTGTCCCGGTAAATACCCGCATGGGGTCCTGTTTCCGGATCCACGCCTCGCAGAAAGATATAAAACACGCCGCCGAAATGTCTTTCATAGTCGTAGTCGGGTATGCGCATCTTCAGATACCGGTGGAGGGCAACGACGTAGAGGTGGTACTGGAGGATGTAGAATTCTTCCTGCATGACATCAGGAAGCACTTCCGCCATGTAGTTTTCGATGGATGCCCCCAGGAAATTCGATTTCCAGTCCACCAGGAAGAAGCGCCCGTGAGAACGGAAGACAAGGTCCATGAACCCTTTCATGAACCCTCTTACCGGCTGGAAATTGAGCCTTCCGATTTTCTCGGGAAAAGCCGGATTGGGCGATATGCCCTTCGGGGCGAACATATTTTGCAGTGTCTCCGGCGTCAGCCTGTTCAGGGGGAAGCAAAACTCAAACTCGTTGAGGCGGTCCTCTTTTTGAACGGCGGAGAGGGTGAACCCGTTCGTGTGGGGAAGAAGAGGTACGGTGACGACGGTCCGGATCATCCGGCAGACAGACTCCTCCCATATGGGATCAAAACCGTGCTGCTTCAATGTTACGGCGATGAGACCTTCCGTTTCCGCACTCTCCGGAGCGGTGAAATCCACCTGTTCCAGAATGTCGTGGAGGCAATTGCCCGCCTTCGCACCCCTGGGAAAGGCAAAGATGCCTACCGGTTCTTTGTGATATGGTACCTCGACAGAGGCCGGTTCACCATCGCGCTCGGGGAGATCGGATACGTCCACGGGGGAGATTTCAGGTATCGCCGTGCGCGCCGAAAGCAGGTACGAAAAGCTTCCCATCCGTCTATCCCGATCGGTGATTCCCGGAAATGTGCGGCAGGTGAGACGCTCCGGCAATTCGACGGGAGGGGTGTAGGTTTCCGGTGAAGGCCGGGGCATGTCGCACACGCTGATCGCTCCGCCCGATTTCGCGGCTAACGCTTCCAGGGTGTGCCGCATGCGGTCGTCCGAGAGATTCGAGAAATTCTCCTCCGTTGCCTGAACGATCCCCGGTGATTCATCTTCGGGCGGATGAAGGGTGTAGGCGAGGGAACATGTCCCGGCATCCTTGAACGGTCCCCACACAAGGTAGCAGCGGTTTTTCCCGCGGGTGACGGACACATAGAACAATCTGATGTTTTCCGCGAGATTTTCCCGTTCCGCGAGGGTTCTTTCCGGACGGGCCTCCGGGTCAAGGACAAGATTCATCCGCCAGTCGTCTTCCGGGTCGTGGTAGGTGAATTCCACTGTGCCGGTTTCTGAGCCACCCCAGAGAAAGGGACAGAAGACGACCGGGTATTCCAGTCCCTTGCTCTTGTGGATGGTGACGATCCTGACGGCTCGGACGTCGCTCTCGAGGCGGAGCTCGTGTTCTTCCAGACGAAGCGTTGCCGGGTCCCGCTGGCAGGCAAGCCATTTGGTAAGGCCGGGAATACCCAATCTCTTTCTGATGGATTCCGTGTGGAGCACCTCCATGAGGTGGAGTACGTTCGTCAGGCGCCGCTCGCCCCCGGGAAATGCGAGGAGCCGCTCCCGGACTCTCTCCTGGGA
>Ga0194111_10007244_pt1 | contig 12442 bp, 12 predicted proteins | sample TA2KigC300mmetaG_FD_146194 | JGI IMG/M metagenome (GOLD analysis project Ga0194111, IMG submission 146194) | Freshwater microbial communities from Lake Tanganyika, Tanzania - TA2015033 Kigoma Deep Cast 300m | ecosystem: Environmental > Aquatic > Freshwater > Lake | place: Tanzania: Lake... | reverse complement strand
CCAACCCCCAGAGGGCGGCCGCCAGCAGGGCGGTGCCCCAGCGCTCCGGCCCCAACCGCTGCACCAACCAGCGCCAGCCCCCCACCAGGGCTGCCCCCAGCAGGCCACAGCCGGCCCAGAGCAGCACGCACAGCGGCAGGCTCAGGGGCAGGGGCACCCCCACCCAATCGAGCGGGTGCAACCACAGCAACCAGCGGTGGCTCACCAGCACCGCCAGGGCCGCCCACAGGCAGGCCGCCGCCGGCCCCAGCCCCCAGAGCGGCACCAGGGCCAGCCACAGCAGGGGCGGGCAGCCCAGGGGCGGCAGGGCCGCACCGGCCAACGCGCCCCCGGCCAGGGCCACGCTCCACCACCACAACGGCCGGTTGCACACCATGGCCACGAACCCTAGGAAGCGCCATGGTTTGGCCATGGACTCCACCAACCCTCTGCAACAGCTGTTGCTGCGCGGCCTCAGCACCACGTCCCTGGTGGCCGATCGCCTGCGCCAGGTGACCCAGGCCTGGGTGAGCAGCGGCCGCCTCGACCCCAGCCAGGCCAGCGCCCTGGTGGAGGAGGTGCTGGCCAGCCTGCGGGGCGACAACCCGGAGCTGGAAAAGCAGGCGGAGCGGCAGATGGAGCGCAACATCGACCACCTCCTCCTGGAGCTGGGGCTGGCCCGGCAGCGGGAGGTGGATGAGCTGCGGGGCCGCATCGATCGGCTGGAGCAGCAGCTACGCCAAAACCAGGCGCGCTTCGAGGTGCCCGACTGAGCCGCGGCAGCTGGGGCAGAATCGGCGACAACGGCCGGTTCGAACCCGCATGCGCGACATCCTGATCAGCTCGGCGGTGTGCGTGGCCTGCCTGCTGCTCGCCCTGGTGAGCCAGCTGGTGGCCCCCTCCACCGTGGCGGCGGCCGCACCCGTGGCCCAACAGGCCGTGGCGAGCGGCACCCCATCGGCCCGGCCATCGGCGGCCGCCAGCGCCATCAGCGCCTTCGAACTGGATCCGGACGACCCCAACCCCAGCCTGTTCACCATGGCCTCGGACCGCGGCGGCGATCAACTCGCCAATGCCTCAGCCCTGGGTGGTGAGCTCGTGATCGCCAAAGAACGCATGACCCCCTCCGGACTCCGCATCACCGACATCACCGTGGGCAATGGCCCCGAAGCCAAGGCCGGCCAGACCGTGGTGGTGAACTACCGCGGCACCCTTGAGAACGGCAAGGAATTCGACAGCAGCTACGGCCGCGGCCCCTTCTCCTTCCCCCTCGGCGCCGGCCGCGTGATCAAGGGCTGGGATGAGGGCGTGGCCGGCATGCAGGTGGGCGGCAAGCGCAAGCTGGTGATCCCCCCCGACCTGGCCTACGGCGAACGCGGCGCCGGCGGTGTGATCCCCCCCAACGCCACGCTGGTGTTTGAGGTGGAACTGCTGGAGATCAAGGGCTGAAGCCCGCCGGCAGGGCGGTTCTCGTCACCTGCCCATCCGGGCACGATCGTTAGGATGCCGCGGCTACCCGGCCCATGCCGGAACGATCCAGCACGCCTTCCCACCAACCGCCCTGCCATGGCTCATACGCTGCCCGCGCTGCCCTACGGCCTCGATGCGCTCGAGCCCCACATCTCCCGCCAGACCCTGGAGTTCCACCACGGCAAGCACCACAACGCTTACGTGACCAACCTCAACAACCTGGTGGCCGGCACCGATCTGGAGGGCAAGAGCCTCGAGGACACCATCACCGCCGTGGCCGGCGATGCCGGCAAGGCCGGCGTGTTCAACAACGCGGCCCAGGTGTGGAACCACAGCTTCTATTGGCAGTGCATCAAGCCGGGCGGCGGCGGCAGCCCCAGCGGCGCCCTGCTGGACAAGATCAATGCTGATTTCGGCAGCTTCGACGCCTTCGTGGAGCAGTTCAAGGCCGCCGGCGCCACCCAGTTCGGCAGCGGCTGGGCCTGGCTGGTGCTCGACAACGGCACCCTCAAGGTGACCAAGACCGGCAACGCCGACCTGCCCCTGGCCCATGGCCAGAAGGCCCTGCTCACCATGGATGTGTGGGAGCACGCCTACTACCTCGACTACCAGAACCGCCGCCCCGACTACATCACCACCTTCCTCGACAAGCTGGTGAACTGGGACTTCGTGGCCGCCAACCTGGCCGCCGCCTGACACCAACGGCCGGTTTGATCCGGATTCCATCAGCCCCCGCCCCGGCGGGGGCTTTTTCATGCAGGCCGGGCCTGCTCCAGAACCGCCCCGGGGGCGATCCACATGGCGTCGCCGTAGGAGAAGAAGCGATAGCCCTGGTGCTTGGCCTCCTCGTAGAGCGCCAGCAACCGCCGCCGACCGATCAGGGCACTTACCAGCAGCAGCAGCGAGCTTTTGGGCAGGTGGAAGTTGGTGAGCAGGCCCTGCACCACCGCGAAGCGGTAGCCCGGTTGAATCACCAGATTCACCGGCCCCGTGTGGGGCCGCAGTTGCCCGCCGTGCAGCTGGGCCACCGCCTCCAGGCTGCGCACGCTGGTGGTGCCCACCGCGATCACCCGCCCGCCGCGGGCCCGGCAGGCCCGCACCGCCTCCACCAGGGCCGGGCTCACCTCCACCCATTCGCTGTGCAGCTCCAGCTGGGTGAGGTCTTCGGTGTCCACCGGGCGGAAGGTGCCCAGGCCCACGTGCAGGGTGGTTTCAGCGATCTCCACGCCGCGGCCTCGAATCGCCGCCAGCAGCGCATCGCTGAGGTGCAGGCCCGCCGTGGGGGCGGCCACGGCTCCCGGCCGGGAGGCATAGCGGGTTTGATAGCGACTGTCGTCATCGTCGCTGTGCTGCTGGATGTAGGGCGGCAGCGGCATGGTGCCGTAGCGGGCCAGCAGGGCCTCGATCGCCTCGGGGGTGGTGCAGGGCTGGGGAAAGCGCACCACCCGGCCGCCGCTCTCGGCATCCACGGCCGTCACCTCCAGGGACAGCGGCGGTTGGCCGGGGTGCTCCAGCTGCAGCACCTCCCCGGGCCTGAGCCGTTTAGCCGGACGGGCCAGGCACAGCCAGTCGGAGCCAGCCACGGGCTCCAGCACCAGCAGCTCCACCTGGCCGCCACTGGCGCGGCGCACCTGGAGACGCGCCTTGAGCACACGGGTGTTGTTCACCACCAGCAGATCACCAGGGGCCAGCTCCCCCTGGAGATCCCACACCGTCAGATGCCGGCAGCCCCCAGGTGCGGCGGGGTCCACCGCCAGCAGCCGGGCCGCATGGCGGGGCTCCACGGGCCGTTGGGCGATGAACGCCTCGGGCAACTCGAAGACATAACTCGAGAGCCGCTGGTCGCTGCTGAGGGGGCCAGCGGCCGTGGGGTCTGGCGTCAAACCGCCAGGCTTTCGGGGTTGGTTTCGATCAGCTGCGCCAGATCCTTGAGGAAGGCGGCGGCGTGGGCCCCGTAGATCACGCGGTGGTCACAGGTGAGGTTCACCTGCATCTGGCTGGCCACCCGCATGGAGCCGTCCTTGCCGGCCACCACCGTGGGCCGGGAGGCGGCCACCGCCAGGATGGCGCCGGTGCCGGGGGGCAGGATGGCGTCGAACCGATCCACCCCGAACATCCCCAGGTTGGAGAGGGTAAAGGTGCCGGTGCTGTACTCCTCGGGCTGCAGCTGCTTGCTGCGGGCGCGGCTCACCAGATCGGCCCAATTGCGCGCCAGGGAATAGATGTCGGTTTTGTCGGCGTTGGCGAGCACGGGGGTGATCAGGCCGCCGTCCTCCATGGCCACGGCCACCGCCACGTTCACCGCCGCCGGGAAGGCCATGGCGCTGCCATCAGCGCTGGTGGCGGCATTCACCTGGGGATGCCGGGCCAGCACCACACCCACCGCCTTGGCCAGCAGGGCGGTCATGGTGACGCCCTTGCCCTTCACCTGCTTGTAGAAGGCGTCGAGCTTGGTGGTGGTGATCGTGTAGCCCACCCGGAAGCAGGGCACCTGCAGGCTGGCGAGCATGTTGCGGTTAACCGCGTTCTGAAGCGTGTTGAAGCTCACGCTGTCGCCGGGGCGCCCGAAGGCATCACCGGCGGGGGCGGGTGCAGCCGTAGCGCCACCGGCACCCGCAGCCACGGCGGCCGGCCCCGCGCCCTCCGCCACCCGCGGCACCGCCACGGTGAGCCCCAGGGCCCGCTCCACGTCCTCCGCCTGAATGCGGCCGTGGGGGCCACTGCCCCGCAGGGTCTCAAGCGCCACGCCGTGTTGGCTGGCCAATTTCTTGGCGCGGGGGCTGGCCACCACCCGGCCGTTGCTCACCGGTGCCGGGGGGGCGGCCACGGGAGCCTGTGCGGCAGCGGCCGCCACCGGAGCTGGTGCCGCCGCGGCGGGTGCCGGTGCGGCAGCGGGGGCGGCGGGCGCTGCTGCTGCGGCCGGTGCGGCAGGGGCCTTGGCCTGGGCCTCGGCGATCTCGGCCTCGGTTTCCACGATCAGGCCGATGGTTTCGCCCACGGGGGCCGTGCCACCGGCCGGCATCAGCACCGCCGCCAAGTAGCCCTCGTTGAAGGACTCCACATCCATGTCGGCCTTGTCGGACTCCACCACGAGCACCGACTCACCACGCTCCACCTTGTCGCCGGGCTTCTTGAGCCACTCCACGATCTTCCCCTCCGTCATGGTGGAGGAGAGGGCGGGCATGAAGATTTCGTGGGTTGCCAACGGAGGTCTGCCGCGCAATTGGGGCGGATTTTACGTGGCTCGCGGCCCTGGGCCTGGGGTCAGAGCTGACCCTCGATGGCCTCGATCACGCCGTCGCGCACCACCACCGACACCGACAACTTCTCCACCAGGTTGTCGCCCACGCGCACGTCACAGAAGCTCTCCAGCTGGCCCTGCTCCACGATCTGCTCCATCTCCAGGTCGCGCACCTGCACCTGCTGCTCCAGCAGCTGCCGCTTCTGCTCCTCCAGCTCAGCCCGCTTGGCCGCCACTTGCTCCTGCACGGAGGCCACCTGGTCCTGAACCCGGGGGTCGAGGGGGTTGGCGCTTTGGCTGCGGATCGCATCCACCAGCTGCTGCCCCTCCTGCTCCAGCTGGGCCAGCTGGCCATCGCTGCCGGCGATGGCATTGCTGATCTCCCGCTCGGCGTCCTCCTTCCAGCGGGGGGTCACCACGGCCCGCACCGTGATCGAACGCTTGATCGAAAGGCTGCCGTCGGCCATGGGTGGGCATCGAAGACCCACAGCCTCTCAGGCGATCCCGCCGGCGGCAACGCGGCGGCGGGGCGGGTTTCCGGCCGCGGGCTCAGCGGCCCGCAGGGGCGTAGATGGCAGCGATCGCCGCGGCATCGCGATCGGCGATGCGATCGCGCTTCTGCTTGAGGGTCTGGGTGAGCAGGCCGTTCTCGAGGCTGAAGGGCTCCACCAGGGCCACCCCCGCCAGCCGTTCATCGGGCCGGGCGCCGGGGCGGGCCTGCAGACGGCGATTGAGACGGCCGGTGAGGGCCTTGAGCAGGGCGGCATCGCCGATCTGCAGCCCCTGCTCCTGGGCGTAGGCCGCCAGCGCCTCGGGCTTCGGCACCACCAGGGCTCCGAGGGCCTTGCGGTCCTGCCCCACCAGCATCACCTGCTCCACCAGGCTGCAGGCCACCAGGCATTCCTCCAGGGGGCCCGGCTCAATGTTCTCGCCGCTGCTGAGCACGATCGTGTCCTTGGCGCGGCCGGTGAGCACCAGGGTGCCGTCGGCCAGCAGCTGCCCCAGGTCGCCGGTGTCAAACCAGCCCTCGCCATCGAGCACCTTGGCGGTGGCCTCCGGCTTGCCCAGGTAGCCCCCCATCACCTGGGGGCCACGGGCCAGCACCCGGCCCCGCTGACCCACCGCCAGGGGCGCGCCGCTCTCGGCATCCACGATGCGGATGGCCGTGCCCGGCAGGGGCTGGCCGGAGCTGCCGCGGCGGTTATTCCAGCGGCGGCGGCAGGTGAGCACCGGGCTGGTTTCGGTGAGGCCGTAGCCCACCAGCAGCTCAATCCCGATGGCTTCAAAGAAGCCATCCACGTGGATCGCCAGGGCGCCGCCGCCGCTGATGGCCGTGCGCAGGCGCCCGCCGATCAACTGCTGGCGCACCTTGGGCCACAGCAGCGCCGAGGCCAGCCGGTGCAGGGGCCAGCTCAGCAGCATCGCCGCCGCCGCCACCAGGCGCCGGGGCAGGGGTTCCGGGGCCAGGGTGCGGTCGGCGGCGGTGCGCTGGCTGGTGCCGTGGAAGCGGCTCAGGGCCAGGGCCGAGCGCAGCACGCGCTGGCGGCTGGCGGGCATGGCGGCCAGGGCATCCTCAAAGCCCCCCAGCAGCGCTTCCCAGAGCCGCGGCACGCTGATCAGGTAGTGGGGGCGCACCCGCTGCAGGTCGGGCCGCAGCTGCTTGAGGGTGGTGTAGGTCTGCGCGCAGCCGCAGGAGAGCAGGAAGTACTCCGCGCTGCGCTCATAGGCATGCCAGATGGGCAGCACGCTCAGCACTCGATCGCCGGGCTGCGGGGCCACCGCCACCCCCAGCTGCCGCAGCTGGTGCAGCAGGTTGGCGTGGCTGAGGGGCACCCCCTTGGGCTCACCGGTGGTGCCGGAGGTGTAGAGCACGGTGGCCAGGCGCTGCTCACCCCCTTGCGGCAGGGGCGGCGGCGGCGCTGCGGCACCGCGGGCCATCAGCTCATCCCAGGTGATGCAGAGCAGCCCAGGCGGGGTCGCATCCGACTCCCCCTGCAGCAGCACCACACAGCGCAGCTGGGCCAGCAGTGGGCCACTGGGGTTGAGCTGCTGCAACAGCTGCGCCGACTCCAGCACCAGGGCCACGGCACCGCTGTCGGCGGCGATGTAGCGCAGCTCCTCGATCGGGGCACCGCTGCCCCGCACCGCATCGGCGGCCCCCAGGCGCATCAGCCCCTGGTCCGCCACCAGCCAACGGGGGCTGTTTTCGGAAAACAGCGCCACCACCTCACCGCTTTGGATCCCCAGGGCGGCGAAGCCGGCAGCCGCCTGCTCGATGCGCTGGTGCAGCTGGCGGAAGCTCAACTGCTCAGGGGGGCTGGCATGGGGGGCATCCAGGGCCAGGGCATCGCCATACCGATGGGCCAGGTCTCCCCACAACTGCTCGAGGCCACCGAGGGCACTCCAGTCGTGGCGCTGGGCCAGCGCCCGCTGATCGCGGCGGTCTCCCCGCCAGACAACCTCAGCGCGGGTCAGGGAAGGGGCCATGGAACGCCGGCGGTGCCTCAGATGGCACCGGTCTTACCACCCCTGCAGGGCCTCTTGGGGCTTGGGGGCACGCAGCTGCAACCCAAAACTCCGGCTGAAGGCCTCCAGCAGGGGTTGCCGCAGCGCTGCGCTGGTCACGCCGGGGCACCAATCCAGCAGGCGGCCCACGGGCCGGTCGGCGATGCCGCAGGGCACCACGCGGCTGAAGCCCTCGAGCGGCAGGTCCACATTGAGGGCCAGGCCGTGCTGGCTGATCCAGCGGCGGCCGCCCACGCCGATGGCCGCCAGCTTGCGGCCCTCCACCCACACGCCGGTGAGCCCCTCGATCCGCTCCCCCCGCAGGCCGAAGGGGGCCAGCAGATCGATCACCACCCCCTCCAGGGCCCGCAGGTAGCCATGTAGATCGGCGCCATGGCGCTGCAGGTTGAGCACCGGATAGAGCACCAACTGCCCGGGGGCGTGGAAGGTCACCTCCCCACCGCGGTCGATGCGATACAGGGGGGCCGGCGGATCGGCGGGGTCAAACCCCAGGAAGCGCTCATCGGCGCCGCGGCCCAGGGTGTAACAGGGCTCGTGCTCCAGCAGCAGCACCGCATCGGGCCCCTGCGGCGACGCCAGCAGCCGCCGCTGCAGCTCCCGCTGCCACCGCCAGGCCACGGGGAACGGCACCGGCCGCTCCGCTTGGAAACAGATTGCGTCGCCCATGGTGCAACTCACCCACCGTTCCTAGCGTTTGGCCATCCCCACCGCCTTGGGAGCCACGGGATGAAGCTGTTGATCCACGGCCGCAATCTGGAGGTGACTCCAGCCATCCGCGATTACACGCAGGACAAGCTCACGCGCGCCATCGGCCATTTCGACGGAATGGTGAAGGAGGCGGATGTGCACCTCTCGGTGGCCCGCAACCCGCGGGTGCCGCAGCAGACCGCGGAGGTCACCGTGTTTGCCAACGGCACCGTGATCCGGGCCCAGGAGCGCAGCGAAAACCTCTACGCCAGCATCGATCTGGTGGCCGGCAAGCTCACCCGCCAGCTGCGCCGCTACAAGGACCGCCACGGCGACCACCACCACAGCGCCGGGCACCACGCCAGCCAGACCCCCAGCCTGGCGGAACTGGCCGGGGAGGAGGCCGTGCATGGCTCCCTCGTGGAGGGCAAGGAGGCCAGCCTCCCCAGCCGCGGCGTGCGGCGCAAGTATTTCGCCATGCCGGCCATGGAGCTGGAGCAGGCCCTGCAGCAACTGGAGCTGATCGACCACGACTTCTACTTTTTCCGCGATGCCGCCAGCGGCGAGCTGCAGGTGGCCTACCGGCGCAACCACGGCGGCTACGGCGTGATTCAGGCCAAGGGCTGACGGCTAGCCGGCCAAAGTGGCCCCAGCCCGCCGCGCCCCCCGCGCCCACTCCGCTTGCGCGACCTGCCCGATCTCGCCCCGCTGATCGACCATGCCCTGCTGGATCCCCACCAGGGCCAGGAGGCCGTGCTGCGCTGCTGCGATGAGGCGCGCCACTTCGGCTTCGCGGGGGTGTGCCTGGCCTCCCGCTGGTTGCCGGTGGCGCGGGAGCGGCTGGGCCCCAGCGGCGGCCGGGGCCCGCGGCTGATCAGCGTGGTGGGGTTCCCCTTCGGCGCCGTTCCAGCCGCCGTGAAACAGGCGGAAGCGGAATGGGCCGCCGCCGCCGGCGCCGACGAACTGGATGTGGTGCCCGATTTCGCCGCCCTGGCCGACGGCGACAGCACAGCCTTCTGCAACGACCTGGCGCCGATCGTGGAGCTGGGGCTGCCGGTGAAAGTGATCCTCGAGGTGGGCCGGCTGGAGCCCGCCGCCCTGGAGCTGGCGGTGGAGGCCAGCATCGATGTGGGGGCCGTGTGGCTCAAAACCGGCAGCGGCTTCGGCGCCGCGGCCAGCGTCGCCCAGGTGCAGCGGCTGCGGGAGCTGGCCCGCGGCCGGGCCGCCATCAAGGCCTCGGGCGGCATCGCCAGCCTGGAGCAGGCCTTCGATCTGGTGGAAGCGGGCGCCGGCCGCCTGGGCACCAGCCGGGGCGTGGCCCTGATCCAGGCCCTGCGGCAGGGGGAGAGCGCCGGCCCGTGAGCGGCGAGCAACGGCTGGAGGGGCTGGTGCTGCGCAGCAGCCCCCTGGGGGAAAGCGACCGGCTGCTCACCCTGCTCTCCGCCGGGGAGGGGCTGACGCGCCTGGCGGCCCCCGGGGCCCGCAAACCCAAAAGCAGCCTGGCGGCGGCGGTGCCCCTGGCGCTGCTGAGCCTGCAGGTGGGGGGCCGCAGCGGCCTGCGGCGCGTGCGCCAGCTGCGGGTGCTGCGCAATTTTTCCGCCCTGGCGGAGCGGCTGGAAACCCTGGCGGCTGCCCAAGGGCTGGCGGAGCTCACCCTGCAGCTGGTGCCCAGCGACGTGGCGGTGGAGGGGGTGCTGGAGGATCTGCTGCTGCAGCTCAGCCGCCTGGAGCTGGTGGTGAAGGAACGGCAGGGGTCGCTGGAGGCCCTGGCCATCGCCGTGCAAGGGGCCGTGCACCTGCTGGCCCTCGGGGGCTATGCCCTACCCCTAGCCAGCTGCGCCCGCAGCGGCGAGCCCCTGGACCCTCCCCTGGGCAATTGGGAGTGGCGCTGCAGCCTGCTGCCGGCGGAGGGGTTTGTGATCGGGCCGGTGGCGGGCGCCCAGATGGTGCTCAACGCCTCTGAATTGGCCCTGCTGCAGCGGCTGCTGCGGCCGGCGCTGCCGCGTCGGCGGGATGGGGAACTGATGGGCCCCGAACCGGTGTGGCTGCGGCTGCTGCAGCTGCAGGAGCTATGGAGCCGTGAGCACCTGGGCCGTGGCGCCCGCTCCTGGCGGCTGCTGCGCCAGTGCTTTGGCGATGGGGCATCATCGTGAGCCGGCCCCAGACCCCGCCGTTGCAGCCCTTGCGCGAGCCCCAACGCCCCAGCGGAATGCCCAGCGGAGTGCCCTCCGGCCTGCAGGGGGTGCTGGCGCTGCCGGAATTCCGCAAGCTCTGGCTGGGGCAGGTGTTCAGCCAGCTGGCGGACAAGTTCTACATCGTGTTGATGGTGTTCCTGATCGCCCAGTACTGGGTGACGGCGACACCCCCCGCCGGCGGCGCCCTGGCGGAGGCGGCGGGGGCCTTCCGGCTCAGCATCGACAGCCGCGCCCAGCTGATCACCCTGCTGGCCACGGGCATCTACGTGGCCAACACGATCCCGGCGATGGTGCTGGGGCTGCTGGCGGGTGTGTGGGCCGACCGCTGGCCCAAGCGCGAGGTGATGGTGGCCAGCAACGCCATCCGCGCCGGCCTGGCGCTGTTCACCCCCCTCTGCCTGCTGGATGGCCCCCACTGGCTGGGGCTCAGCTGGGGCTACTGGGCCCTGCTGGTGATCACCTTCTTGGAATCAGTGCTCACCCAGTTCTTCGCGCCGGCGGAGCAGGCGGCCATCCCGATGCTGGTGCCCAGCCAGCAGCTGCTGGCGGCCAATTCGCTCTACCAGGCCACCAGCATGGGGGCCACGATCGTGGGCTTTGCCCTCGGTGATCCGATCCTGCGGCTGCTGAAGTACGCCCTGGCGGGGCTGGGCATCGCCAACGGCGAATTCGCCCTGCTGCCCCTCTGCTACGGCCTGGCGGCCCTCTGCATCGCCTGGATCCGCCTGGAGGAAACCCCGCAGCGCCACGAGGAGGCCAACGTGTGGCGGGAGATGGCCGATGGGCTGCAGGTGCTGCGCCAGCAACCCAGCGTGCGCAGCGCCCTGCTGCAACTGGTGCTGCTTTACAGCCTGCTGGCGGCCCTCTACGTGCTGGCCATCAGCCTGGCTTCGGCCATCGGCAGCCTTGGCCCCACCCAGTTCGGCACCCTGCTGGCCATGAGCGGGGTGGGGCTGGCCGCGGGGGCCCTGGCGGTGGCCCAGGTGGGCCATCGCTTCAACCGCCGGCGCCTGGCCTCGGCGGGGCTGGGCACCATCGCCTGGAGCCTGGTGCTGCTCGGGCAGCTGCGGGGTCAGCTGGTGGGCACCCTGGGGCTCTGCGCCGTGCTGGGGGTGGGGGCGGCCCTGCTGGCGATCCCCGCCCAGACCACCATCCAGGAGGACACGCCGGAGGCCCTGCGGGGCAAGGTGTTCGGCCTGCAGAACAACCTGATCAACATCGCCCTGAGCCTGCCGCTGGTGCTGGCGGGCACGGTGGTGAGCCGCTACGGACTGCTGCCCGTGCTCTGGGCCCTGGCGGCCCTGGCCCTGGCGGCGGCCCTGCTCGAGCGCCCCTGGAAACGCTGCTAGCGTCGCCAGTGGCCGTGCTGCCACTGCGTGACCCACATCGCCTGGCTGGGCAAGAAATCGCCCTTCTGCGGCAACGTCACCTACGGCCTCACCACCACGGAAGCCCTGCGGCTGCGCGGCCACGAGATCAGTTTCATCCACTTCGACACCCCGGTCGGCAGCATCGCCACGGATGCCGGCACGGGCGGCGGCCCGGAGGTGGCCCTGCCCTACCTGGTGAAGTCGCAGGTGTACACCATCCCCTCCCCGGGGGCCCAGCGGGAACTGCGGGAATCCCTGGAACGCTTGCGCCCCGATCTGGTGCACGCCAGCCTCACCCTCTCCCCCCTGGATTTCCGCCTGCCGGATCTCTGCCAGCAGCTGGGTCTGCCGCTGGTGGCCACCTTCCACCCCCCCTTCGATGCCTCCCTGCGCAACCTCAGCGCCGGCACCCAGCAGCTCACCTACCAGCTCTATGCCCCCTCCCTGGCCCGCTACGACCGGGTGGTGGTGTTCTCCGAGCTCCAGGCCGATGTGCTGATGCGGCTGGGGGTGCCCGGATCGCGGCTGGCGGTGATTCCCAACGGCGTCGACCCGGAGCGCTGGTGCCCAGCCCCCACCCCCGGCTCCGCCCCGCACCTGATGGAGCTCCAGCAGCGGTTCGCCGGCCGGCGGGTGTTTCTGTACATGGGCCGCATCGCCACCGAGAAAAACGTCGAGGCCCTGCTGCGGGCCTGGCGGCTGGTGCAGCCCCAGGGCTGCACGCTGGTGGTGGTGGGGGACGGGCCCGTGCGCCAGTCGTTGATGCAGGCCTACGGCCCCGAGATCGGCGTGCACTGGTGGGGCCATGAGCCCGACCAGGCGCGGCGGGCGGCCCTGCTGCAGCTGGCGGAGGTGTTCCTGCTGCCGTCGCTGGTGGAGGGGCTCAGCCTGGCGCTGCTGGAGGCCATGGCCAGCGGCACCGCCTGCGTGGCCACCGATGCCGGTGCCGATGGCGAAGTGCTGGAGGGGGGCGC
>Ga0194111_10007243_pt1 | contig 12443 bp, 12 predicted proteins | sample TA2KigC300mmetaG_FD_146194 | JGI IMG/M metagenome (GOLD analysis project Ga0194111, IMG submission 146194) | Freshwater microbial communities from Lake Tanganyika, Tanzania - TA2015033 Kigoma Deep Cast 300m | ecosystem: Environmental > Aquatic > Freshwater > Lake | place: Tanzania: Lake... | reverse complement strand
ATGCGAATCAGAAGAAACAGCTTTTGTTAGTAATGCAACTAATGGCTTGAATACAATTTTTGGAATGATACCAATAAAACGTGGTCAAAATGTGGTAACGACAGATATGGAGTTTCCTATGTGTAACGCATTAGTTAATAGTCAACGTCGTAGAGGAGCTGAACCACGCTTTATTAAAAGCATTAATGGGGTAGTAACTCTCGAACAATTTGAGAAAGTAGTAGATGATAAAACAGCAGTAGTTATGGTTGACCATCCAACATGGTTCAATGGATACATTTATGATCTTAAAGCATTAAGTAAAATTGCTCATGATCATGGTGCCAAGTTAGTAATCGATGCTACCCAAGGCGTAGGTAGCATAGATTGGGAAGCTAAAAAGTGGGGAGTCGATTTTGCTGCTATTAGTACATATAAATGGGTTATGGGCGGGCCCTATTCTCAGTCTGCAGGTTTCATGTATGCAAGTAAGGAATATGCTAATGAATATCAGCCCCCAGTTGTAAGCGCTTCAGCTTATGAGTCTACACCAAATAAACAAGTTAAAGGTTCAGAATATTTCACTTATAAAATTAAGCCAAAAAAAGGAATTAATCGATTTGAGGTGTATAATCGATCAGAAGTAGCATATGTTGCTGTCGAAAATTCTATGAAACTTCTGCTAAGTCATGGCAAAAAAGCGGTTGAAAGGCAGGTTAAAATTGTTGATAATGTTATCGTTGATAGTTCAATGAATGCTGGTTATCTTTTAGGAACCCCAAAGGAAGAGGAAAAAAGAATGTATGTTAGCTTAAAAGTTCCTGAACCCGATAAAGTTGCTGCGAGGCTCTATGAAAATGGGGTTGTCGCCAGTTATCGTGTAGGTGGTCTAAGGATTTCACCGCATTTTTATAATACTGAGGAAGAAGCGGAGAAGTTCATGAAAATCTTGAAAAAAGTTGCCCCATTAAAGTAAATGCTTTTCAATCTTTTGAATCAAATAATGTTTTAAGGTGACTAGCTTGAGGGTGCTTGTTGTTGGAAATGGTGCACGTGAACACGTAATCGCTAAAAGGCTCTATGATGATGGTGCAGAAATTGTATCTGCTATGGCTAAAAAAAATCCAGGCATTGCCTCAATTTCAAGTCAATTTGAGATAATAAATATTAACAAACCTTCTGATTATAGAAATTTTACTAATATTGATTATGCAGTTATTGGACCTGAAGATGCTCTAGCTAATAGTGTATCCGATTACTTAAATGAAAAGGGGATACCTGTTGTTGGTCCAAAAAAAAATCTTGCACGACTTGAATGGAGTAAAAGCTATGCAAGGGAACTTTTAACAAATTATGGTATTCAAGGTAATCCCGATTATAAAGTGTGCCACACTCTCTCAGACGCTAGAGAATTTCTTAAGAAACATAAGGATGTCGCTGTGAAACCGGATGTGCTTACGGGAGGAAAAGGCGTTAAATTAACAGGAGAACAACTTTTAACAAATGAAGAGTTGCTGAAATATGTTGAAGAGTGTATTAATCGCGATGGTTTAGTAGTTTTGGAAGAGAAATTAAAAGGAAAAGAATTTACTCTTCAAGCTTTCGTTGATGGGAAAAATGTTGAAATTATGCCCATGGTTCGTGATTATAAACGTGCTTATGATGGGGATAAAGGCCCAAACACAGGAAGCATGGGAAGCTTCAGTTGCCCCAACCACCTTCTTCCAGATATACCAAATGATGCAGTAAAAAAAGGAGAGGATATCATGAAAAAAACAATCACCGTTCTAAAAAATAACGTAGGAGAATACAAAGGCATCCTTTACGGTGGATTCATGAACACGATGAATGGAGTTTACTTGATTGAATATAATGTTCGTTTTGGTGACCCTGAAGCAATAAATGTCTTATCATTATTGGATACGCCATTCACAAATATCTGTAAACAAATAATTGAGGGAAAACTCTCGAAACCACGTTTCAAGGAAGAAGCAACAGTCTGTGTCTATGTGGTTCCTGAAGGATATCCAGTTAATCCAAAAAAAGACCAAAGTATATCAATTGGAGATATAACGGCTTCCGAAATTTATTATGCTTCGGTATACGACGAAAATGGAAGTATAAAGACAACTACAAGTAGAGCAGTTGCTTTATTAGCGAAAGGAGAGTCTGTGGAAAAGGCACGTAGTCGTGCATATGCAGATATTAACAAAATAACGGGTTCTCTATTCTATAGACATGACATTGCAGAAGGAGTAAAATAATCCTGAATTAAATTATTAAGGTTAAATTTTTATTCTGTGACTTTTTAATTTGATCAAAATATATTCTCAAATGGTGACTTATTGATTACGCCTAATGACAGTAGATTAGCTCCCCTTGAAGCCATCCTTTATGCAGCTGGTAAACCAGTTAGCCTTTCTAGCATCTGTGCTCTACTAAAATTAAGTGATGAAGCTGAAGCTACTAAACTCATAAAAAATCTTTCACAAATTTACGAATCTGATGGAAGCCCGTTAGAGATACGATTCTTACCAGAGGAAAGAGTTGTGCTTCAGCTTAAACCAGATTATTCTAAACAAGCAAAATTCAGCATTAAGCCACCACTTACAACAGGCCCTCTGAGAACACTCAGTTATATAGCTTACAATCAGCCAATAGAAAAAAAAGAAGTTGCTGAAGCTAGAGGAAGTCAAGCTTACAAACATATTAAACAGCTTATAGGAATGGGGCTTGTTCATTCAGAAAAAGCAGGAAAAGATAGCATCTTGAAAACAACGGATGATTTTTCCGATTATTTAGGATTGAGCCGTGACAAAGGCAACATGAAGAGACAGCTAAGTCGACTCTTCAAGAAATTAGAAGAAGGCACCGTAAAAGATAAAAAGTAAAGTATGTGTAATCTGTCAACTTTTTATACTAGGATGAATAGATTTGATGGACAGAAATGAGCGAATCAGGGTCCACTATTCAAGTCATTGCTTTTATTGTTGGAATGATTCCCAGCGTATATTTTGCATACATGGTTGTTAAAGGAATATATTATTCACTCAAACAAGGCAAAGACGAAGAACTGTAAAATATATAGATCTATTGGTAATAATTTAATTCATTTTAAAAGAGAGTCAATATGGTATTTTACACGTGATGCTATGAAGTATGAAGTAAAGTATAGCCCAAGTTATTCCATGCTTGTCGTTAATCTTGAGAATGGTGAAAAAATTACTGGAGAAGCAGGTGCATTAACCTACATGACCCCTACAATGGAAGTCGTAACCAGGATGAGGGAGAGAAGCATCTTTGGTACACTGGCAACAACTTTCCTTGGTGGTCAAAGCTTTTTTGTCAATGATTATGTTGCCTCCCGAGGAGCTGGTGAAGTTGCTCTAGTCGCTGCGCCAGTAGGAGATATTAAACAACTAGCAGTTGCTCCTGGTAGGGGATACATAGTACAAAAAGCAGCTTACCTAGCATCAACACAACAAGTGGATCTAGATGTTCGCTGGGAAGGATTCACGCGAGGACTCTTTGGGCAAGGTCTATTCATGATTAAGGCAACTGGTGCAGGCGATTTATTCATCAACACATTTGGTGCAATTGATAGGCATGAGTTGAAACCAGGAGAAGAACTGATTGTAGATAATTTCCACCTAGTGTGCTTCAGTGACAGCTGCGATTACAAGGTTGAAAAGTTTGGTGGATGGAAAGAAACTATCTTTAGTGGAGAAGGTTTGATTACTCGGATCAGAGGGCCTGGTGAAGTATTAATACAGACAAAGAATGTACGAGAATTCACTGAATGGTTATGGACTCTAATTGAACCACATGTCCAGTCAAAAGCCAGATCAAGGTAAAAATACCTTAATTTTTATCATCGACAAATCTCACAAGCTCAATTAAGTCATTAACCATATTTTTACAGCCAGCATCTAGGAGTCTTTTTGCCCATTCTTCATTTCTTCTATATCCAATAAAAGGAATATTTGCACCTTCAGCGGTTTTCAAGTCAGTCGTTGAATCACCAACATAAAACACTGAGTCAGGTGTAGCACCTAAATAGGATACAACATCTAAAAGGTGCCTTGGATCAGGTTTAGGGTAAGGTACGTCATCACGTGCTAATAGTTTATCAATGTAAAAATCAATTCTGGTCAATTCCATGCTTTTAACCGCATACTCATGGCACCCACGAGTAGCAATTCCTATACCTAAATTCCTATTTTTAACCTCTTTAAGCATTTCATGTGCATTCTTAATGGGTTTTGATAGATGCGCTCCTTCCAGTTCAACAGTGTTCATCACATTTTCGATGCGTTTCATTAAATCAGTAATCTTCTCTTTAGATACTCCTAGCTCGATGAGGGCTTTTTCACCAGCTTGAATAACCTGATAGGTTCTTCGCCTATCATTAGGATTATCAAGAGATACTCCCTCTTTTGTTAATAATTCTCTAACCATCTGAGACATCTTTTCATAATTTATTGTTGAATCAATCAGTGTTCCATCGAGGTCAAAGACAATCGCTTTAAGCTTCATATAGCGATTGAGAAGCATCAAAGCTTAAGAATTCTGTGTTTTTTCCAATATCTTAAAATTCTATGCGATTAGTATCGTGAAGGGAGGGCTGGTAGATCAGTGGTATGATCGCCTGACTTGCAATCAGGAAGTCGGGGGTTCAAATCCCCCCTAGTCCATTCATCAATAATTGACTCAAATTTCTTTAGAATTTTCAGAAGGAAATAATTCATAAAAAATAAGTGAAAGAATATATTTATCTAGAATTATTAATTTTGATCCAAATGACAAAAGTAAATGAAGTTTACCTATGTGATATTTGTGGTAACAAAGTTATAGTTGTTGAAGCAGGAGCTGGAAAATTAGTCTGCTGTGGTCAACCAATGAGAAAAATAGAGAAATAATTTTTTATCGATTCCTATCTTTTATTACGATTGTTTTTGCCAGCATAGTAAAGAGTCTTTGAGTCTTCTCACCGAGGAATAGCCATCCAATAATTAAATCAAGTGGGAGCAAGAAGGCTTTGCCAAAAGACTCTATTAATGATTGAGTAGTGTCTATTGGCCCACCCTCCAGATTTGTTATCCTGATCTTCATGACCATTTTACCAATACTCTGACCATACTGTAAATCCATGAATGCGAAGTAAACCAAATGGATTAAATTATCAAACCCAAAATCGGACCAGGGTATGTAATGAGGCATCCCAACATAATTTCCTATGAAAATGCTTGGAAGAATAATTAATCCTTTTAAAATCCCGAGAACGACTCCCAGTAAAATCATATCGATGATATAAGATACTATTCTATCACCCCATCCTGCGAGGTCGATTACTTTTAGCAATATGTACTACTGCTGCTTTGTGTTACAGGTGCACCACATTGCTGACAGAAGGCTGCACCTTCCTGAAGTCCAGCGCCACATTTTTCACATTTAACTAAATTAATCCTTCCTAAATTAAATAAAAAAAGCGGTTTATAATGTTACCTAACTATTTAATAATTTTAGCTGGTTTTTTTAAAAACTTATGATATTAGTTCAACATCAACTGCACAAGCTTTGTATTCAGGTATTTTAGCATCCGGATCAATCGCAGTATTTGTCAAGACATTAGCAGCAGCTTCAGTAAAGTGGAAAGGAAGAAAAACAACACCAGGGAGAATACCTGAAGTAATTCTTGCTTTCACAATTATACTTCCTCTTTTACTCCTTACCCTGACTAAGCTATCTTCGCTTATTCCTCTTTCTTTAGCATCTAGAGGATTAATTTCAATAAAAGCAGTATTTCCTTGTTTTACTAGCGTAGGAGAACGTCTTGTCATCGTGCCGGTGTGCCAGTGATTTAGAACTCTTCCTGTTGTTAATATTAGTGGAAACTCTTTATTGGGTTCTTCAGAGGGGGGTCTGTGTTCAACTGCATAAAATTTACCTTTTCCTTTATTAAAATTGGTTTCATGTAATATTGGTGTTCCTGGATGATCTAATCCTAATACTGGCCAACGAAGATCTGTGTTCTCAAGTCTATTATGAGTCACTCCTGTATAAAGGGGGTTAACTTTTGTTATTTCATCCATAATTTCTGAAGTTGAGTCGTATTCCATTTTATATCCAAGGCGATTGGAAAGTTGTGATATTATCCACCAATCAGGTTTCGAGTCTCCAACAGGGTCAATTGCTTTCTTTAACAACTGAATTCTTCTGTCTGTAGCTGTAAAGGATCCATCTTTTTCAGCAAAACTCGAAGCTGGGAGAACTACATCAGCGAGTCTTGCAGTTTCACTCAAGAAAAGCTCTGAAACCACAAGGAAATCAAGCCTCTGTAACTGAGCTTTAACATGATTACTGTCAGGATCAGACATCACAGGATTCTCCCCCACAATAAACATCATTTTAACCTTCTCGCCAGCACCCTGAATCTTATCCATTAAGGTTAAACCGGGTTCACTTGAGAGCTTTACTCCCCATACATCTTCTAATTTTTTCAACGCTTCAGGGTCAGTTAATTTCTTATAGCCTGGTAGAAAGTCGGGTAATGCTCCAACATCACATGCTCCTTGAACATTATTCTGACCACGTAATGGGTTTACGCCAGTTCCTGGTTTACCAATATTTCCTGTCAACATTGCTAAATTTGCAATGGAAATAACATTGTTTACGCCAGTTATATGTTGAGTAATACCCATACTAAACAAAATTGATGCTTTTCCAGAAGCATACATTCTTGCAGCGGACATCAGATTATCAGCGTGAACACCTGTTATTCTTTCAACAACTTCAGGACTGTATTTTTTAACGTTTTTTACTAAGACACTATAATCTTCGGTTCGTTCAGAGATAAATTCAGTATACTGTAAATTTTCTTCAATAATGATATGCATTAACCCATTTAGAAGTGCAATATCAGTTCCAGGCTTATGACGTAGATGCAACTCAGCAAATGCGGTTAAAGGAATATTTCTAGGATCAGCAACAATTAGTTTTGTTCCCTTTTTCACAGCTTTAATGATCCTTCTTGATAAAAGTGGATGCTGCTCAGTTGTATTTGATCCAATGACGAAAATTATTTCAGCTTGTTCAATATCTTCTTGGCTATTTGTCATGGCTCCACTGCCAAAACTACGTAATAATCCCGTTACAGTGCTAGAATGACATAATCTTGCACAGTGATCTATATTATTAGAACCGATTGCAACTCTAACCATCTTTTGTATCAGATAATTTTCTTCATTGGTGGCTTTTGCCGAAGCCAGCACTGCAATTGATTTTGGTCCAAACTTTTCTTTTGTTTCAAGAATTTTGGATGCCACTAAATTTAATGCCTCATCCCAAGTGGCTTCTCTAAATTTGTTGCCTTGCCTAATTTGAGGTTTAGTAAGCCTGTCTTTATGATGAATAAACTCATTAACGCTCCATCCTTTGATACAAATTTTACCATCGCCAGCCCCAACTTCATGAGGTTGAACACCAGCCACTTTCCCATTCCTGACAAGAAGATTAATTTTACAACCTACGCCACAATAAGGACAGATAGTGGCTACTTTTTCTCCATGCCATGCACTGAATCTCCCTGAACCCCATCGACCAGATGTCCTTTTTGCCACCGATTCATACATATTACTGATTATGGTGTTATTTTCTCCCGCTATGAAAGGTTGAATTAAGCCATGCCTCATAGCTTCTGCTTTAGCAGCGTCAATGTAATTTACAGGAGAAGCCTCATAAGGACAAAGATCCTCACAGCGTCGACATGATATACACAACCAGATATTAGGATTAGCAGCGGGAAAATCAGATTCTAAACAATTATATACATACGTGTAGGTTGGAGAAAATTTCCCACGCTGTGCAGGACAGCCATACCGAGTAACACAGCAGACGCCACATTTTAAACAAATTTCAGGTTCCCTATCTATACCATGTTCTTTATATTCAGTAGGATATTTTGCGATAATTGGCAAGGAGACCGCGTCAAGGCTATTGAACTCATTTTTAACCCTTCCTAACAAAAAGTGAGACCCTTAACTATCTAGGAATTGATTAGACCCAAAAAGTGAGTATTTTTTATTATGAGAATGAATTGTTAATAATTTCTATAGTCTTCTGTGTGGCCCATTCAACGAAATCGTCACAATGTGTTAATCCTTGCTTATTCAATTCATTGAAGCGTTTGAATCTTTGATCGGGAGTGCAGCCTTCGCACCCTAGGAGTCCTCTACATGTTATGTAACCCCAGCGCTTTCTGAAAGATTTTAGAAACTCCTGCGTTAGTTTTCTCTCTTTTAATCTCATTTCATCATATACCTGTAGTGTTTCTGAACCCTCTGTTCCAAATTTTAGACCAATAGCCATCGCAGCTGCAGATGCTGCTCCACACATATCGCCCCAACCTGCAATACCTCCGCCAAAGTTGCTGGCTATTCTTAATACAGGTTTCCCGAATCCTGGCAGGGGATGTTTTTCGTTAATCTTAATTAGAGTGCTTTCACAACAGTTGCGTCTGAGTTTTCTTTCATATATCATGGTTTTAATCTCTAAGAATAATAAGAAAAAGGTAGCGAATCTCTAGATTATAGTATATTTTATTCAATAGGATAATAGTATAATCTTATGTTACCTGAAGGCCGACCACTTCAACTTAGTAAAGAATTATTAAAAGGTGCCATTGACATACATGTGCATGCTGGACCACACATTTTCAGTAGTCCAAGAAGAGTCGACCCCATTGAAGCTGCAATAAGCGCTCGCGATGCAGGCATGAGAGCTATTGTCTATATGGATGTCTTTGAGATGAGTAATGGCACATCATGGTTAGTGAATAAAATAGTCCCAAATTTTCATACTTATGGTGGAATTATTTTAAATACAATCTATGGTGGACTTAACCCGCGAGCAGTTAAAACAGCATTAAATTATGGTGAGGGAGCTAAATATGTTAGCTTTGGAGCACATTCTACCTTTTTTCAAGCTTCAAGAGAGGGGCGTTTCCAGGATGGTAGGTTTATTCCACTTAGTGAAATATATCCAAAGTTTAAAGACGAATTAAAAACTACAATAAAAATTCCAATTGATGGAAGCATTGATCAGAAATTAAATGAGATTCTTGAATTAATATCCAGTTACCCGGAAATATACATGATAACTGGTCACACATCAGTTCCTGAAGCTATCAAGCTCGTTGAATTGGGTAAAGATTATGGAATAAAAAACATTATTGTTTCAAGTGCTGTAACAAAAGAAGCTTCTATTGATCAACTAACAAAGATGTCATCTAATGCTTATATTGAATACACAATGGCTGCTTATACTCATACAACAACTATCCCAAAAACTCACTACTATGTAGAGAAGGAGTATGCGAGCATTGATGAGGGAATGAGTGATGAGCCTAGTGGTGGAATAAAAAAGGCTGCAGAGCAGATTCAGAAAATTGGTGTAGAACACTGCATAATATGCACTGATTTTGGTGTCTACACTCTCCCTGAACCAGTTGAGGGATTAAGGGAATTTATCGCTTGTCTACTGGATCTAGGATTCTCAGCTTCAGACATAATTAAACTCGTAAAAACAAATCCTGAGAAACTTCTAGGATTGGAGGCATCATAATGCTACCTGAAGGCCGAAGTTATGAGCTGAGTAATGAACTCCTCAAAGGTGCAATTGACATTCATGTCCATGCTGGACCTCACCTAAAAACTAGCCCACGCAGTGTTGATCCATTCAAAGCAGCTACTCAAGCGAAAGAAGCAGGGATGGCTGCAATTGTCTACATGGATGTATTTGAAATGAGTAATGGTACCAGCTGGATAGTAAACCGGGTTGTTAATGGCATCAAAACTTTCGGTGGTATAAACTTAAACACAGTTTATAATGGGATTAATCCAAGAGCAGTCAAAACAGCATTGTATTATGGTGATGGAGCAAAATATGTAGCATTTGGCACACACAGCACTTACTGGATGGCCAGCAGAGAAGGACAATACATTGATGGGAGGTGGGTTCAAAGCCATATCAGGTTCCCAAAATTTAAAGAAGAAGAGCTGGAAAGAAGCATTAGAATTCCTGAAGGTGAGCCAACTCCAGAGATTAAAGAAATTTTAAGTTTAGTCGCTGAACATTCTGAGGTATATCTGATTACAGGCCATGTCTCTGCACAAGAAGCTGTCAGACTATGTGAATTAGCTAAAGATTACGGAATAAAAAAAGTTGTTGTAAGCAGTACTATCCCTAAAATTGCATCACATGAGCAGCTAAATGCTATGATTAAAAATGGTGCATATTTAGAATATACTTTAGCTGGTTTCACTCATAGTACAGGAACACGTAAAACTGATTATTATGTTGAACTTGAGTATGCATCTGATCCAATTCCAGGTAATTTTCCTAGTTTCACAATAAAGAATGTCGCTGAACATATCAAGCTCTATGGCTCAGAAAATTGTATAATCGCTTCTGATCTTGGAGTTTATACTCTTCCTCCACCAGTTGAGGGATTGAGAGAGTTTATTGCATGCCTACTTGATCTGGGATTAAGCCAAGAAGCAATATCTTCAGTTGTTAAATCAAATCCAAGTAAACTTCTGGGAATTTGATTAAAAGTGTAGCATTGTTTAGCTACACCAATCAATAATTATTTTTGCCATCACCTTAATCGAACAAATATAATCTTCAACATCAACCCATTCATCTTTTCCACCAGTAGTAGCGAAATTCCCTGCTAATGGACCGAATCCAACATTAGGAATACCAGAAATCAAGACAGGTGTCCTTAAATCACTTTTACTATATAATGGATTATTGAAAGGTTCTTTTCCTGTGATGGTTTTAATAGCGTTTTTTGTCACCTGCAGAATTGGCTCATCTTCAGAAATCTCAATCCCTTGAGTTCCTTGAATCCATTCAAGTTTTGGTCTATTTAAAGTCAGATAACTATCTGAGTCATAGAAACTCTCTAAACAAGTTTCTACTTCCTTCATTACATCATCAATATTTTCATTAGGAGGAAACGTAAGCGAACCTCCTAAAATACAAGCTGAAGGAATATCAGTTAGGTTTGAGCTATTACCTGATTGAATGAAGGGCACCAATAAATTAGTGGATCTATTAACCGCTTTAACCAGAGGTTCATAATATAGCTTCTTGTTACGTGTTTCATTAAGCTTATACAGTACTTGAATAATGGATATTCCTTTTTCAATTGGGTTTATGCCAAGATGGTTGAAAGTTGTTTGAACAAATTCAGTTTTTGGTGGCTTTTGACCAATTACTGTTATCCTGAACTTTAGTAAACCTGATGTCATTGATTTGATTTCTTTTAATCCAAGCTCAGACTCAGATGGGTGAACATAGATAGCAGCATCCGCATTGTATCCTGCTCTAAGTAAAGCTGCAATACCCCAAGCATTCCGTTTAGCACATGCACTCATCAAGTAAAGGTCACCTCTTAACTTAACACCAGTATCTGTGAAGGCTTTTACTGCTTCAATCATCATAGCAATACCAGCAAGATCATCAGCTACTCCCCAGCCATACATTCGTCCATCTACAATAATTCCTTCATGAGGTGGCTTCGTCCATAAATCAGTTTTAATTGGATCTCCATCAGGGTGAGTGATTAAAATTAAACTTCTACCATTCCCAAGTCCATTTAATTTGCCAATAATATGTGTTCTTTCACTCATATCAATTGTTTCTTCAGCTGCAAACTCTTTACTTAACTGAACTTGTGTTGGGAAAAGCTTCTCAACATAAACGGTACATCCAAGTTTTCTGAAAAGTTCAGATAACTTCGATTGAAGAAATTCCTCCCCTTCAGGATAATTTTGAACCAGCGATTTCAAAAAAAATACACTTTCTTCACGATGCTCGTCAATGTAAGCTAATGTTTTTTGAATTTCAGGCATATACCTAAAAATATTAAAGCTAGATGCTTAACCATTACTAAACCAAGCTAATAATTCAGTTTTTAAACAATAAATTTTATAGAATAAAATTTTAAGTGGACTGGGAGGGATTTGAACCCACGACTTCTGCCATGCCAAGGCTAGAAAATAAAGCGAAATCAGCAAACACTCATAATAATGGGCTAGTATTCGAAATAAAGGAAATAAAGAAATTTAAACAATTTTTAGAACTTAATTTAAGGTTAACTCCTTCAACTGTAGTGCACACAGTGAACATAGCGAAAAGGTATCTCAGACATTCAAAGGGAGTGATTAGCAGCATGACACTCTCGAAATACCTTCAAATCTATCTTAAAAAAGAAGCTTGGACATACAACACACAGATTGTGGCACTTAGAAGATTTTTCAAGTTCATCGAGATGTCTGACACTATAAACGCTTTCAAGCTTGCACCCATAGATTGCGGAACAAATACCAAGTTCAAAGTCCCAACACTCGCTCAAGTTGAAACTGGATTCAAAGCACAAAGAAGCGAAGCTGATAGAG